>Ga0307518_10002306_pt1 | contig 13951 bp, 14 predicted proteins | sample 25_EM_MG_FD_203889 | JGI IMG/M metagenome (GOLD analysis project Ga0307518, IMG submission 203889) | Populus trichocarpa ectomycorrhiza microbial communities from riparian zone in the Pacific Northwest, United States - 25_EM | ecosystem: Host-associated > Plants > Roots > Unclassified | place...
GAACGCGAGCGACGGGACGCCTACCCCGGCTGGCTGCACACCTACAATCACCACCGCGGCCACACCGCACTCGCCGGCAAACCACCCGCCAGCCGCGTTCCCAACCTCTCAGGTCAATACACCTAGGTCGTGGCTTACGGTGAAGGAATGTCCACGATGGATCGACGCACCGACATCCGGGAGTTCCTCAGTTCGCGTCGCGCCCGCATCACCCCCGAGCAGGCAGGCCTGACCGCCTATGGCGGCAACCGGCGAGTCAAAGGTCTGCGCCGCGAAGAAGTGGCGCTGCTGGCCGGGGTCTCGGTCGACTACTACGTGCGCATGGAGCGTGGTGGCCTCGCCGGCGCTTCCGACGGCGTGCTCGAGGCGTTGGCCTCGGCGTTGCAGCTCGACGAGGCCGAGCGCCGGCATCTGTTTCACCTCGCGCGCCGATCCGGCCCACAGCGGCGTCGGTCCGCCGTGACGGTGCGCCCGACACTGCAGCAGGTGCTCGACGCGATCTCCGACGCGCCCGCCTGGATCGGCAACGGTCGCTTCGACGTGCTCGCCACGAATCAACTCGCTCGCGCGCTGTACTCACCGGTGTTGGCCGACCCACGACAGCCCGCGAACACCGCGCGATTCGTCTATCTGAACCCCGAGGCGGCCCGGGAATTCTTCGTCGACTACGACCAGGTCGCCAGTGCCGTGGCCACGAAGCTGCGCATGGAAGCAGGCCGCGATCCCCACGATGAGGAGCTGATCGCCCTGGTCGGCGAACTGTCGACGTGCAGTGAGCCGTTTCGGCGGCAGTGGGCGTCTCAAGACGTGGGGCTGCACCGTTCCGGCCGCAAGCGGGTGCGACATCCGATCGTGGGCAGGCTCGACTTGGACGTCGAACCCTTGGAACTGGCCGCCGAACCCGGCCTGCACCTGAACGTCTACACCGCACCCGCGGGCACACCGACCGCCGACAACCTGGCGCTCCTGGCATCGTGGGCGGCCTAGATCGCGTACCGCCACGCCGTGAGGGCATGCGCCGAGAACCACGCACCCAGCACCACCCAGGTCACGGCGGCCGCCACCGCCGTCACCGTCCGCCGTTTCGACAACCCGATCGCGATCGGCACCAACACCGGGAACGCGGGCAGGATGAACCGGATCTTCGCGTCCGGCAGCCCCCGCGTTCCGATGGCCAGCAACAGCACCCCGGCCCCGTAGAGCGTCAACGGCCACGGCACCCGGATGAACGCCGCCACCAGCACCAACGCCACCGCACCCAGCAGCAGCAACACCGTCAGCGTGCTGAACACCGACTCGTCCCCGGTCAACCGCGCCAGCACCGAATCCGCGGTTTCCGCACCGAAGTCGAACTCGGTGTTCCAGCCCCGCAACTCGATGTCCTGCCAGCCGGTCCAACTCCCCGTCCGGTACGCGACGTACCCCAGATATCCCGCCACCCCCAACGGGGCGATCACCGCGCCCGCGAGCGCCCACCAGCGCTTCTCGCCACGCCGGAAGACCTCGATCAACGCCGCCACGACCACCACCGCGACCAGTACCACCGCCGTCGACCTCGACAACCCGGCACCGAAAGCACACAGGCCGGCCAGCAGCCAACGCCGCTCCAGCACACCCGCCAGCGCCCACACGGCGAACGCGCAGAACACCGCCTCCGTGTAAGCCATCGAGAACACGATCGCCATCGGCGCCCCGGCCCACAACGCCACCAGCAGCAACCCGGTCCGGTCACCCCGATCCGGCGACACCGCCCGCCCGATCCGGACCAGCCCGCACGCCAGCACCAGACCGGCCAGCACCGACACCGTCAGCGCCGCCGTCACGACATCGGGCCCGAGCCACATCACCGCACCGACGAGCTTCGGATACAACGGGAAGAACGCCATCGGCGCGTCCGAATACGGCTGCCGCGCCGCGTCCAGCGTCCCCGGCAGATCCGCGTACCCGTGCACCGCCAGCCGCAGATACCACTGCCCGTCCCACGCGGTCAGCCGATCGGTCAGCGTCGCACCGCGCCGGGCGGCCAGCAGGTCGAGCAACTGGACACTCGCCGTGCGGATCACGAGATACAGCAGGATCGCCCTCGGATAAGGCGACCGAGCCAGTCTGTCGAGGACTCTCTCGAACACACGCGCCGGACGCCCCTGCCGGGGCGCCTCCTCGGGGGCGGCGGGATGATCAAGGTCGTCGACTTCTCGGAGCACGATCAGAGTGTCCACAATGTGAAGTCAGCTCGCCGTTCGATCCTGGAGATTCCCAGGTCCGGGCAGGTGGGAAAGCCCACAAACCCGGCTTGTGACCCCACCTCGATCTTGTGTTTCCCAGCCCCCGCCTTCGGCTCCTACGTTCGAAGTCATGAGCGAACAGAACCTGAACGGAACAGTGGCGATCATCGCCGGCGGCGCGAAGAACCTCGGCGGACTCCTGTCCACCACACTCGGCGAGGCCGGCGCCAAGGTCGTCGTCCACTACCACGGTGACGCCTCCGCGGCCGACGCCGACAAGACCGTCGAGGCCGTCCGCGGTTCCGGCTCCGAAGCCGTCGCCGTCCAAGGCGACCTGACCAAGGTCGCCGACGTCCGCCGCCTCTTCGACACCGCCGTCGACACCTTCGGCGGCGCCGACATCGCGGTCAACACCACCGGCATGGTCCTGCGCAAACCCATCCTCGAAACCACCGAAGAGGACTACGACCGCATGTTCGCGGTCAACGCGAAAGCCGCCTACTTCTTCATCCAGGAAGCCGGACGGCGCCTCTCCGACAACGGCAAGATCATCAGCCTCGGCACCTCGCTGCTGGCGGCCTTCACCGACGGCTACTCCACGTACGCGGGCGGCAAAGCCCCGCTGGAGCACTTCACCCGGGCCGCCGCCAAGGAGTTCGCCGACCGCGGCATCTCGGTCAACGTCGTCGCCCCCGGCCCGATGGACACCCCGTTCTTCTACCCGCAGGAAACCCCCGAGCGGGTCGAATTCCACAAGTCCCAGGCCAAGGGCGGACGGCTGACGAAGATCGAGGACATCGTGCCGATCATCCGCTTCCTCGCCACCGACGGCGGCTGGTTCACCGGCCAGACGATGTTCCCGAACGGCGGCTACACCACGCGCTGACCCTTACCCTGACCAAGACGCCGTAGACCGGACACGAAGGGGAACCCCGGGGTGGGCCTGGACCTGTACAAGCTGAACCACCTCATCGCCGTCGCCGAAGAAGGCAGCTTCACCCGCGCGGCGGCCCGGCTGCACCTGAGCCAGCAGGCGCTGTCGACCTCGGTGCGCACGCTCGAGCGGGAAGTCGGCGTCCCCCTGCTCGAGCGGAGCGCCACCGGGGTCACCGTGCTCCCCGCGGGGCAGGCGCTGATCGCCGACGCCCACCTCCTGCACGGCATCGCCGACTCCGCCGTCCGGCGCGCCCGCCGCATCGGCCGGAGTGAACCGGAACGACTCCGCGTCGGCCACACCCCCGCCGTGACCGGCGACGAGGTCACCGCCCTGCTGCGCAAACACCAGACCGATCCCGACCTCGTCATCGACGTCAACCAGCGCTACCCGGACGAACTCGTCGCGCAACTGCTCGGCGGGCAGCTGGACCTCGGCCTCGGCCGCGCGCTGACCCTCGCGCACGGCCTGGTCGGGACCACCTTGATCCGGCAGCGGCTCAACGTCGCCGTCGCCGCCGGTCACCGCCTCGCCGACCGCGAGAATCTCGGGTTGAGCGACCTCGACGGCGAAGAGATCACCGTCTGGGGCAACCCCGGCCGGTCCGGATACACCGATCTGCTCGTCAACCTCTGCCGCGACGCGGGATTCGAGCCACGCGTCCGCCGCAACCCCATCCAGGGAACGCCCCCGGTCACCGCCGTCCTCGACACCGACGGGGTCGCCTTCGTGACCGCGCCGCCCGGCCCGGCGGCGGGCGGGGCCGTCGTCGTCCGGGAACTGCACCCGGCCGTGCACGTACCCCTGCAAGCCCTTTGGCCACAGCACAGCACTTCCGACGCCCGTCAGGCGTTCCTGGCTTCCGCTCAGGGGTTCTAGGCCTCACCGCTTCGCCGGTCGTGGTGATCCAGAAGCTTCGACAACAGCTCGGTGAACCGCTTCCGCTCGTCGGACGAAAGCGGCGCCAGCAGTTCGTCCTGGCGTTCGGCCAGCTGTTTCTCCAGCCGTCGTAGCTGCCGCTTGCCCGCCGTGGTCAGCGAGACGACGTTGCGCCGCCGATCGGCCGGATCCGGGGCACGCTCGACCAGTTCACGCTCGGCGAGCTCGTTGATCGTCGCGACCATCTCGCTCACGTGGATACCGCTCCGGCGGCCCAGCGCCGCTTGGCTGGCAGGCCCGAACTCGTCCAGCGTCGCCAGCACGCGGTAGTGGTAGCCACGGGCGTCGACCGCGGAGAACCCGTCGGTCACCAGGCGATGCGCGTGGTTCGCGGTCTGGGTGAGCAGCCAGCTGGGCAGCTTCCGCCAGCCGCCACGCGGTTCCTGCGAGGGGTCGTCCATGTGACGAGTCTAACGAATCGTTGGACGCCCGAACGATTGCGGTATCGTTGGGTCACCAAACGTTTAGGAGCCCAACGAACCGAGGAGATCCGCCGTGATCACACCCTTCCGCATCGACATCCCCCAGGCCGACCTCGACGACCTCGCCGACCGGCTGGCCCGCACCCGGTGGCCGAACGAGGTCGCCGACGCGGGCTCGGACTACGGATTCCCGCTCGCACGGCTCAGAGTACTCGCCGAATACTGGCGAACCGGCTACGACTGGCGCGCCCACGAAGCCGAACTCAACGAGCTGCCGCATTTCACCACCGAGATCGACGGCCAGAACATCCATTTCGTGCACGTCCGGTCGGCGAACCCGGACGCACTCGCACTGGTCCTCACCCATGGATGGCCTGGCTCGTTCCTCGAGTTCCTGGGCGTGATCGAGCCGCTGGCGCGCGATTTCCACCTGGTGATCCCGTCGATTCCGGGCTTCGGCTTCTCGGGACCGACCCACGAGCGCGACTGGAGCGTCGAGCGGATCGCCCGGGCCTGGGCCGAGCTGATGCGCCGCCTCGGCTACGAGCGCTACGGCGCCCAAGGCGGCGACTTCGGCTCAGGTATCTCGACCGCGCTCGGCGCGGTGGCACCGGAGCACGTCGTCGGCGTGCACGTGAACTACCTGCCGACCCGGCCGGATCCCGAGGCCGGCCTCGAACTGTCCGAAGAGGACGAAGCCCGCCTTGAGAAGGTGAAGCAGCTCATGGCGAATCGTCCGCCATATCAGGCTTTGCAGGCCCTGACCCCGCAGACCATCGGCTACGCGTTGACCGACTCGCCGGTCGGCCAGCTGGCGTGGATCGCCGAGCGTTTCGCGCAGTGGACGGACCCGCGCTCGCCGGTCGACGACGACCGGATGCTGACCGACATCTCGCTGTACTGGCTGACCGCCACCGCGGCCTCGTCCGCGCGGCTGCACCACGACGCCGGAAAAGTGAGCACGCCCTGTCGCGTACCGCTCGGCGTGGCTGTGTTCCCGCATGACATCACGCGGTCGGTGCGCCCACTCGCCGAGCGGTTGTTCGACATCAGGCACTGGACGGAGTTCGACCGTGGGGGCCACTTCGCGGCCATGGAGGTTCCCGATCTGCTGGCCGCCGACATCCGAGACTTCTTCCTCGGGCTCGCCGAGTAGTTGTCGTTTGGGGGATTCATTTTGGCCGTAGGCACATGATCGCCAGGGCGAGTACTGGGCCCGGCCACGGCCGACGTTGCGAAAGCCACTTTCGCAACGTTGAAGGTTGCGAAAGTGGCTTTCGCAACACGCTCCCTTTGCCTTACTCCTCAATAGCCTTCTTTGCCACAGGCGACCCGCCTCGTGGCACTGAGTGCCAGATGAGACCTACGACTCGGTCAAGGCGGCGTTGACCTTGGCGATGACGGCGTGCAGGGGCGTCGCCGTGGTCATCACCGCCACCACCGTCGTTTCCGACGCGGGCTCTTCGACCCTGAACGCGTCGATCACCAGCGCGAAGGCCTCCGCCGCGCTGGCGGCGATGTCGTCCTGCCCGCCACTGCGCAGCCAGCGCCGCAGCACGTGGTTGTTGGCCGCCGCGATCGCCGCCGCGGCCACCGCGGCCCGGAGGCTCGCCGTCTCGTCGCCCTGTTCGGTGAACCGCGCCCGCAGGTAGCGGGCGAGCACGCGCTGATAACGGTCGACGGTCGCGACCTCCTTGTCCCGCAGGGAAGGAACCGTGCGCGTCAGGGTGAACCGCTTGAGCGACACGTCGAGTTCCGCGGCGTAGGAGTCGAGAACCAGGCCGACGGCGGCACAAGCCACCTCCACCGGGTCGCGATCCGGGTCCGCGGCGGCGAACGTCTCCTCCATCTCGGCCACGATCTCGTCGTGGTTGGCGAAGAGCACGTCGTCCTTGGCGTCGAAGTACCGGAAGAAGGTCCGGCGGCCGACCCCCGCGGCGGCCGCGATCTCGTCCACCGTGGTGGCCTCGTACCCCTTGGCCACGAACAAGTCCACGGCCGCCGCGGCGAGCGCACGGCGCAGTTTGCGCCTCCCCGCGGGGGTGGCGCCGGCTCGGGTCACCGGCGCTCGGCGCGGCGAATCGGTCATAGCGGGACGGTAGCAGCCACTTGCTAGTGGCACTGAGTGCCGTTAGGCTGTGCCGAGTCCTCACTCCCCCGCTCGGAAGGCGCCGACGATGTCGCTGGACCACCAAGTGCTTCCGGTCGAGTCACGCTCGATCCGTCCCCGCGGCGACGCCTTCTACGGCCGTCTCTTCGGCTGGTCGCTGAAATGGCGGGGCCCGCAGCCGTTCCTGGTGCTGGAAGGCGGGATCTGCGCGGTCACCCTGCCCAAGATCAACGGCGCCCAGGTCCTCACCCGGCTCGCCGACACCGGCTGCGGAGGTCCCGCGATGGCGGTGCTGACCCAGCAGGGCCCGCGCGTGGCCATCCTCGCGGAGACCGACGGCCTGATTCCCCCGCGGATCTCGCTGCCGCAGCACGTCGAAGTACTCGCCTGGGGAACGCTGCTCCCGTTGCCCGCCGACTCGGGGCGCGCCGAAGCCCACGCGGAATGGCTCTCGGCGCCGGACCCCCGGCAGCGCTGGCTTCCCAGCCTCGACGCGGTGCTCGCCGCCGTCCGGCCGAGGTAGCGCTCGCGGTTCACGCCGCCACCGACGCCTGCGCGGAAACGAGGAGGGCTCCACCGTCCGATTCGGACAGAGTGATCTCGAGGGTTGCGCCCTCGGCCAACGGCGGCAGGTCGCTCAACGTCACGCGGCCGATCAACCGTTGCCCGCGACGCGCGTGCACCACACCGGAACGCCGGACCTCGATCCCCGATCGGTGCCACACACGGACACTGCCCGCCGTCGCCGTCCGGCCACGCCACCGGCTTCCGCACCAGGCCGCGAACGCGGCCCCCGCCGTGTTGCACAGGACGTCGTCCAGCGAGCCCACGCGGCCGGCGTCCTGCCAGACTTGGAGACATTCGATCGACACGGAAACCAGGAACGCCGACAGGACGATCCGCGACACGGGCTTCGCCCACTCGAAGCGCATCGGCACCAGGATCGCGAGCGGCGTCAGCAGTAAGACGTTGCCCGCCAACTGGAACAGGGCGAGTTCCGGACGGTCGCTGAACACCGGCAGGACGTCCGCCAGCAGGTGAAGACTCACCGACGAACCGCGTGCCGCCGTCGGCGCCGGCACGAAAACGATCAGCAGCACCGAGAGAAGCGCTGCCAGCACAGCGAAATCCAGGGCGACCACGAACAGGCCGCGCCGATTTCCGTTCAGGCGCGCGACGAATTCGGCGACGCCCGCACCGGCCGCGGCGACGAGCAGCGACCACGGTGCGGCGTCGAGCAGGGCCTGCCACCACCATCCCATGCACTCCCCTTTCGCCGATGATCGTCTTCGGCGAGGGTGGCAGCATCGTGAAGGTCAGACAAGAACCCCGGCTATTGTCGGTGAATTACTACCATCCGCGTTGATACTTCACGGACGTCGATTGTCACGGCCGTGCGGCCAGCGCGGGGCCGATCCAGCGGCGGACCATGGAGCGCAACCGCTCGTCGGTGTGAGCCGGCGTCGAGGGGTACTGCAGGAACGACAGGAACAGCCGCATCAGCATTTCGGCGAGTCCCTCGAAGTCCTCGTCGGTCGTGACGCCCACCGCCGCCCAGTCGACCGGCACGTTCCGGAGGATCCGCGCGCCGAGCTCGAACGACTGTGCCGAAGTGACCGCGACGGTGAAGACGTCGGCCTCGCCCGCTTTCAGGAGCAGTCCCAGGTACGGCTCGTCGGGGACCGCGCGGACGCCGAACACCACCGATTCCACGGCGACCTCGGCGGGGTCGGCGAACGTGGCCAGATGCCGCTCCATCCGCCCTGCGAACTCCTCGACCCGGTCCAGTGCGACCGCGCTGAGGATGTCCGCGAGGCTCGGGAAGTAGCGATAGACGGTCTGCCGGGTCACGCCCGCTTCCGCGGCGACGTCCGAGAGGCTGGTCTTGGCGAGACCGACCCGGTCGATGCACGCCGTCGCCGCGTCGACGATCCGGCGGCGCGCCTCGCGCTCGGTTCCGGGCGGGTTCCCCCGCCATCCGTGGTGCCCCATACGCCTCATCTTCCCCGAACGGAGAATCTCAGACGGTGGCAGGTGCCGCGCGGCGCACACGGTACAGCGCGGTCAGCATCAGCCCGGCGGCCACGAAGCACGCCAGCGCGTACAGGCCACTCCCGATCGAGGTGCCGTTCTCGACGACAGCACCCACCCAGAACACGGCCATCCCACCCAGAAACAGCGCGGGATAGAACCGGGCGAACGGCGTCAAAGGCTCTTTGGGACGTCCGTGCCGGATGAAGATCCAGATGCCCGCCAGCCACAGCAGGCCCAGCTCGACGCCGAGAACCCAAGCCTGCGCGGTCACGTTCCCGTCGAGCAGGCTCGACGGGAGCCCGGCGATCGCCATACTCGGCGGGGTGAGGACCCCGGCCAGCCCGATGCGGGCCGCCAGTGACCACCCTCGCCGCGCTCCGCCCGCCAGCCGCACCACCAGGTAGGTCATGGCGCCCATCGACACGGACGCGAAGAGCAGCATGCTGGTCATGGGCACCGAATCCAGCGCCGGGTGATTGACGATCCGGTTGTTCCCGTTCCAGGCCCACCAGTTCACCTGCGGACCGAGCTGATCGAAGACCTCGTAGAAGACCTGACAGGCGAACGCGACGGCCACGGACCCGATCAAGGCTCCACGGGCACGGAAGATCCCGAGCGACCGGACGAGTTCGTAGGCGAGCTGACTGATCATCGGGTAGAACGCCACGATGTAGAGCGGCAGCCGATCCCACATGAACTGCACGGTGAACCGGTTGTGGGCGAAGATGAAACCGTACTGGCGCTCCAGGCCGAACCACTCCGGGAAGTACAGCGGCGGTTCGATGACGAAGAGATAGACCAGCGAAGCGCACCACAGCGCCAGATTCGCCGAGTCGCCCTGGCGGTGCCGTCGGACGGCGTGCACCAGCGCGAACACGGCGCCACCGAGCACGAGCAGTTCCAGCAACGGCATCGTCCAGTGAGCCTCTGCCCACGGTGCGCGGATCGAGAGCCACGGGGAGACGTCATGGCAGTCGAAGCCGAGCCCGCGGGTGACGGCTTCCGCGTCCGGCCCGCATACGGCGCTCACCGGGAGACCGCCGGTTGCGCGGCGCCTTTCGGCGAGTAGTCCGTGACCGGTGGTTCGGCCTTGGCGTCGAAGTCGAACGGGACCCGGTGGCGTCCCAGCGCCGCCCGGATCCGGTAGCGCACGAGCCCCGCGATCACCCGCGGGTTCGTCATCATGTCGCGCAGCGATTCGTCGAGGTTGAACACCTTCGCGAAGTGCTCGTCGACGACGTCGTCTTCGCGGGCGGCACCGACGATGAGCCTGAACGCCGGGCCGGACACGGCTTCGAGCAGCCGTCGCCGCCACTCCGGTGCCTTTTCGGTGCCCACCGCGCAGGCGTAGCCCTGATCCCTCGCCATCGCCAGGCTCCACGGCACGTTGAGCAGCTTTCGTTGCGCCGCGAGGAACCGTGCGGAGAACCCCGGGCCGAGACGCTCGGCGCGGGAAAGGTGCTCGCGCAACAGCAGCGCCGAACCCGCGGCGGAACTGATGCCCTGCGCGTAGAACGGGTTGAACGCGCAGATCGAGTCACCGACGAACGCCAGGCGCTCCGGCGGAGTACGGAGCCGGTCGTAGCGGCGCCACTTGTTCCCGGTCGAGCGGGTCAGGTGTACCTCGGAGGTCGGGGTGGATCGGTCCATCGCGGCCGCGAACAACGGCGCCCGCACCCGGCGGGCCGACTCGACGAACGCCTCGGTGGTGCGCGGCATTTCGAGGCCCCAAGAGCCCATGCACGCGATGACGCGGTTGTCCTCGATCGGGAAGAAGTTCACCAGGAACTCGTGCTCGTCCGGATGGGCGCCCTTGTCGGGGGTCGGCATGATCACCAGATGCCGCCACCACCAGGACGGCGGCCGTTCCTCGGGTGACGGCAGGTCGTACCAGCGTGAGGTGTAGGTGACTTTGGCGTCGAGGGTCCGGACTTCCGGTTCGGGCCAGCCTGCCGCCACCAGCCAGGCGGCGACGGAGGAACCGCGGCCCATCGCGTCCACCACGAAGTCGGTGTCGAGGTGCTCGTCGCGGCCGGAGAGGCTGACCCCGGTGACCTCGCCGTCCTTGGTGGTCAAGCCGCTCACCGCGACACCGTCGCGGATCACGACGTTCGACAGCTCCCGGACCTTGTCTCGCAGCACGCGTTCGATGAGGATCCGGGAGCCGTAGATCATCGTCATCGCACTGCGTTTCCGCGCCGACCAGCCCTTCCCGTCGAGGTACGCCGCGTCCATGGACGGCATCAGATGCAGTCCGCCGGCGGCGACGAGGTCGTCCTCGAAGCCGGGGAACAGCGCGCCGATCGCGCGGCGGCCCGAGTTCAGCAGGAAATGCGGATGCTTGCTCTGCGGCACCCCGCGCCGATGTTCGGCCTCGGCGGGCAGTTCGTCGCGTTCGAGCACCACCACCTCGTCGAAGTACGGGGCGAGCGCTCCCGCGGTGCAGAGTCCGGCGGCGCTGCCACCGAGGACGACGGCCGTCTTGCCGAGTCGCATGCGGACCAACTCCCAGCGTCATTCATACAGATTGACATTGGCTGTATGAATGTATGAACGACGCCGGGAACTGTCAAGAAGTGGTCGCGTCGATCAGATCCCGGATCGCGGCGATACCCCTCGCCACCCGGTACGGCGACTCCGTGCCCACGGAGATGCGGATGTGCCGATCGCACGAATCGCCGTACGCGATCCCCGCCACCACGCTGACGGAGCTTTCCCGCAGCAGACGGGTGGCGAACTCCATCGAGTCCAAAGTGGACCCGCCGAGCGAGGCGAACAGGTAGAACGTCGCCGTGCCCGGCAGGGTCTCGATGCCGATGTCGGCGAGCTGGCCCGCGACCTCGCGGCGCAGCTCCACGACCCGGCGGATCTGTGGCCGGGTGACGGCCAGGATGTCGTCGAAGTGTTCGGCGAGGTACCACGACAGGATGGTCGGCGCGCAGGTGATCAGGTGCTGGTTGATCTTCAGCACCTGATCGACCAGCGTGCGGTGCGCGATGAGATACCCGATCCGCCAGCCGGAGACCCCGTAGTTCTTGGACATCGAATTGATCGTGACGGTGTGCCGCAGTTCCGGGTCGAACGAACCGCAGGCCCGGAACGGGGTCTCCGGCGGCACGAACTCGTGGTAGGCCTCGTCGGCGATCACCACCAGGCCCCGCGCGTCCGCCAGATCGTGCACGAACTCCAGCTCGGCGTCCGTGTGCACCCGGCCGGACGGGTTGTTCGGGTTGTTGATCACGATGGCCCTGGTGCGCGGTGTGACGTACCGAGCGAGGTCGAACACGCTCACGTCGTGCGGCACCAGCACCGGAACGCCGCGGCAGAGGCGCACCTGCTCGGGGTAGCTCAGCCAGAACGGCTCCGGCACGATCACCTCGTCCCCCGGTTCCAGCAGCGCGAGCAGCACCATGTAGATGGCCACCTTGGAGCCTGCGGTCACGACGATCTCGGTGTCCGGGTCGACCGGGACGTCGAAGTCGGCCCAGTACCCGGCCAGCCGCCGCCTCAGCTCCGGCAGCCCCCGCGAATGCGAGTAATGATGCAGGCCGTGCGCGGCCAGATCGTCGAAACGCGGTAGCGGCAGGCCGAAGAACGCCTCGCCGAGCGACAGCGTGATGATGTCCCGCCCGGCCGCGCTCAGCTCGTAGACCAGGTTGTTGTACTTGATGGACAGCGCCTGCGCCGTACTGTCCACAAGGGACGACGGGCGGATCGGCGACACGGTTCGGACACTGGACACTGGACTCGCTCCCCTACACGACCCTCGTCTGTCCGGTACCCCAGACGACGTTCTTCACGGTGGTCAGCGCGGTCAGCCCGATCGGACCGCGGACATGCAGTTTCTGGGTGGACACGCCGATCTCGACGCCGTAGCCGAACTCGCCGCCGTCGGAGTAGCGGGTCGAGGTGTTGACGAACACGCTGCCGGAATCCACCTCACGGGCGAAGCGGCGGGCCACGTCGATGTCCCGCGCGACGATCGCCTCGGCGTTGGACGTGCCCCAGCGGTCGATATGCGCGATCGCCGCGCCGACGTCCGGCACCACCCGCACGGCCAGCACCAGGTCGAGGTACTCGGTTCCCCAGTCCTCTTCGGTCGCGGCCACCGCCTTGGGCCAGACTTCGCGGACGGTCAGGTCACCGCGGATCTCCACGCCGGCGGCGGCCAGCTCGTCGAGCACGCCGGGTAGCCAGTCCTGGGCGAGGTCTTCGTGGACCAGCAGGGTTTCCATCGCGTTGCACACGCTGGGCCGGGAGGTTTTCGCGTTGATCGTGACGGCCGTGGCCATCGCCAAGTCCGCCGAACGATCGATGTAGACGTGGCAGTTGCCTGCACCGTCGATCACCGTGGGCACGGTGGCGTGACGTTCGACGGACGCGATCAGCTCCGGGCCGCCACGCGGCACCAGCAGGTCGACGAACTCCTTGGCGCGCATCAGTTCGTGGGCCGCATCGCGGGACGGATCGGTGACCAGCTGGACGGCGGCCGCGGGCACCGCGTCGTGCCGGGCGATCGCGCTGTCCAGCGCGGCCATGACCGCCGTGTTCGTCGCCATGGCCATCGAGGAACCGCGCAACACCGCGCAGTTGCCCGACTTCACGCAGAGCGCGGCGACCTCGGCGGTGACGTTGGGACGCGCCTCGTAGATCACCGCGACCACGCCGATCGGCTCCCGGACCCGCTCGATCAGCAGGCCGTTGGGCCTGGTCCAGCCCTCGACCACCTGGCCGACCGGATCGGGCAGATCCGCGATGGTCCGGATGGCCGAGACCAGGCCGGCCATCCGCCGGTCGGTCAAGGTCAGCCGGTCGACCAGCGTGGCCGAGACGCCGTTGTCGCGGGCGGCGGCGACATCCGCCTCGTTCGCCGCGATGATCCGGTCGCGGTGCTCCTCGATCGCGACGGCCATGTCCTGCAGCAGCGCGTTCTTCCGTTCGGTGGTCAGCCCTTTGAGCTCGGTCCACGCCTCGGCCGCGGCGCGGCAGACGTCGGTCACTGACATGGCAGATCCTCCATGATCGGTACGTAGTCGCCGCCTTCGACGACGGCCGCGGTCGGTGGGCCGCCGGGCTCGACCGCGCGGCTCAGCGGGCCGCGGGCGAGCGGGCGCCCTTGCTGGTCACAGATGTCGACCACGTCGCCCGGCGCGGCGGCCCCGTGTACCGCCGCGACGTGGTGGTGGCACACGGGTTCCCCGCGGAGGACGGCTTCCCGTCCGCCCGGGGTGCAGTGCAGTTGCCCGGCCGGCGGGGTCCGGAACGCGCGCCAGAGCGTTCCGATGCC
>Ga0307518_10002307_pt1 | contig 13948 bp, 12 predicted proteins | sample 25_EM_MG_FD_203889 | JGI IMG/M metagenome (GOLD analysis project Ga0307518, IMG submission 203889) | Populus trichocarpa ectomycorrhiza microbial communities from riparian zone in the Pacific Northwest, United States - 25_EM | ecosystem: Host-associated > Plants > Roots > Unclassified | place...
TGAGTGGTTCGAGGTACGTCGAGCTGATGGTGTTTATGTGAGACGCGGTAGTGTCGATCTCACCGACAAGTCCGACGGCGTCTTGCGTAGCACGTGAAGGAGGTACTACTGCATCGAGCTTTTTTCCGGCAGCATCGATCTCGTCACGCAGAGTCACAGGAGCGACTGCCTGATCCACTGTGATTGTCGGCACTGGTGGCTATTTTGTAGACGAGCGGGTCAACAACCACATGACCTTAGATCCACTTAAGTAAATGCACTCACGCTCATGGAGGCACTTGCGATCGTTTGGTTGGAACGACTAAACGGTAATAAATTCTTCAATTTCTCCAGTTTTCCCGTGGCGATGCCGGTGGATCTCGCCGATGTGGAAGCGATATTGGGGACAAGAGCGGGCAATGTCCCTTGGGTCTGATTTCGTTTTGGTTGATCAAAACGCTCTCTTGCAAAGGACCAATTGCGTACCAGGGCAAACTGGGGGTCCGATGTGGCTTGAATGGGTTTGGTTTTCCAGGGCTTCAGCTTAGAGCGACGAGTATTGGCCATGTGTAACTCGACGATGGCAGGAGAAATACGGGTTTGTTGAAATCTTGCACTTGCAAGTCGAGAGCAGCAAGGATAGGAAGCGGGGTTTTCAGGCTTGTACAGCCTGTTTGCAACCTTTACAGCAGAGTCGGGTTTTCAAATTTCATTTCAGCTTTGGCACGAGTCGAGGAGCACTGCGACTATCTAACATATGTGTTGAGTCTCGAAGGCATTCGAAGGTGTCCGTCGACTGGGGTGAGTGATTCTTCCGATTGGCCCGTTCGTCCGCAGGGAAAGCTCACCATGATTTACAAATTCCACAGCTCAAGTTCCCAGTCAACTTTATCTCGTCAGAAGGTGCATCCCACCCCTTTAGTATTCGTCTAACCCTTTATGTATGGCCTACAAACCACCTGCGTCTTTGGGCATTCCGCAGAGTACGCATGATACCCGCCTCGATGACACACAAAGCTGATAGGTGAGTGCACCAGTGTAAGCTTTGACGTTCGGATGAAATGCCCCCTTCCGGCGCTGCTGTCCTCATCCTCGGTGAATCTTATGGTATCTCGCGTGCGCGGTCGAGTCTAAGCAGCAGAACACTCTGTTGTAGCGACCCTCGACGTCTCGCCTTGTCGATGTTTCCTCTGTGTGCATACATCGAATTTCTCATCTCTTTGCGACTGTCTCTCCCCTGGGGAGCAAGCAAATGCTACTAAACTGGCTAAACTCAGCTTTCAAGTGCCATCATAGGTGGGTACGAATCGAAGGCTTTGGGACGGCCAAGGCTCGTCAACGGATAGGTCTGATCTGACAACGGGCCACCCGCCTTGTGATCGCAGACTCGATCTCGAGCTTCACGGTCGAGACGTATTTGGGATGCCGCGTAATTCGTGTTGGCGGTGAAATTTATACAAGAAAACAGTACGTTCTCCCTGTCCGTTTGATGCCGCTCACATACATACTTAGGACGTGCTCATTGTAGGTCTTGAATCTCTACTTCGTCGTGGCCAGTCGGCTATTGCAACATGAGGACAATACGGGGGCTCTGCAGATAAGGAGGGACAGTCGCAGTTCAAGACGCGCACTTTGCCATGGCAGATGGAAAAAGTGAGTACTGTTATTCGCATTGTCACGGTTTCTTTGGATGTATGATATGCGATTGGCTCGTTTGATGGTCGTGCTTTGACCCGACTAGCATCAGGCAACCTGACACCCACCGCAAGCCTTATCCCGTCACAGATGAACCCGACAAAGTGAATTGGGTCGGACTATGATCGGCATAGTGGTCACCTTTTGGACATTATGGTCCTAGACTGGGGTAGTACCGTCTGAGGTTGCGAATCGGTGATTGTATTGTATCTGGCAGACTAAGTACGAACAAGACGAGAAGATGTATGTATGTGGGGAGAACTGTGGGGATGCAAGGTATTTAATCTATTGATGATGGAGTGAGATTGAGATGAGACAGGGTATAAATGCATATATGATGCATACGCTGTTCAGTTTCCACACGATGGTTAGGCTGGTGCCGTGTCAGAATAGCATATGTTTAGGGATGCATCATATAACGTCGTGCAAGCTTGTAGTAGTCTATGCACGCATAAGTTGAAGTCATATATGAAGAAAGCGTCCGCACAAACTCGTTGACCGAGGCCACAGCGCGTTAGTTATTGAGTATAATTGTCTTCGTGTAGATACTGTCAACGCACCGCGAACTCGCATTCCTCTTCAGTCGGAAAAATACCTCCACGAAGGAGGTAAATTATTAGACCAGCCTCGGAGTAGTCTGAATCGAGTTTCACAATCCCGTGAAGGGAGAACACGTGAGCCACGAAGTGAACTGAAGGACGTGGTAATACTTTTCCGTGCATCAAGGATCCCATCCCGCCTTCTCGTCCGCAGAATCGATGGCAGAACTTCCCGAAGGGTGACCCATTACCATCCACACATCCCGTGCAAAAAACAATGGATTTATCCCAAACCAAGGCGGCGTCAACCGCGAACGAATGTTCCCCAGGAAAAGGTCCAAGGTCGCCGAAGGCTCTCCTATGTCGGACAGTGCCGCTTAGTGGATACTCCCTGTCCGCAAGTACCTCCATATGCTGACTCGGACGCAATATCTTCATGTAAGAATGTTCATGGGTACCTTCAACTCCGCCATGATCAGTGGAGGCTGAGTCAGGCCACTGGCCCACACGATGTACCGCACGGGAGGGGTGTCCTCTTCAGCGGACACAGCTGCGCGATAAAGGTGGGATGGGACCGGAACTTATGTGGAAGAGCCTCGCCCGATCCCCGCGATACCTGTCAAAGCCTTCGTTACCCGAAAGCCTCCCCCGGTTCGACCCAGGATCTTGGGCATATACGAGCGTCAAGGCTGGTTGTCTGGTACGTCGCTCAGTCGTTAGTATGACTGGACCCTGCGAGAGTCGACCGAAGGGGATTTGAATGCTCAGACCTTGGCCCGTTCACGAGTGTGAACTGGATGACGCGAAGCCCCCGCTGTCAGTCCTGTGTGGTGAACATCGTGGTCTTGAAGCTGGCTACAAGGGAGTATGCAAAGGTTTGCAAGTGCGATGCACTGGCGTAGCTGAGATCCCGGCCCTGGGCCTGACCAAATGCGCTGGTTGACCCAAAAGTTGTTGAGGACACGATCGTTCATGGGAAAGAGGTAATGACTTGTACATACCTTCGCTTCCGAAGGAGCCAGGGTGTCCAAAGGCTATTCCCTGTTGTTGTTGTTGCTGCTGCTGCAGGTTAGCCCACGATGGACTGAGTTCGTCCCTTCAGCACAAATCGCGTCCTCGTTGCGGACGTCCTCAACGTTGACCAAGGCGTGGACAACATTAGGACATCGTTCCCGCGGTGGACACCAAAGGTTGACAGGGCGGTTCAACGCAGTCGAAACGAAAGCTGACATTCAACACCGTCGAACGCGAGAAGTCCACTAAAAATGCATCAACGTATATCAATGCACTGTTCGATGACTCTGGATTAGCCAAAGGCGACGGGGACGGCCAAAGGTTACTCTCACTCGGACGCGTGTGGTGTTTGACGGAAGCAGGGAGGATGAAATTTCAAATTTGCACACTGAGGTCTCCCAAGAATACGATCAACTCAGCGCAAGGGCATCACAGCCACAATCGCCGAGGATGCAGCAGAGCACGGCGGGGCGGGTGCAAGTGGAACAGGGGCACCGTGTGTCGCAGGTGAGTTCCATGCACGCTGCACTCGCGACTGCAAATTGCACGCCATAGGATCGAAGAGGCGTCCCCGAGGGTTCCAGACCGTGATACGTTGGGCACGGAACTTCGAAAAATCATTGCCGTCTGTGCTTGTGCAGTAGTTTCTCTTCATGACATGGATTCGTAGGCTCGCGAACGTTTCACTTCGTACAGGGGTCGAATGCAGGCTAAAATATGTTAGAAGATCAACGCGGATACCAGCCTGTTGGAGTACTTGTGTATCATGGCAAGCTTTCCCCTGTGGACGAGCGGGCCAAGGTCTGGAAGAATATCACACTCACCCCAAGTCGACGGACACCTTCAAAACATATGGCTTCTCTCTGCTCCCCCTCCTCCAGGACAGAAACACCCGGTTGGCACTCAACCCGCGGACGTTCGGGGTCCTTGCATACTACCTTATGGCGTCCGCTCTCTACCAACAACAGCTCACTGAAGGCCTCTGTTTGACACAAGAAACCTTCGAGCGAGCCAAATCCATCCTAAACCATTCCTCATTACGCACAGGCCACGGCACAGGCTTTTCTGGCAACACTGCCTCCCTCCCTGCTGTCGCAGCATACCTTGCATCTGAGCAGTGCGTGTAAGCCTGATTATTTATCGTTGACCCCCACTCGAGTGTACGTTATTTACAGGCTTGGAACGAATGAGGTCACTCTCAAACCCGCTGCCGTCTCCGCATGCGTCCAGCGACGGGTGTTCGAGGATATCCTTAAGAAAGTGCGCAAAGCTATTCAGTTCGACGATGACGACTAGGATCACCGTGGCGCATCTGAAAACGTGACGCATACCAGAGTCTTGTCGCGTCTCATGTCTCACAGGACGCGTTAGACGCGGTAGAATGGATGGAGGAGGCGGAGGAGGCGCTGCCGGGTGCGGTGATGCTTCTATCTGTATGCGTGCATTCAATGATTGCCAGCACTCCGTGGCAAACAAGGAAATCTGTGCAGGCTACAATGTACCCTCGAAAACCCTCAAGAGCATCACGAACACTCTCGACTTGCACTGCGGTGATATCGCAGACCGCATCCGCTCTGCCCTCCCTCATCAGTCGACCAGCTCATTGGCGACTCCTTCAAAGCCTTATCCGAACACCGTCTTCAATTACAAGCTTCCCTCAAAAGGTCCCCGACCAAGTCTGCAATGAAGGGAAAGGCACGCGAGCAAGAGCTAACGCCATCTAATTAAGACCGCTTCGCGGAAACGCGCTGTCGTTTTCTCCCAGTCAATTCCCGATGACATGGTCGACGATACGTCCTTCCCTGCAACGCCCACCAAGAAGCGCAGGATAGACTCTCCTGCCAATGTTACTGGTCGGGCGGGTATAGCCACCTCCCCTAGGAAACGCACAACGAGGGCTACAGACGAAGACGCAGCTATGGCGGCGTTTCACGCAGCAATAACCAGCCAAGCCTCACATGCTTGGCCACCTCAACCAGTTCCTTCCTTGCCTCGTTTACTCAATACACACACTACCCCCGATGATGCCGACCCATTAACACCAAGGCGTCCCCGCACCCTGCGCCCCTCAATATCCACCATGAATGTAGGCTCCCCGGCGAAATCATCTGCCGCTGCCACACCCACTCGTTCTGCTCTCCAAGCTTCCGCCTCTGCTCGTCCTCGGCGACGGTATTACCCCGTTTTTCTGGATCAGTAACAGTGGCTTGCTCGAGACCAGAGGGGTTGAGCGGATATGGGCAGATGCAGCGACACATTCCTCCAAGATGGTCAAGTTGTACGGTCATCCGCTTGAGCGGTATCGACCTGTGCTGGTATGAAGGGGGTCATACTGTTCTTCTGACGTTGGTTTATGTTCTTAGTATATGGAATAGACTCTGCCAAGATATCTCGAAAGACTGTTTGGAAAGTGGGTGCTATGTCAGTATGCCTGTCATAATCAATTTCTATGAGTGTTACCACTTCACTGGTGCGGCCTGGCCATTACATGCCACGTAGGTCTGGCATCTTGCGGACGAGTGACGTGCAACTGCGTCAGACCCTCACGGCGCTGCTATGCGCGAGTGAAGCGTAGTAAGGAGTGTGGTATTCTGCGTAATAGGTTACACATTTCAACGGGTGTGCGTCCACGTTCCCTTGAACTCTCACTAGTACTTTTGTGCCTCTTACTGTAGCTGTCACCACTCACACTCATCGACTTTACATGCGATCGAGTCTAATACTATGGGTACCTTGAAGACCGGCCCAGGAGGCACCGGCAGGTGGTAGGTATGCCATACCCGGAGGCTTGGAAGATTTGGAAGGTGAATGGAAGGTAGGTGCCCCTTGCAATTGCGCTGATACTGTCTTTCGTGGACTTGAACCTAGGGAGCAATCCCACTCACTGCTATGTTATGTCGCCACTTGGCGGGTTTATTACAGCCCTACCGTACACACTTGAGTCCGAGTGTCGCATATATCCTCACCATACCTAGTAGGATTGGAAAGCGTGGCGAGCTGAACGCGCCAACGGGTAGATGACAGTTTGTTATGCTTGGACTGACCTTGTCTCCCAACATCGTCGGTTGCCGCCATCCGCAACTAGAGCCCCATAAGTGACGAACGGAGCCATATATCTTGGGACACGCTCACCAAGCCAAGCAGGCAGATATTGTCGCAGTCGCTTTTTGACTTTGTGGTCCCAGATTGAGACAGTGCCGTCTGAGCCTGCTGATGCGAATGTGTTGTATCTGGCGGGTAGATGCGAATCGGCAGACATGACATTGAGAAGGCGTGTGGGATATGAAAAAGAGAAAAGGGAAAGGACGGAAACCAGCGAGTTAACCGGCCACACATGGTCTACATCGTCGATAGTCTGTGTGTGGCACTTGAACGAATTTCTCGTCTTGGACCTCTGGACTTGGCCAAAGTATTCTACACCGATCCGGCCTTCGACCGAGCCAATTGCATAGCCTGTATCCCATGTGCATCAGTGTCAGTCGTCCCACTCGCCTGAAATGATAAAGTGAAGAGTAGGAAAAGACAACGCCTTTGCCGTCCACCATACGGGCCAGACTCCGTGTCATAAACTTCAAACTACTCTCCCCCGTCTGTACAGGCTTCACCATTTTCCTAATACCATATATATGAAATAGGTGACTCGCCATGCCCGCGACGTGTGTTGTTGACGAGCTCGAGATGATAGACACGCTCAGGAAGGGCATGTGTTGATACGGCGATGTTGGCGTTGGAGTTCGAAGTACCGGCGGAAGCACTGCGATCCCGGAATTTGAGCGAGATCCCATGAGCCGGTGATGAGCATGTCTAAAGATCAATGAGCTCCTGTGTGAATCAAAGAGACGACCAGGGGTAGAGATATGAACATACTTTTTTCCCTTGCAAAGTTCATCGCAGACACCGCATTAGAATGGTTCCCCAGATACACCATTCTCTCCGTCTCGAGATCGAGGCTAGCACCGTCGTAGGTGCACACATCAGCGGGGAGACAAGGAAATCGAGACATAAGTATGCACTCGCGCACTCCATTATCAAGCCCTCCACTAAGCGCCCTTGTGTCATCTCCGAAAGCACGCGTCAGTACTGCTGCTCGATGGTTGAATTTCGCTTGTTGCTCGTTTGCAGCGACATCGTAGAACCGCACGGTCTAGTACCGGTAAGTGTCGTTCCTTCCTTCCAAGAATTGCTGCGCCAAGACAAGACATACCGTGTCCTATGCCGAAACGAGATACGGTCAGGATGAGAAGCTGAAAAGTGCACTTGGGAGATACATACTGTCGAATGGCGGAGGTTTGAGCCCTTAGCTTGGTCTTTTGTGATTAATAGCATTTTGTCAACGGATTCGGTATTCGATACATGGACTCACCTGGGGCTCCAATCTGACTCTGCAGTGTGGTTGTGGAAGGTATCACCTGATGCGGGTCAGATGGGCTGTGTAAGTCCACTGGGGAACTGAATTGCGATTCTACAAGTTTACGGTACAACAAGGCGCGTCGATGGAGAGTTCATGAGCACGGGCAAAGGCGTAGGGAGAGTCCGGTGTGGTGGGGAGACGGAGGGGGACGAGCTAGCGATTGATATCAGAAACGACACCTGCGTCTTGGAGAAAGGCACGGGCGACGAGAAATTGCCTCTGCGTGTTGATGAACGCCTCGGAGCCGAGGAGATCTCAGCTACGTGTGCATCGGACTTTCAAACACCCTTGATGGCCACGACGGCTTCGCGTCGTCCAGTTCACACTCGTGAGCGGGCCAAGGTCTGAGTATTCAAATACCCTTCGCAGGGTCCAGTCATAACGACTGAGCGACATACCAGACAACCAGCCTTGACACTCGTACATGCCCAAGATCCTGAATCGAACCGGGGGAGGCTTTCGGGTAACGAAGGCTCTGAATTGAAGGCGTTGCGGGGATCGGGCGACGCTCGTGCCATACTTTTCCACACGGGTTCTGGTCCCATCCCCCACCTTTGTCCGCTGAAGAGGGCGCCCTTCCCGTGCAGCATATCGTGTGGGCTAGTGGCCTGACTCAGTACTCAGCCCCCACTGATCATGGCGGAGTCGAAGGTACCCATGAACATCCTGGACTCTTGCAGACGGCATGCCGCCACTCGTCGACAATCCCAATCCACCGATGACATACATGTTCTTCACCGACATGACTCCCATCACCAGTTAAAGCGCTGACCCCACCATCGCATTCGATCCCATCTGGGAATGCCCCGTTTCCTTCGAACCGGCCATCGCCGACATTGCATGCGAGTCTCACTCTCTCAACATTCGGACTCCATTCTATGGTGGCCCAGAACGCACGAGCCACAGCAAGAAACGCGACGCATCGTACATTCCTCGTCCGCCTAATGCGTTTATCCTTTTCAGATCATCATTCATCCGGAGCCAGCATGTTCCAGAAAAGGTCGAGGGGAACCACAGCACCCTTTCAAAAATAATTGGTGCGTCTCATTCACGTCCAGACCGAGTAAAAAACACGAGTTCACGCGATGGCGATGTGCAGGTAAATACTGGAAGACGCTTCCCCGCGAAGAACGTGAAATATGGGAGGCAAAAGCTCTGGTCGCACAGGCAGAACACAGGAAGAGGTACCCTGACTGGCGATTCCGTCCCGGAGCCAATGCGCTCGCCAAACTCAAAGTGAAAGACGGCCCCTCCCCGAATCGGAGACGACATTCCCAGTCAGGGAGAAAGACGCGACCACGAGGAGAGTCGAATGCAAATAAGAAAAGTAAAGACGAGCGGTGTACGATTATCGCGGATTTATTGATGGAGGGCAAGACAGGTGTGGATCTGGAGGATGCCGTGAAGAAATGGGAGAATCAAAATAAGGGAGAGGTGGGTGGGGGTCAGAGTGAGGGCGATCCGGGTAAAGGCGAGCATAAGAATGAGGATACCGTCGAAGATGCTCGTACGCATGCGCGATCGCAGACGCCTGATGCCGTCGATACCTGGTTCAAGATCCCGCTCACGGCCATGTTCAAACGGTCCCTATCTGCGCCCGCATCCCGGTCTTCGCCTGAGGACCTCCAGCAACACTCGCCGCCTTCACATGCACAAACTCGCCAAGCCTCGCTCGGAAGCGCATTCGCCAACGTCTCATACGATATGTACGACACCCCACTCGCGTCGTACAAAGATATCACTAGCAGCGGTGGGGATGGCGCTGGCCACCAACACGCAGGGGCGACCCTCGAGTCAATCGGCGACCTTTCGCCGCTCGTGCTTCCCTCTCTTCTCGAAGGCTCACCTGCGCGGTGGAATAACGTAAGTCCTCATTCAACTTCTGATATCGACTACTGACGTAAATGGTATAGCCGTATAATCTCCTCGGCCCTCCGCCTCCGTCTCCCCCACCAGTGGGGGCACACGACTCTCCATACGCCCCTGCCCATCCTCATGGACACCCCGTTGCGATAGAGCCTCCATTCGCCAACTATGACTCCCCTGGACTCGACGACATGCATTGTTTCGGGCCGTGGTCGTACACACCCGTAAAACATTGGACGGAAACATGTCAGCCATATACTCAGATGCCGATATTCATCAATGAATTTGGAGGGCCGGATGTATATGGATGGGGCGATGGTGTTGGCGATGCGTGCGGTGCTAATGGCGAGGCGGCTATGTATGGAGGCACCAACACGCCAGAACCGTGTTCGCCGGTGGACTACACGCATACGCACCATACGGAAACGCACAGTGCGGCGGATGAGCTTTATGGTGGCGCTGTCGCTGAGCTTGACCTTGTGCGTGTGTCCTGGCTTGGGCCTGCGACGGCCAAGTATTGATGATGCAATGTCCGCTCTGTGGAACGGAACGGAATGTGATCCTTGTCATGATGTGATGCCCTCCCAAGTATGTAATACCATTTTTCATTTCATTGTGATATCTCTCTTCTCCAATGTTGCTGGTTCTCGCTAGTCGTGCATGCCAGCCATGCTCTACCCTTTTCATTCTTCATATGCCTGTTTACTGTACCTTGCTACTATCATGTCTACCTTTCAATTGGCGCGTTTTGTTGTATGTACCTTGTACTTTGTAGGATCGCAATTCAGTGGTGTAATTATACAGCCCATGTGACCTTCATCACGTGATACCTTTCCAGCTTATCCGCGAGTCAGTTTGGAGCCGCAAGCTTCAAAGCTTCAAGTATCATGTCTGGTGAGTCCATGCATCGAATAACGAATCTGTTGACAAAAATGCTATCAATCACAAAGACCAAATAGAGCTCGTATCTCCGCCGTTCGACAGTATCTCTCAAGTGCGCTTTTCAGCTTCTCATCCAGACCACCTCCTTGTTTCAGCATGGGACACGGTACGTCTTGTCCTGCCACAGCGCTTCTTGGAAAGAAGGAAAGGGACTCACGCGCATATATTACCTCTGACACATGACTATACTAGACCGTGCGCTTCTACGATGTCGCTGCAAACGAGCAAAAAGCGAAATTCGACCATCGAGCGGCAGTACTGGCGTGTGCTTTCGGAGAGGGTGCAAGGGCATTTAGCGGAGGGCTTGATAACGGAGTACGCGAGTGCGCATCTATACCTCGATTTACCCTGTTTCCCTGCTGACGCGTGTACGTACGACGGGGTGCTAGACTCGATCTCGAGACGGAGAGAATGGTGTATCTGGGGAACCATTCTAATGCGGTGTCTGCGATGAACTTTGCAAGGGAACAAAGTATGTCCAGCTCTCTGCCCCCTGATCGTCTCTTTGGTTCACACAGGACCCACTCACTCACGGCTCATTGATCCCTAGACGTGCTCATCACCGGCTCATGGGATCTCTCGCTCAAATTCTGGGATCCTCGCGCTGCCGCCGGTACTTCGAACGCCAACGCAGACACCGCCGTATCAACACGCGCCCTTCCGGAGCGTGTCTACCACCTCGACCTCGTCAATAACACACTCGTCGTGGGCATGGCGAGTCGCCTATTTCATATCTACGACATCAGGAAAATGGGAGAGCCTGTGCAGACGAGGGAGAGTAGTTTGAAGTTTATGACGCGGAGTCTGGCCTGTATGGCGGATGGAAAAGGTGCTTTCTTTTCCTATTCTTCACTTTATCGTTTTCAGGCGAGTGGGGCGACTGACCCTCATGGGATATAGGCTATGCGATCGGCTCGGTCGAAGGCCGGATCGGTGTAGAATACTTTGACCCAAGTCCAGAGGTCCAAGACCAGAAATATGCGTTCAAGTGCCACAGACAGACGATTGATGATGTGGACCACGTGTGGCCGGTTAACGCACTTGCTTTCCATCCTGTGTACGTCCCCCTACCTTGTCCGCCATGCCCTATCCATGTCCTTCGCGTCTTTATGTCTACTTATTCGCATCCACTCGCCAGATACAACACCTTTGCATCAGCAGGCTCAGATGGCACTGTCTCAATCTGGGACCACAAAGTCAAAAAGCGACTTCGCCAATATCCAAAATACACCGGTCCAATTCCCTCCGTCGCGTTCAACTGCGATGGGACAAGGCTTGCAGTGGGAGTCAGCTATACCTGGGACGAAGGGGAGGACGGCGCGAAGAATGCTGAGAGGCCGGCGGTGTGGGTGCGTAGGACGGGTGATGAGGTTAAGGTGAGTAAATGTGCTGTGGGGTGGGTGATGCATGGAACTGAAGTTCTGTTCTTTGAAGCCTCGACAGGGTTAGAGAGGTGATAGGATGCCACACCTCAATTGAATCTTTGTGGGAGATATGTGAATCAAAGGTCATTGCTGTCCTGGTGCTTTCTATGGCACTGGAGGTATTGGTGTGATGACTTCATGTAGTATTCATGATGTTCATGGTTTGAAGTAACATTTGGTGCATGTAAACTTACCTTTACATCTGACCTTGCAAACAAAACTTCTCTCAGTACTTATCATATTCTTATGGAGTGTCACAATATTTTCATAGTAATGGCTAAAGGTCTATATTGATGCACCCTATTACCACTACTATAAGAGTTGCAATTGAGTCTCCATCCAATGCTGTGCCTTTCAATAACAGACTTCATAAATGCTGCTACCTACACATGTCCAACACCATTCTCACACTTTTTCAAGATGAGAAACCACATGCATACACAAGGAAGAAGCTGATGACTAGCAGAACATCTCAGTGTTGCAGGACAATCATAACATCAAAACAAACACAAAGTACAAGTAGCAAACACATGAACATTGACTACCAACTTCAGAAGCAACAATGGAATAATAGTACTGTCAAGGTTCAAAACATTCTTGCCACTTCAACCCATATGCCATTTGACTGAGGTCCAGCTCTATACCCCCCCTTGGCATAACTAACCTGGTAAATGGGCTATAGAATGGATGTCTGTTGCCAACAGGCACCCACAGAAGCAACTGGCCATGTGGACCTCTAATCCATCCATCTTGATGAAGTCTAACACATTGGCAGAAAGCCTGTTTATCATGGAAACAAAGGTTCTCACTGCCATGCAATGCATGAGCTGGAAAAGAAGAAAACTTGATTGGATGGCATGAGATGGGATTCTGTGTATCACTCTGCAAAGTAGCATGCATATCATGCACTGCATTATATGGAAATGAGTACTTATAACAATATAGTAGCTGAAGAGTAGTATGCTCACCATTGTGTGAAGAAGAAATGTAGCATTCATTTGATGGAAGGGACACTTGAACATCATTGATGATTCTGACCTCTTTGTTAGCATCCCAGACTTTCACAGTCTTTTCATCTGAGCCTGACACAATCCTTGTTCCATCAGGGTAGAATGCAACTGAAATGACCCCCTCAGTGTGGCCTTGAAGTGGACTGCCAATCTGCACACCCCTGTCAGCATCCCAGACTCTCACAGTGTTGTCCTGTGAGCCTGACACAATCCTTGTGCCATCAGGGGAGAATGCAACTGATGTGACCTCCTCAGTGTGGCCTTGAAGTGGACTGGCAATCTGCACACCCCTGTCAGCATCCCAGACTCTCACAGTGTTGTCATATGAGCCTGACACAATCCTTGTGCCATCAGGGGAGAATCCAACTGATGTGACAAAGGAAGTGTGGCCTTGAAGTGGACTGCCAATCTGCACACCCCTGTCAGCATCCCAGACTCTCACAGTGTTGTCATATGAGCCTGACACAATCCTTGTGCCATCAGGGGAGAATGCAACTGATGTGACCCAGTGAGTGTGGCCTTGAAGTGGACTGCCAATCTGCACACCCCTGTCAGCATCCCAGACTCTCACAGTGTTGTCATATGAGCCTGACACAATCCTTGTGCCATCAGGGGAGAATCCAACTGATGTGACCCCCTCAGTGTGGCCTTGAAGTGGACTGCCAATCTGCACACCCCTGTCAGCATCCCAGACTCTCACAGTGTTGTCCTGTGAGCCTGACACAATCCTTGTGCCATCAGGGGAGAATGCAACTGATGTGACCCAGTGAGTGTGGCCTTGAAGTGGACTGCCAATCTGCACACCCCTGTCAGCATCCCAGACTCTCACAGTGTTGTCATATGAGCCTGACACAATCCTTGTGCCATCAGGGGAGAATCCAACTGATCTGACCCAGTCAGTGTGGCCTTGAAGTGGACTGCCAATCTGCACACCCCTGTCTGCATCCCAGACTCTCACAGTGTTGTCATATGAGCCTGACACAATCCTTGTGCCATCAGGGGAGAATGCAACTGATGTGACCCAGTGAGTGTGGCCTTGAAGTGGACTGCCAATCTGCACACCCCTGT
>Ga0307518_10002308_pt1 | contig 13946 bp, 7 predicted proteins | sample 25_EM_MG_FD_203889 | JGI IMG/M metagenome (GOLD analysis project Ga0307518, IMG submission 203889) | Populus trichocarpa ectomycorrhiza microbial communities from riparian zone in the Pacific Northwest, United States - 25_EM | ecosystem: Host-associated > Plants > Roots > Unclassified | place...
GCATTAAATAAATTTAATAGGAAATTTATTAATAAAAAATTTAGAGCTGAAACATTTATACAAAAAGTATTTGATAATGTGATACATGTTGGGTTTCAATTAAAAATGTTTTAAAATAAAAATTTTTATTTTATTTTTTATATCAGTATATCAAAATCATCAAAAAATATATAAAAAACTACAAACTATCAAATATAAACACAAAAATAATATAAAGTATACAAATTGAGTCAGTTTTAATAAGTGAGCGTCTGAAAACGCGGTTGTACCCGCGTTTCTAGAAAATTTTAATTTTTTTTTAAATTAATTTTTTATATATATTTTGGATCGTTTTGATGCGCTTAACTCAAAAATAATTTTTAAAAAATAAAAAAATATTATTTTGACACGAAAAACACTTTAAAAAGCAACAGCAAACACACTCCCAAATAGACTCTAAATTATAAAAATCTCAACACATCACGTAACTTATAATATTTATCTCAATAGTATTGATAATTTCAATACTATTCGATGCACAGAAAATATAAAAATTATAAACAAACCACCCAAGTATATTCATGTCTTGTAAATAAAAAATTTTATTCGATTGATCGTAGTCAATTTAAAGTGTGTGAATTTTTCCCGGTTGTATTTGTACTAACATAAGGGGTAAAAAACAAAAAACAATGTATATTTTGACGCTTGCGTGATTAATGAATGGCTGATAAAGTGCTCTGGGTTCCTGCATTCTTCTTCTCGTGTCTGGAACATCCATTGATTCTCTCTCCACACTGATACCAGGTAGGTTACCTTCATTATGTTGCAAATAAAATTCCAAGCAAATTTACAGTGCCAGGGAAAAGGGCCCCGGTATTGTGAATGTATTTTTTCAGTTTTGTGAAAAATTGCAGTTAATAATTTTTTATTATTATTATTATTGTAGGTGTCCAAACCAATTTGTGCGCACCTTGACTAATCTCACAGGCCTTGGAGTTAACGACCATGTAAACTTCCAGTGATCCTGAGATTTGCAGGACTCAAACTGATGACCTTTAAGAAACAAATTCAGGATCTTACTGGTTGAGATACACCCTCAAGGTTTATAATTAATAATTAAAAATTAAAAAGATGACACTTGCATTTTTGAATTAAGAAATGTAAAAGAAATTATAAAAAGAATTGTTAAAGCTAAACGAAGACTTAAGTGAGTGGTTGTGCTTCAAGAGATAGATGCACTCTTAAATATACAATATCTATCGTGATGACATAAGTAGTCTTTTAAATTTTTTTTCATTTTTGTGGAAATAAAAATGAATACTTGTAAAAAAGAAGACAAATATCTAAAATTATAAGAAAAAATATATTTTTTCTGGTCAAAATTATCTTTCACTCTTAATTTTTTTGTATTTTGTGGTTTAGTGAATAAAAAATACATGCAATTAAAACAAAAATTAGAAAAAAAAAATCTATTAATTTGGAAGAAGTGAGTACTCCATTTCCCTATCCATGTATTGTTTGTTTACGTAAACATGTCCTTCTGTTTTAATAAGCGTTGTTTTTTTTTTAAAAAAAACAAGTAATCATTAATATTATTTATAAAAAAGCTATAGTATTATTTGAAAACCTATGTCATGGCTGGATAATTATTTTAATATCACTTGACTTTTAAAAATCAACCCCTACATGTAAAAATAAAATAAAATTATAGCCATAAATAAAATAAAAATAAACTAGGTTGGAGATGGGCTCGTGCATGGCCGAAAACTAAAAAGCCCATGATCATATAGGTATGAAAGACCAAGGTTACCTACCTTTTTTTATTAAGAATAAAAAATGAATAGTGTGTTGTTAAATCTTGATGTGTATATTTCAAAATAACACAAATGACAAATCACCCCCTCACAATATTTTTTACCCGTCAAAGCTAGTTCTCTTGGCTAAACAAACAGGGTTTTTGGAACTAAAAAACCAAAATCTATTTTTTCAAACCAACCTCAACTAAAAATACTTTTTATAAAACAATTTTTTTTCAAATCATAATCACAACAGCTACCGCAATACCAAATACACTTTTTATTGTAAACTAACTGGTTTGATTCCCCAAGCCAAGCTATAAGGTGAAACTTTTTTTTTTCAACGCAAAATAAGGGTACAACTGTTGTCAGTGTTTTTTTTAGCAAGAGACTTTAATTATATATTGAAAAGTTTATGCTTCTATATAATAAAATAACTTGAAAATTATATGTGATAATTAATAATAATAAATTTGTTAATTCCAAACAAAGATTGAGTTGAAAAATCGAGATAAAAATATTATTTTTTATAAAAAAAATATTGAACATATATTTTAATTTGAAAATTGATCTCTAAAATTTCAACTAGTCAGTATCAGTATCAGTAAAATTAAATTTTGTTTTGTCAGTTTAAGCATTAAATCAACCCTGAGATTTATTTTTAACATGGCAAGAGTGTTATATAAAGTCAATTAAGATAAAATATCAAACTTAAATCAACTTGAAAAGTATTAAATTATAAATAAAAAAGGACAAGGTGATCAAAACATAAAGAAGAAGAAGAAGAAGAAAATATCATGTATAACTATTGCAACTTATAATATATATTTTTATTATATTTTCATTATTATTTTAATATTTATTTCATCTCAGAATCACTCACGTGTTCATGACTTTCAATGTTATTTTATTTTTGATTGAATATTAATTTTATAAAATCAAACTATAATTATTAAATAAAAAGCAAACATAACAAAAAAAAAATGTATTGAAAAAAATCGAGGTGGTTAACTCTGTTCATGCAAACAGTGTTTTCACCCCCACTTTTTTAATGTTTTTTATAATAACCAAGGTCTTGAATCAGAAAGGAAAAAAAAGAAAGGAAAGAAAAAAGCAGGAATAAGAAACTGGGTAATGAGAGGACATTTTTGTCAGGGTACACGACAAGGCCACAGAAGAGGGAAATATTTGCTGGGTGAAGGCGTGAAGGAGAGAATTCAGCTGAACACAAAATTTGCGATAATGCCACGATAGCCGGTGTTCGCAGCCAAAGTCGCTGTCTAGAGGAAACAGTCCTTGCAAATTATTCAACCGTTTCTGTTAACCGCCGTGAACTCTGCTTATCAATTCCTGTCACTCAGAAGTCAGAACAACAAAATCGACGCCGTTTCACCTCGCTCCCCTTTTCACTTTCCCGCGAACCTTCCACGGGATACCCCCCCCTATTAAAACTCGGGTCAATTTTGGCAATTCAGAAATTCAATAAACAAATAAAGAGAGAAATAGAAAAAACGTTTCTCATTGGATGCGAATCCGTATCTACGCTTCTCTCGCCCTGTCTTCTCGATACACGCAAAAATCCGCCCTTTCAATTTCTCTTTTTTCTTTTTACAGGGTCAGGGTTTCTTAGACGCGTTATCTTTGATTTTTATTATCTTATTAAAAAAAAAAAAAGGAAAGTTACCAAAGCCCCTCAATAACCTCTCAAAATTACAAAATTTTTCTTCCACTTGTTGAACAAGTTTCTAGATAAAGTATGGCTAGGTTCTTCTGCTCTCTCTTCTCTGGTAATAAATTTAATTAATTATTTCACACTCTTTGCATAACTTCGCGTGTTATTTCTCTCTATTCACTCTGTGTCCTTCAAGTTTCTATTATTTTTTGCTCGGATTTACTAAGTAAGCTTCTTTTTTTTTTTTATAATCCGAGTAAGCTTAATGGAAGACTTATCTTTGCTAGTATTTGATTTTTGGACATTCACGAGGGTTTTTCTTTTTAGTTCTTATTGAATTGTATATTCGATGGGGGAGTAGATATTTTGGTTTTTTTTTTTTTTTTTTTTGGGGGGGGGGGGATTTTTGTATGAATTTGAGATTATTTTTTTGGTGGAGTTGTGGATTTTAGTATTTTGTTGCTGTGCACGTGTTTAGGCTTTTCTCTTAAATTAGTTTGAGTGGGTTTTTTTGGTGGACTTAATAATTTAGTCCGCGTGAAGGCTTGGCTCTTCTTTGTTAATTGTTTAGATATCCTGATTTTTTTTGTGTCATTGAACTGCTGAATTGGCTTCTTGTTGTTTCGAAATTACTGGGTTAGCTATTTTCTGTGTTGTCCTTATTTTTTTTGCTGGAAGTGCTAATTGAAAAATTGAAGAGTATATTGCTGCTTGATATTTTCTTTATAACTGCAAAGTATTATTTCTGTGTTCAAGATATGCTAGTTTAGTCTCGTTTGGATTGGTTCCTACCTACTTGGTCAATGCTTAAGATTTATGTATCCATTTCTTCAGGAGTGGCAATCTTGGAATGGTTATGAATAATGTTTCTGGACATGAAAATGCGGAAACTTATTCGGTATTTATCTTTGCTGTTCTACTTTTTTAAAAGAAACGAAGTCAAATTAAGTTTGAAAAGCTCTTCATGAAAATTGGTTTCTTTTTTCTTGGCTATTTCTGATCGTTTGTTGACATTTTCTCATGTCTTGGATTTCAGATTCAAGGAGCTGAGGTAAATCCTATTTTGACAAGTCCAGCTGTTGAGCTAGTTGAAACCATGTACAACGAAGGAACCCCTGGGTTTGTTGCGGATCAGGGCTTGTTTTATCCTGCTGCCACTGAGTATGGTTACTACTGTACAGGTAATTTTTACCAGTCCTGTTTGAATATCTTATTGTGATGCTTTATGATATGATGCCTTATTTGTTCTCTGTATTGATTGAACGGTGTCAGGATTTGAGACACCCGTCGAATGGGAGGACCATCAAAAGATTTTTGGTGCAGATGGTCCTGAAATCCAGTATGCGGTGAGTGAAATCTATCTGTCTCTCTCTTCTACTTTTGTGTTCGCATATGCTTCTGAATTATGTTCTGATATTTAAAATGTCCAATTTATCTTTTACAGGGTGCACAAACTGAATATTTACCTTATGTATATTATCCACCGAGTTATGTGTATGCACAGTCTCCATATAACCCATACAATCCTTACATACCCGGTGCTATGTTAGGAGTTGATGGCCCGTATGCAGGGGAGCAACAATATTACACAGTTCCCCCTTATCAGGACCCTGTATCTTCATCTGGCTACATCCCTGTTGTTGTTCAACCAGAAGCCTTCCAAAATGGTTCAGCAGATCCTTTGTTAGATACTAGCATAGCACGCAATAGTAGACCTGATGGGAAAAGTTACAAGCATGGTATTTCTTCATCATCTGCAGCCTTTGCTTGGAACCCCCCTGGACCTGCTTCAAACCAAACCAATTCTTTGAACAGGATATCTGAATGGCCAAAAGCTAATGTTGGACCTGTTAAGCAATCACATGGAGGTGTTTCTTCTGGCAGTATTCTTACTCAAGCTTCATCACATGTCCTTCAGGTATGATTTCTTGCATAATTAAGATAATATTTTGTGATGTTCCTTGTTCCTTGTAAAGAATGTAAGCTGTTAGAAAGTTGCATGTTCTGTCAAGTTTGCTGTGCTAGGGCATCTCATGTTCGCATAGGCTAGATTGGTTTATAATGTGGATGCATTTTGGTGGTCCCTTTCATCAGTTATTAATTACCTCTTCAACTGACTGTTGTTGGATTTTGCTGAGAATTTTTCAAAATGTTTCTACTTTACAGGGTAGAAGTGCTTCTGGCCCGATGCATCCTATTGACAACATTTCAAATAGCAAAGTCCGATCTCATCAGAACCAATTAAAAGTCACTCTACCTGTCAGCAATGACTTTTCTAATTTTGGATCAAGTGCTTATGGCCGAACCTCAGTAGATAAGCTTCGATCTAAGTTTCATGCTGGCAGAACTCTCAGTGCTCTGAATGGAAATGTGGAGCTGTTGGGTGAGCAGAATCGTGGACCAAGGATCAACAATTTGAAAAACCAACCGGCTGTTAAAGCCTACACAACCAAAGTGAGAGATAATAATGAGCTAGGCAACATTGTTATACAGACTGATCAGTACAACAAGGATGATTTCTCAACCGATTATGCAGATGCAAAGTTTTTTGTAATAAAATCGTATAGCGAGGATGATGTGCACAAGAGCATCAAATATAATGTGTGGTCATCTACACCTCATGGAAACAAAAAGCTGCACAGTGCATTTGAATATGCACAGAAACTAGATTTGGGAAGACCTAGAGGCTGCCCTATCTTTCTGTTTTTTTCTGTGAGTTCTATGTTAATGGATACCTCTTTGTTTTTTTAACAATTGTCACTCTTTTCAACTGGAGAATGGAGGGGACCTATATTAATTGTGTGATGTCTTCTGCACCCATTGCTCCCCACTGATGCAATCTTGTCTTCATACAGGTTAATGCTAGTGGTCAATTTTGTGGTGTTGCAGAGATGGTTGGCCCTGTAGACTTCAATAGAGACATGGACTTTTGGCAGCAAGATAAATGGAGTGGGAGTTTTCTTGTCAAGTGGCATATTATTAAAGATATACCAAACTCAAGCTTTAGGCACATCATATTGGAGAATAATGAGAATAAGCCAGTGACTAATAGCAGAGACACTCAAGAGGTATGATGTGTGGGTTTCTTTTTTGTTGTGGCTGGTTTTTCTGCACACCTTAGTAAGTGTTAGTCCCTGTCCAAACTGATACTAAAGCTCCTGCAGTTGGCTGTAGGATACTTTAATTCCTCTATAATCCTTGTTATAGTGGCTTTGAGGGAACCAGCATGAATTTACTATTATATATGATATGAGAATCTCTGCATTATTACTTTGTAAAAGTTTTAACTCACTATCACGCCATCAAAAAAAGAAAGAAACAGAATCTAATTTTTATAGTCTGACTGTTATCTAATTTTTTTCTCCTTCTGGGTAATGATTTTTGTTTTGTTTACTGGGAACCCCTTTCCCCTTGGTTCATGTAAATGCATTTTGCTGGCTATTTCTTCTGATTGGATTTCTATTTCTCGCAGATAATGTATAAGCAAGGTTTAGAGATGCTGAAGATGTTCAAAAATCACCCACTGAAGACTTCTATACTTGATGACTTTGTGTACTATGAGAATCGTCAGAAAATAATGCAGGAAGAAAAGGCCAGGCTTATGTTTAAAAGCTTCCAGTCCCCATTGTTTGTACCAGCATTAAATCCTGCCCGTGAACTAAATGGTCTTGTGCAGCAGTCACTGAACAAAGATGATAGTATGACTGATCTTAACAGCTCGAAGAAAACTGAGGCAAACAAATATGAAAAGATTATGAATCCAAATTATCATAACAGCTGGAAAAAAACCGAGACAAACAAAGATGAGAAGATTACGGATCAGAATGAATTTAACAGCTTGAAGAACGCTGGGAACTCTGCCACTAAGCAACTTTCTTCAGATTCAAATGTTACCATTTCAAGCAGGGATAAAGATTCCGGGCAAGATACAGCGGATGCAGATGATGATAACAGACCTGTGTTAAAGATCAGCTCACTTGATATAAACCCGACAGGGGTGGAATCTAAGTTCTCACCAAATGCTGCTAACAAATCTGCTGATATTGTCACAGTAGGATCAATGCCTGTTAAAGTTAACAGAATTGCTGAATCTTCTGGTAATCTAACAGTGGGTACTATCCCACTTGATCCTAAGTCTCTGAAACTGGACAAAGGTGGTAAACAGGGGTCTCAGTGCTGATGACATTGGAAGGTTTGCCATTGACTGGGTTTTCTTGTTGAGTTTTTTCTATAAAATAGTTTTGGCATAGCGGATCACTGTAAAAACGAGAACGGAATTATAGGGATTTGGGCTACAGAAGTTGGAAAATTCGAATTGGTTTGGTCGACTTTTGCTTTCTTTTGCTTCCTGCCCCCCCTGATTTACTTTATTCGAAGCCCTTGTTTGGATCTACTAATTATATGTTTTGGATTAATTTGGGGTGGGAGGCGCTGCTTTAAAAGGAAAAATACCATGCAACCTTAGCTCCTTTCATCAAAGAAACAAAGAATTCTGTCGTGCAATGAACGTTTGATTAAATTTGAAATTTGTTTGTTGTTGCTGTGCCTTCTGCTTGAAATAAGACCTTTTGAATTTGAGGAAATGCCGCAGGTTCTCTCTTTTATGATATGGGCATAAAGTGAGGAAAATGTCAACGGGAACCGATTTTGTAAATTTGTGCTTGAGAATAGAAAGTCCATAAACTAGCAGAGTCAAAGCCCTGGAGTTTAATTATGGAATGGACAGATACAAGGGATGTTAATAGATTGAGATTTAGCGATCTGCTTTGCTTAATCTTTTACAACAAGACACGTTGATAACAATCATCATCAAGTATTCCATTGGTTTAGGTTAATACATCTTCATTCGTGTGGTTTTCTTCTCTTTAAATACTGTTCTGGTTGAACTTCAGGTCCTCAGCTAGCTATTCGCTTCAAACTTCCAAGATAAAGGTATGTCATACTCATTGTAATTTAATCAATAAAAAAGGCTAGCTATTTTCTAATGCTTGGAAAATGCTGCACCATTGCGGGTTGAGAGCTGAAATATTTGCCCCTTTGATATATTTCAGAAAATTGCAGCTCTAACCAGCTTCATTCTGACTTGAGAACACAATTGAAGAGCAAAAACAAAAGAACTTGTACATGTTGATGTATAGTTTCATGATATTTGATTTTATCTGACTTTCATTATTTTCTGAATAAGTATAGGATATATAAAGATTTTTCCTTGGATCTTTATTGGTGAGTATCTTCTGTTGTTATTGGAGATTCTCATGGAGTGTTCTCTAAGCAATCACTAAATCAGTGGCATCTCTTTGGAGAATACCAAAGTTGTTTTTGACTCCATTGAAGAAGGTTTTGAAATCAGAGTGTCCATCCCTGATCTTTTGTGTTATTTGTTTAATTATTTATTAGCTTCTTTGCCAGATTCTCTGGATGGGCTGTTTTATGTATTCCAGGAGGACATTTTTCATGTTTTGTTCATCAATCAGTATTAATTCTCTCTTAATTACAATGGTCATGAAGTAGCTGATGGTTTGTTCCCAAGCTATCTTTTCACCAAGAGCAAACGTATTTTTGTGATTTATGTCATTTTTACAACGAGGTGTTTGCTGGCAGCATCAAACAATCTGAATGGTGCCACCAGCATCGTGTTTTCACCCACGAAAAATAAAATAATTATTCTTGTCGATTTTTTTCACGAGATATCTTATAAATCTTGGAAACTCTTCATGTTTTTTTTTTTTTACCCGTAATGATCAATGCATTTTACTACCTTACACATCTCTAATTATCTATAGATAGAGCTGTTATCTATCTCCGCAAGGTTGTAGCTGTTATCGTGTAGAAGGCTTTGGCTGTTAGTGATTGGATATGCAACAATTGTCTTTCTTTTATCGTTTGGTTCTTTCTGACCAAGGGCGCCTAGTGTCAAACTCATATGGAGCATGTGGTGATTTGTTCTGAGATTCTAACTTGGGAGAAAGAAAAACCCTACAAGTCGGCAGCTCAGGGAAGTAGTGGATCAGATCATGAGAGAGAGAGAGAGAGAGATGTAATTAATTTCACAAGTGACGCTGGGAGGTTAGATACACTTGACACTCGTCAAGGCCCGCGGAGGAGCATGCGTTTTAGCCTCTCAGTTACAATGGCCACAGCTACCTACCAATAAAAGAAGGGCCTACTCTTCGGCCTATTGCTTGATTCGGACAAAATGATACAGCCTTCTTGGATGATATGAGTTTGTCTTTTTCACCAGAAAGGCTTTGTCATGATTCAAAACCTTAAAGTATTGAGTGAGGTTTAAGTTTTGTGAGAAACAAAAAAACCAAAGGATGGGACAACATGTTCACTTATAATGATTTCTGTTTTGGACAAATGCTCAATCAATACTCCTCGGCTGACCTAATGCAAGAACATTAACACGGAATTGCTGTATTTGCTTTCTTTTACCGACTTGTTCTTCGGCAGTTATATTTGGTTTTTCATGTTCTCCCCCCTTGATTGGACCATGATTGTCATTATGGCTCAAGGGCTCAAATTCTGCAGGGGAGTGCGTTCTTGTAGGCCCGAGTTTGTGGACACAACAACGTTTTAAATACTTTTCCACTGTCTGAAATCGGAATCTAATCTCTTCCTTGGTAAAGTGAATGTCAGGATGAAGGTCCCCGAGAATTTAGAGTGGAGATGAAATGAACCTAACACGTCAAATTTTTATCAAATCATGTCCATTTTCAAATCATATCACCGCTATCAATCATCATGATCCCGCAAAGGATATACATTTTATTATCTTTTACAAGTCATGTTTATGTATATGTGATGCCAGCCATACGGGAGTACAAGCACCAAAATTTCTTCTTTAAACCTCTCCACTTCGAGTAAAATATTTTTTTTATTTTTTTTTGTTTAAATAAATGAAAAATGGGAGAAAAACAAGTAGATAATATGAAAAGATTGGCGAGAGGAAAAAAATTGTCTGAAATAAAATACTACTAAGCTACACTTGATTAACATTGGTTGAGAAATTATTTAATACTCTAGAGATAAGTTAATTTATTTTGATTAATACCAGGTACTAGATTATAATTAACTCGTGAAAAGTGAGGCGTAGCATCTTCCACTTCCACTTTGATTTGGCTTGATTAAAATAGTATTAAAAGATTTACATTCATATCCTTCGGCGTGTGAACATGTTTTTCCCCCCCTTGACTCGCTCTGGGTCAATTTTTGTATATCTAAATTAAATTTTAATCAGAATATTATATAATAATTTGGTGTGTTTAAAGAAACTTCTTGATAGCTATACTGCGAATCCGTATTATTCTTTTTGAAAAAATATTTAGGTGTTGCATAAATTTAAAAAAATTAAGAGAAATTCAATAAATTAGATTATAATTTTGACCAGTTAAATAAGTTGGTTTTATTTGAATCATATGAAAAAAAAAGAGAAACAACGATAGCAAACAAAAAAACATATATATAAGAAAACCCGAAGGACCAAAACAAATAAAAAAATGATATACTATCAATTTGAATTGAAAGATTTAATTAAAAACAATAAAACTTTTATAAAAGAGTTGAAACAAAAAAAATTATAAGAACAAGGATTAAATTGAAAACATCAATACATGATAAAAAAAAATTTGAACATGTAAATTTTTTGAACGCGTTTTTTTACATGAAAAATCATAAATGTCAATTGAAAAAATTATGCACATATCTAATTAAATAAATCACAAACCATTGTGTAAACAAATGAAAAAAAATAATTAGTGATAAATAAAACTATAAGTAGAAAAATCAAGAGATCAATGTAAATCAAGATATTTAATATCGCAACACGGGTTATTTACCTAATTATGTTTAATGAATTTGTTTGAGAAAATCAATTTGCAATAGAGATTGACACACACATAAAATTTATTGAAAAAAATAAAAGAAAAAAATATTATACAAGATTACACATATTAAAAATATTATAAAAAATAAATATTCAATCTATATAAAACATACAAAACACAATTATTGATAAATCACACTAACCTATGAAAAAATTAAACACTTCCAGTATAATTAAAAAATAATCATTATTCAACAAAGGTGAAAAACCTGAAAAATCATTGAGAATAGATATTAATTAAAATATAATTTAAAAATTATTTTAAAAAACACATAAAAAATCCATTAATATAAAAAAACAAAAAAACAAAGCAACAAGGACAGGCGCCACGGGGCCTAATAAGCCAAGCCTAGCTCTTGTTCGTGTTAAGAAAGGCGTGCACACATGCTTTTTTTTTAGTTTAACGGGGTGGATAACGTATCGTATGCCCTAGTTTATTGGAACAAAAAAGACGACGCGTCGTATAAAAATCCTAGAATCCTACAACTGGTGTGGCAAAAAAAAACATGGTTCTTTTTTTTTCTTTACCACAAAACCCATTTTAAAGCTATTTTCGACCCAAAACACCCCTAAAAACCTTGTTAAATAAATTTGTGACTTAGAAAACGCAAAAAACAGCCTAAAACCCGAAATAAAAAATCTTTATGGGGTTAGATCTGTTTTTTATGTGATTTCAAGGTAAAAAAACACATAATCTTAAACCTCCTTATCATATAGAACCTTTCTAAACAATAATCGATCGTTTTAGTGGCCAAAATCTTACCCAACTACAATTTTCTTTCTCTAAACTGGAATCCGACGACCACCCGTTTTCCTCCACCTAAAAATAACTAAAATAAAGAAAATAAAGTTTAGCATCAAAATGTATTTTTAAAAAATTATAGGGACTATTTAACCTAATAGTTTTAAAAAATGAGGGACTAAAATAAATGTTTCAAATAAATTACAGTCCGCCATCTATTTCACCCGCTTCTGTCACTTCAGTGATTTGTTTTTCGATTCAAATCTCATCAGAAAATATAATTTAGTTTTAATTTGGGTTCAAAATAACTTAATTGTACAAAAAAAAAAAAAAAGTTAGAAGTTGAAAGTAGATTTTTTAAAAATTAGCTATTACAATTCACTGAACTTTGAGACGATAAACATTAAAAATAGCTATAATGTTTCCCCTCCTGCTTTAGTTTTTGTTAATAATAATAATAATAATAATATTGATATAGATCTAGGATGACAACGTAATAAGCAAAACTAAGTATTATAATTATGAATTAAAACCGCTTGTCAGATGCTAGTGTGTATCCGACATGCATGCACAGAGAGTCAAAGTACAATTCATAAAAGATTATGGTACAGAGTCTTATTCGAGACATCCTATAAAAAAATAATGAAAATACTATTTAAGTTTAATTTTCTAGTTAATTAAACCACACCGCAATCTGTGCTCCAATAATGATACGAATATGCACAAGGATATATTTGTTTATTAATTTGAGGATAAATTATTCTAATATGCTATCAGCTAAGCTCACAAAAATATACACACCCACACAAGGAAAAGCATAGAAAATGGACACCACCGTAGAGATCAGTGAAGCTACTTGGATGCTTCTTTGTAGCCAGCTTGTCATGGACTGGCACACTCTCTTTCACAGTCACAGAAGCAGACATATAACAATACATGCATACAGACACATGAAAAAGCACCCCTTTATCGGCTCTCTCTCTCACATTGAAAGCCAAGCCAAAAGCTGCTTCTTCTTTTTTTCCCCTGCATTTTCATTTCTTTTGAGTTGGTAAATATTCCACATTGCATCTACACTTTGGATCCCTTTAGTCTACATCAATCGCACTATTTATTTATCTGTAGAAAGTCTCTCCTTTTCGTAGGCTTGTTTATTATATACAAGTTCTATGTTTGTATTTTTGCTGCGTAGCAATGCCCTTTCCACTCCCTTTTGACCCACATCACTACCAGCATCAAATCCACAGTGTTCCCTTTTCAGGTCTTTATATTCAGAGCTTTCCTTCCTGCCTTCTATGTGTCCAAGATTCAACATTGTTTCAAGGTAAATATTTAGTTCTCATAAAATGGTTGTCTTATTTTTACCTAAGTTTTTAGTAAAAGCCTATCATTTTAGATTCACGCATTTGTGGCTTGTTTGGCTACCTGGGCAACACATCTATACTCAGTTTTCATTGATGTAGTGCTGCTTTTGTTTTTTGATTCTTGGTTGTGCTTCAAGTGCACAGATTTGACTGTCTTGTGTCGTAGTGATAGATTTGTTTGATTAAGATGAGCTACCACATTCATATAACAACTTCGCAATGATCAAGTTGATTCCGCTTATTATTTTGTTTTTGGGTAAAAATCCTCAGGTTGTCTATAGGCCTACAAATCAAGCGAACATTATTTGCATCTGAAACACAACCGTAAAGGCAACTTCTTTGTCGAAAGCTTCGTGTTTCGGGCACATAGTTAAAACAAAAGGAGGTGATTTACTGCCTTGGTCATAGAAGAAGTCATGGAAGAGAGCTTCGTGCCATTTCGCGGAATCAAGAATGATCTTCAAGGGAGATTGAAGTGTTACAAGCAGGACTGGACTGGTGGTTTCAA
>Ga0307518_10002309_pt1 | contig 13941 bp, 11 predicted proteins | sample 25_EM_MG_FD_203889 | JGI IMG/M metagenome (GOLD analysis project Ga0307518, IMG submission 203889) | Populus trichocarpa ectomycorrhiza microbial communities from riparian zone in the Pacific Northwest, United States - 25_EM | ecosystem: Host-associated > Plants > Roots > Unclassified | place...
CCCAGTGACACCGTCTCGGCGACCATCGGGCGCACCACCGGCACGTCGAGGACGTCGGCGACGAACTGCATCAGCAGGTTGTCGGCGGTCATCCCGCCGTCCACCTTGAGCGTCGACAGCGCGAGCCCGGAGTCGGCGTTCATCGCGTCGACCACCTCGCGCGTCTGCCAGCCCGTCGCCTCCAGGACGGCCCTGGCCAGGTGCCCCTTGGTGATGTACGACGTGAGCCCGGCGATCACGCCGCGCGCCTCGCTGTGCCAGTGCGGCGCGAACAGGCCCGAGAAGGCGGGCACGATGTAGCAGCCGCCGTTGTCCTCGACCGTCCGCGCGAGCGTCTCGATCTCGGGTGCGCTGCCGATCAGCTCCAGCCCGTCGCGGAACCACTGCACCAGCGACCCGGTGACCGCGATCGACCCTTCGAGCGCGTACACGGCGGGCTCGTCGCCGATCTTGAACCCGACGGTGGTCAGCATGCCGTGCGTCGAGAGCACCGGCGTCGGACCGGTGTTGAGCAGCAGGAAGCTGCCCGTGCCGTACGTGCATTTCGCCTCGCCGGGCGCGAAGCAGGTCTGGCCGAACAGCGCCGCTTGCTGGTCGCCGAGCGCCGCCGCGATCCGGATGCCCGGCACCACCCGCGACGTCGTCCCGTACACCTCGGTCGACGGGCGGATCTGCGGCAGCATCGCGCGCGGGACGTCGAAGAACTCCAGCAGCTCGTCGTCCCACGACAGCGTCCGCAGGTTCATCAGCATGGTGCGCGAGGCGTTGGTGACGTCGGTGACGTGGACGCCGCCCTCGGGTCCGCCGGTCAGGTTCCAGATCAGCCAGCTCTCCACCGTCCCGAACAGGACGTCGCCGCGTTCGGCGCGTTCCCGCAGGCCAGGGGTCCGTTCGAGCATCCAGCGGATGCGCGGCGCGGAGAAGTACGTCGCCAGCGGCAGCCCGCACAGCCGCCGGACGCGGTCCGCGCCCGGCTCGCGGGCGAGGTGTTCGAGCATCGCGTCGGTGCGGGTGTCCTGCCAGACGATCGCGCGCCCGACCGGGTTGCCGGTGTGCCGGTCCCACAGCACCGTCGTCTCGCGCTGGTTCGCGATGCCGAGCCCGACCACCTGCGCGGCTTCGACGCCGGCGTCCGCCAGCGCCTGCGGCACGATCCGGCCGACGTTGCGCCAGATCTCCGTGGCGTCGTGTTCCACCCAGCCCGGCCGCGGGAAATGCTGCTGGTGTTCACGCTGCGCGACCGACACCAGCCTGCCGCGCGCGTCGAACAGGATGCACCGCGTCGAGGTGGTGCCCTGGTCGATCGACATCACATAGCGCTGGACCACGCGAGCACCTCCATCACCATCGGGACGCGCCGAGATCGCGGGAGATCGCCCGTGCCGCGTCGCGCACGTGGCCGAGCAGCCGGGGGATCGGGCTGCCGTCGGCTTCACAGATCCGTTCCGCCGCGCCGGAGACCCCGATCGCGCCGACCACGATGCCACCGTGGCCGCGGATCGGCGCGGCTATCCCGGCCTCGCCGGAGATCATCTCGCCGTTCTCGCTCGCCCAGCCCGCCTCGCGCACCTTGCCGCAGGCGCGTTTGATCGCGGTCTGGGTGACCAGGGTCCGGCGGGTGTAGGCCTCCGGTCCGCCGGTGCGCAACGATGCCACGAGACCGGTGTCGTAGGCCAGAAGGACTTTTCCGAGCGCCGTCGCGTGCAACGGCAGCAGCGTGCCGACGTCGAGCGTCTGCAGGCTGTCGTCGGGCCGGAAAACGTGGTGCACCACCAGGACCCGGCCCTCCAGCGGGGCGCCGATGCGGACGGCCTCACCGCTGCGCGCGGCCAGCGCGTCGGCCCAGTTGATCGCGCGGGAGCGGAGTTCGTTGACGTCGAGGTAGCTCGTGCCGAGGTGCAGGAGTGCCGCGCCCAGTTGGTATTTCCCGGTGTCGCGGTCTTGTTCGACAAAGCCGACCCCTTGCAGGGTGCGCAGGATCCCGTGCGCCGTTCCCTTGGCGAGCTCGAGGGAATCGGCGATCTCGCCGACGCCGAGACGGCCGGAACCGCGCGCCAGCAACCGCAGGATCGCGGCGGCGCGCTCGATGGACTGGATCGGACCGGGCACGGCCCAACCGTAGCCCGACCGGCCCTGATTCGACAATGTCGAACATCGTCTTCGAGCGTTCGACAATGCCGACCGGTGTCCGTTGACCCCGGGTTTCCACGAACTTAACTTCGGCCTCAACAGGGCAACGGTGTCCTTTGTGGAGGAAGCAATGGTGCGAAACCTCAAGGCTCGCGGACTGGCGGGCGAACTGGCGGCGGAGTTCGTCGGGACGATGATCCTCATCCTGTTCGGCTGCGGGGTGGTGGCTCAAGTCGTCGCCGCGGGCATCGGGGACCACGACAGCATCGCGTGGGCGTGGGGAATCGGTGTCACGCTGGGTATCTACGTGGCTTCACGGATCAGTGGTGCGCATCTGAATCCCGCCGTCACCGTGGCACTCGCGGTGTTCAAGGGCTTCTCGTGGCGCAAGGTCGCCCCGTACGCCTTGGCGCAGACCGCCGGCGCGTTCCTCGCCGCGCTGCTGGTGCGCTGGAACTACACCGAAGTGCTGAACGCCGCCGACCCCGGCCTGACGATCAAGACCCAGGGTGTCTTCTCCACTCTTCCGGGTAACGGAACCCTGCCGGTGGGTGACTGGGGCGCCTTCCGCGACCAGATCATCGGAACGGCCATCCTCGCCTTGGTGATCTTCGCCATCACCGACCTCCGCAACACCGCGCCCGCCGCGAACCTCGCCCCGGTCGTCGTCGGCTTCCTCGTGGTCGCGATCGGCATGGCCTGGGGCACCAACGCCGGCTACGCGATCAACCCCGCCCGCGACTTCGGCCCGCGGCTGATGTCCTGGATCACCGGCTACGACACCGCGTTCACCGACCAATACGGCTATCCGTACTGGTGGATCCCGATCGTGGCGCCGGTCATCGGCGCGGTCATCGGCGGGGCGATCTACAAGTTCTTCATCGAGCGTTACCTGCCCGCCGAACCGGCGCCGGAAGCCTTGCCCGCCAAAGACATCGAGCGCGTTTCCTAAGGAGAGAAACCATGCCTGACTATATCGGCGCCGTCGACCAGGGCACCACCAGCACGCGCTTCATGATCTTCGACCACGGCGGCAACGAGATCGCCCGCCACCAGCTCGAACACGAGCAGATCCTCCCGAAGCCGGGCTGGGTCGAACACGACGCGACCGAGATCTGGGAGCGGACCCGTTCGGTCATCGCCACCGCGCTCAACAAGGCGAAACTGACCGCCGCCGACCTCGCGTCCCTCGGCATCACCAATCAGCGTGAGACGACCGTCGTGTGGAACCGCCGCACCGGGCGCCCGTACTGCAACGCCATCGTGTGGCAGGACACCCGCACCGACCGGATCGCCTCGGCACTCGAACGCGAGGGCAAGGGCGACGTCATCCGGCGCAAGGCCGGTCTCCCGCCCGCCACCTACTTCTCCGGCGGCAAGCTGCAATGGATCCTGGAGAACGTCGACGGCGTCCGCGAAGACGCCGAAAAGGGTGACGCGCTCTTCGGCACCACCGACACCTGGCTCATCTGGAACCTCACCGGCGGGCCCGACGGCGGCGTGCACGTCACGGATCCGACCAACGCGTCGCGCACCATGCTCATGGACCTGGAGACGCTGGAGTGGGACGACGAACTGCTGTCGTTCTTCGGCGTTCCCAAGCAGATGCTGCCGTCGATCGCGCCGTCGTCGAACAACGGCCGGTTCGGCGTGACCCGCGCGGACGGCCCGCTCGGCGGCGAGGTCGCCATCACCGGCGTGCTCGGCGACCAGCAGGCGGCGACCGTCGGCCAGGTGTGCTTCCGCCCCGGCGAGGCCAAGAACACCTACGGCACCGGAAACTTCCTGCTCCTCAACACCGGGCACGAGGTCGTGCGGTCGAAGCACGGGCTGCTCACGACGCTGGCTTACCAGTTCGGTGACGAGAAGCCGGTGTACGCGCTGGAGGGCTCCATCGCCGTCACGGGTTCCGCCGTGCAGTGGCTGCGCGACCAGCTGGGCATCATCAGCGGCGCGTCACAGAGCGAGAGCCTCGCGCGTCAGGTCGAGGACAACGGCGGCGTCTACTTCGTCCCCGCGTTCTCCGGGCTTTTCGCGCCCTACTGGCGTTCCGACGCGCGCGGCGCGATCGTCGGCCTCACCCGTGCCACCACCAACGCGCATCTGGCGCGGGCGACCCTCGAAGCGATCTGCTACCAGACCCGCGACGTCGTCGAGGCCATGCAGAACGACTCGGGCGTCCCGCTCGATGTGTTGCGTGTGGACGGTGGCGTGACCGCGAACGAACTCTGCATGCAGCTGCAGGCCGACATCCTCGGTGTGCCGGTGTCGAAGCCGGTCGTCGCGGAGACCACCGCGCTCGGCGCCGCCTACGCGGCCGGGCTCGCCGTCGGGTTCTGGAAGAGCACCGACGAGCTGGAACAGAACTGGAACGAGGACAAGCGCTGGGAGCCGTCGTGGACGGACGAACAGCGCGCCGAGGGCTACGCGGGCTGGCAGAAGGCCGTCGGCCGCACGCTCGACTGGGTCGAGGTCGAGTGAGCCCGATGAACAGGAGGAACAGAGTGACACCCGTACCGCTTTCCCCGGTCTACCGTGCCGAGACGCTGCGCAAGCTCGCTCGTGAGGAGATCGACGTGCTGGTCGTCGGCGGGGGAGTGACCGGTGCCGGCGTCGCACTCGACGCGGCGTCGCGCGGGCTCTCCGTCGCGCTCGTCGAGGCCCGCGACTTCGCCGCGGGCACGTCCAGCCGGTCTTCGAAGCTGATCCACGGTGGGCTGCGTTATCTGGAGAACCTGGACTTCAAGCTGGTCCGTGAGGCGCTGAAGGAACGCAGCCTGCTGCTGCAGACCCTCGCGCCGCATCTGGTCCGGCCGGTGAAGTTCCTGGTGCCGCTCAAGCACCGCGTCTGGGAACGCGGCTACATCGGCGCGGGTGTCACGCTGTACGACACCCTCGGCGGAGCGCGCGCCCTGCCGCGGCACCGGCATCTGTCGAAGCGCGGCGCGGGCAAGATCGCTCCCGGTCTCGCGGACGACGCCCTGATCGGCGCCATCCAGTACTACGACGCGCAGGTCGACGATGCCCGTCACACGATGACGATCGCCCGGACCGCGGCCGAGCAAGGCGCTTCCGTCCTCACCCGCGCCCGCGTCACGTCGCTGATCCGTGACGGCGAACGCGTCGTCGGAGCCAAGGTCGTCGACCGCGAGAGCGGCGCGGAGATCGAGGTCCGGGCGAAGACGGTCGTCGCGGCGACCGGCGTGTGGAGCGACGACATGGCCGAAGCGGCGGGCATCCCCGCGCCGTTCACCGTGCGCGCTTCGAAGGGCATCCACCTGGTGGTGCCGCGCGAGAAGATCGACCTGGACACCGGGCTGATCCTGCGCACCGAGAAGAGCGTCCTGTTCGTCATCCCGTGGGGGCGGCACTGGATCGTCGGCACCACCGACACCGAATGGGACCTCGACCGCGAGCACCCGGCGGCCAGCCAGGCTGATGTCGACTACGTGCTCGACCATCTCAATGCCGTCCTTCGCACGCCGATCACCGCCGACGACATCGAAGGTGTGTACGCCGGGCTTCGGCCGCTGCTGGCTGCGAAGGCGACGTCGACGACGAAGCTGTCGCGGGAGCACGCCGTCGCGCATCCGGTGCCGGGCCTGGTGATCGTGGCCGGCGGCAAGTACACGACGTACCGGGTGATGGCCGCCGACGCGGTCGACGTCGCGGTGGAGGACCTCGGCCGCCCGGCGCCGTCGTCGTGGACCGAGCGGCTGCCGATCGTCGGCGCGACGGGGTACCACGAGCTGTGGGGCGCGCGGCACTCGCTCGTGCAGCGCACGGGGCTGCCCATCGCTCGTATCGAGCACCTGCTCCGGCGGTACGGCACCGCGATCGACGACATCCTGGAGTCGATCTCGGAACGTCCCGAACTCGGCGAGCCCTTGCCGGGGACGGCGGAGTACCTGAAGGCGGAGGTCGTTTACGCGGTCTCGCACGAGGGCGCGCTGCACTTGGAGGACGTCCTGACGCGGCGCACCCGGATCTCCATCGAGGAGCGGGACCGTGGCGTGACGGCGGCGCCGATGGTGGCGGAGCTGATGGCGCCGCTGCTGGGCTGGGACTCGCACAAGCAGGAGCGCGAGGTCGCCAACTACCTCGCGCGGGTCGAGGCGGAGCGTTCCGCGCAGGCTCAGCCGGACGACGAGGCGGCGAACGCCAGCCGTCTCGCGGCTCCGGCGCTGCTGCCGAGCTGATCTCGTCAGTCCGTGAAGGCCTCCTTGAGGGACCCAGAGTCCCTCAAGGAGGCCTTCACGGACTTGTCGTCTACTTGAGCCAGTCGAGGTAGCGGGTCCCGGCGATACGGGCGCCGTCCTTCGTGGTGAGCACGTCGCCCTTGACCGCGGCGAACATGCCCGCGGTCTCGTCGACGGTCACCGGACGCGTGTCTCCCTTGGCGGACAAGGTGATCCGGCCCAGTTCGTCTAGCGGGTAGACATCCGGGCCGCCCACGTCGAGGGTGCCGTTCAACGGCTTTCCCGCCGAGACCTCGGAAACGGCGGCGGCGACGTCGGCCGCGGCGATCGGCTGGATCGGCGTGCTGGGCAGGCGGACCGCGGTCTCGTCGGAGGTCCAGGACAGGACCGCGTCGACGAATTCCATGAACTGGGTGGCGCGGACGATCGAGTAGGGGACACCGCTCTCCTTGAGGATGTCCTCCTGCAGGGTCTTCGCGCGGTAGTAGTCGAGGTCGGGCACCTGGTCGACGCCGACGATCGACAGGATCACGAAGTGCCCGGTGCCCGCCTTCTTCGCGGCCGCCACGAGGTTGTCCATCGACGTCCGGAAGAACGCGGGGGAGGCGTCGTCGAAGGTCGGCGAGTTCGTGAGGTTGACGACCACGTCGGCGCCGTCGAGCGCGCTGTCCAGGCCCTGGCCGGTGAGCAGGTCGACCCCGGTGGACGGCGAATGCGGCACCGCCTCGTGCCCCGCCTCGTTCAGGTTGCGCACGACCTGCGAGCCGATCAGCCCGGTCCCGCCGATGATCGCGAATTTCATGACCCAGTGCCCTTCGTCGGTGGCGCCCGTTAACTCGGACACCTCATGTCCGGGATGTTACTCGGATACATTGTGTCCGAGTCAAGAGGCGGGTTAGAGTCATCCGGGTGAAGATGTCCGGTGGGGTCGAATGGGCCCTGCACTGCTGTGTCGTGTTGACCTCCGTCGACGAACCCGCGCCCGCCGCGCGCCTGGCGCAGCTTCACGATGTCTCGCCGAGTTACCTCGCGAAGCAGCTCCAAGCGCTTTCCCGGGCCGATCTCATCCGGTCGGTGCAGGGGAAGGCCGGGGGATATGTGCTCACCAGGCCGCCTTCGGAGATCACGGTGCTCGACGTCGTCGAGGCCATCGACGGGCCCGGCCCGGCCTTCGTCTGCACCGAGATCCGGCAGCGCGGCCCGATGGCGACGCCGCCCGAGGCGTGCACGACGCCGTGCGCCATCAGCCGCGCGATGGCCAACGCCGAGGTTCAGTGGCGGGCGGCGTTGCGCGCCGTCTCCATCGCGGATCTGGCCGACGACGTCCGGGGCGACTACGGTCCGGGCGCGCTCGCGGGGATCGGCGCGTGGTTCAAGGCCGCGGAGGGGTAGCGGGCATCAGCGCGGTCGCGACCATGGTCGCCACCACCAGCCCCGCCGCGAGCGAGAAGGCCCGCACCACGGAATGCCCGTGCAGGAAGACGGAGCCGAACACCGCGATGCCCAGCGTCGCCCCGACTTGCTGCACCGCGTTCAGCAGTCCCGCCGCGGATCCTGTCTCTTGTGGACGGACGACGGACAGAGCCGCGGTGAAGAACGGCACCGTGAACAGCCCCAGACCGAGCCCGCCCATCCCGAGCGCGATCGGCAGCGTGCCGCCGAGAGCCAGCAGGATTCCCGCGAGCAGCAGCGTCAGACCGGCGAAGGCGACACGCGATCCGTATCGGGGAACGAGCCATTTGCCCGCCACCCACGAAGAAATCGCCAGCCCGCCCGACCACGGCAGCAGCGTCAGCCCGGACGCGAGCACGCCGAGCCCCTCGTCGAGTTGCTGATGCAGGACCACGACGAGCATCAATCCGTTCATCACGGCGAAGAACAGGGTCGACGCCGCCAGTGCCGCGGGGAAACCGCGGTGTTCGAACAGGCTCGGCTCGACCAGCGGATGACGCCGGTTCCGCTGATGGAACCCGAACAGCACCAGCACGGCGGCGCCGGCGGCGAACAGGCCCCAGTTCCACCTGTCGATCAGCGGGTACACGAGAAGCCCGATGCCGAGCGAGGCGAGCAAAGTGCCCGGTACGTCAAGCCGGACCGGATGCTCGGCGCGGTCTTCCGGCACCAGGCGTCCCGCCACGAGCACCGCGATCGAGATCGGCACGTTCACCAGGAACGCCGCCCGCCACGACACCAGATCCGTCAGCAGGGCGCCGAGCAACGGCCCGCTCACGGCGGACAGCCCGACGACCGGCCCGTTCCAGCCCAAAGCCGCCGCCAGCGCGGGGCCGGAGAACATGACCTTGATCAACCCGAAGGTCTGCGGGATCACCAACGCCGCCGCCATACCCTGCACCGCTCGCGCGCCGATCAGCACGCCGGTGCCCGGTGCGAGCGCGCAGCACAGGGATGCCAAGGCGAACACCGCGACGCCGGACAGGAACACGCGGCGTCGGCCCATCAGGTCGCCGAGCCTGCCGCCGGTGATGAGGAGCACCGCGAACGGGAGCGTGTACGCGGCGCCGAACCAGGGGATGACGGCAGTGGGGCCGCCGAGGTCGGCGTGGATCGCCGGACCGGCGACCTGGGTGATCGTCGCGTCCAGCACGTTCATCGCCTCCGCCGCGAGCAGCGTGGCGAGCGGAACCGATCTGGTCTTCGTCAGTTGCATGAACGGGATCGTGCGGTGAAGATGACTTCCGTTCCATGAAACCCGGATCGGATGGACGAAATATTCCATGCTCGACGACATCGATCGCGCTTTGATCCACGCGCTGCAGATCGACGCCCGTGCGCCGTTCAGCCGGATCGGCTCGGTGCTCGGTGTCTCGACCCAGACCGTCGCCCGGCGCTATCAGCGGCTCCGGGCCGAATCCGGGTTGCGCGTGGTGGGTCTGCCCGATCCCGACCGGACGGGGCTGACGCAGTGGCTCGTCCGGCTGAGCGCGCAGCCCGCCGCCGCGCGGACGCTCGCCCGTTCGCTGGCCCGGCGACCGGACACGTCGTGGGTCAAGCTCACCTCCGGCGGCACGGAGATCGTGACGATCGCGCACACGCCGAGGCACGCGCAGAGCGCCATGCTGCTCCACGACATCCCGCGCGCCGCGAGCGTCACGGCGGTGTCCGCGCATTTCATCCTGCACACCTACCTCGGCGGCCCGACGGCGTGGCGCGGCCGGGTCGCCGCGTTGACCGAGGAGCAGCAGGAAGCGTTGCGGCCGCCGGAATCCGTCGCCGACGAGAGCCCGCTGACGGCGGCGGATCACGCGCTGATCACCACCCTCCGGCACGACGGCCGCGCGAGTATCGCGGACTTCGCCGCGGCGGCGGGCCTGGCCTCGGCGACGGCGGCCCGCCGCCTGGCGGATCTGCGTGCGCGAGGCGCGCTCTTCTTCGACGTCGAGATCAGCGCGGCCCTCTACGGCGTGACCACCCAGGCGTTCCTGTGGATGGCCGTCGCGCCGGCGGATCTCGACGAGGTGGCGACGACGCTGGCCACTCACGAGGAACTGGCCGTCGTCGTCGCCACGACCGGGCCCACCAACCTGGCCGCGCAGGCGTTGTGCCCGGATCCCGCCGCGCTACACCACTACCTCACGCACCGGCTGGGCGCGTTGCGGGCGATCCACACGGTGCACACCGCGCCGGTGCTGGAAATCGTGAAGGCGGTCGGACCGCTCACGACCTGAACCGGTCGGCGTGCTCGGCCACCCACTGTGCGAACGTGCGGGCAGGCCGCCCGGTCACCCTCTCCACGGTGTCCACGACGGTGCTCGCTTCCACCGGAGGCGAGGCGTACCAGCCGATGACGTACTCGGCGTCCTCACGGGACACACCGGTCGCCATCAGTCGTTCGATCGCCTGCTCGTGGGGCAGTTCCGCGAACTCGATGTCCCGGCCGAGGGCGGCGCCGAGCATCGCGACCCGTTCGCGCGGGGTCAGCACCTCCGGGCCGGTCAGGTTGTAGGCCTTGCCCGAATGTCCGTCCTCCAGCAGCGCGGTGACGGCGACGGCGGCGATGTCCGCCTCGTGCACCAGCGCGCTGGGAAGGTCGTACGGCTCGCGGACCACGCCGCCGTCGCGAATCGTGTCGGCCCAGGTCAGCGTGTTGGACATGAACTCCTGGGGCTCCAGGCGCGTCCATTCCACCCCCGAGTCGGCCATGGCCTGTTCCGTCGGGCCGACGTAACCGCCCCACACGATGGTCATCCGGCGCACGCCCGCGTCCACGGCGCGCTTGACCAGATCAGCGCCGACGTCGGCGAGCCCAGCCGTGACGGTGATGTGCAGCTTGGTGACGCCTTCCAGGGCCTCGGTCAGTGTCTCGGGCGCGGTGTGGGTGCCTGCCACGAGCTCGACACCCGCCGGAAGCCGGGCTTCGGCGGGGTTCCTGGTGAGTGCCCGGACGCGTTCCCCGCGGCGGACGAGTTCGGCCACGACGTGGCGGCCGGTGTTCCCGGTGGCCCCGGTTACCAAGACGGTCATGAGTGATTCCCTTCGTTTTCCGCGAAGGTAAAAGCTCAAGTAATGTGGAGGTCAAGCGGACCGGTCAGGAATCGAGAAGCGCCGGTGCCCATGGGATCCCTAGCGTCTTCGCCATCAGGCAAAACGACTCCAGGAGGTTCTCGTGAGCAAGCGGATCCGGACGTTCCACCGGTGGACGTCGCTCGTCTTCGTCGCCACCGTCATCGTCTGCTTCGTCGTCGTGGCGCAGGGCGACCCGGCGCAGTGGGTGCTGTACACGCCGCTGCTGCCGCTCTTCCTGCTGATGTTCAGCGGGCTGTACCTGTTCGCGCTGCCGTACACCGCCAAGCGGCGCAATCGGCGGGTGGCCGGATGACTCTTAGTTCACGGCAAAAATTAACAGGCGGCTTATCGGCCGGAAACCCTTGACGCCGCCGCCGGGTCCGGTGAGGATCGGCCGGTCCCCGCCTCCCGCAGAATGGACCAGACCATGGCAAGACGTGCTCGCGCGCGCCGAAGTCCACTGATCGCCTTGATGAGTCTCACCCTGCTCGGCGGGGCCGTGGTGGCCACGCCCGCCGCCGTCGCCGCCGAGCAGCCCGTGATCGGGAAACCCGCGCTCGACCGGGACGGCTGCGCCCGCATCGAGAAGAGCCTGCCGACACTCGCCGACTGGCCGAAGGTCGAGAGCCGGTTCAAGGGCAAGGCCGGTGACGAACAGCGGATCGCCAAGATCCTCGAGGGAATGACCCTCGAAGAGAAGGTCGGGCAGATGACGCAGCCCGAGATCGCCGCGATCACCCCGGACGAGGTCCGGCAGTACTCGATCGGCTCCGTCCTCAACGGCGGCGGCTCGTGGCCGAACAAGGACAAGCACGCCTCCCAGCAGGACTGGCTGAAGCTCGCCGATTCCTATTGGGACGCCGCGAAAGGCAGCAGGACGCAGATCCCGGTGATCTGGGGGATCGACGCCGTGCACGGCAACAACAACGTGTACGGCGCCACCGTCTTCCCGCACAACATCGGGCTCGGCGCGGCGCACGACCCGTGCCTGGTACGCGACATCTCCGCGGCGACGGCCCGGCAGATCCGCGCCACCGGCCAGGATTGGGCCTTCGCGCCGACGCTGGCCGTCGTGCAGGACGACCGCTGGGGACGCACCTACGAAGGGTTCTCCGAGGATCCGCGGATCACCAGGGCCTACGGCTACGAGGCGATCAACGGTCTCCAGGACGGCTCGACCAAACGCATCGGCTACAACGGCGTGATCGGTACTGCCAAGCATTTCATCGGTGACGGCGGCACCCTCAAGGGACAGGATCAGGGCGTCAACCCGTCGTCCGAGGCCGAGATGATCAACGTCCACGGCCAGGGCTACTACGGCGTGCTCGCCGCGGGCTCCCAGACGGTGATGGTGTCGTTCAACAGCTGGACCAACGCCGAACTCGGCATCGGCGAGGGCAAGCTGCACGGCAGCGACAAGGCGCTGAACCAGATCCTCAAGGGCAAGATGGGCTTCGACGGTCTCGTCGTGTCCGACTGGAACGGTATCGGCCAGGTTCCCGGCTGCACCAACGCCTCCTGCCCGCAGGCGATCAACGCCGGTATCGACATCGTGATGGTGCCGAACGACTGGAAGGCGTTCATCACCAACACCGTCGCCCAGGTCAACGGCGGCCAGATCCCGATGTCGCGGATCGACGACGCCGTGACCCGCATCCTGCGCGTCAAGCTGCGCTCCGGGCTGTACGAGTCGCAGAAGCCGTCAGACCGGTCGTACGCCAACTCCGACGAGGCGCTGAGGGAGACCTGGCTGGCGCGTGACGCGGTGCGCTCCTCGCAGACGCTGCTGAAGAACAACGGAAACGTGCTGCCGCTCAAGCCGAAGTCGAAGGTCCTCGTGGTCGGCAAGAGCGCGGACAGCATCCAGAACCAGACCGGCGGCTGGACGCTGAGCTGGCAGGGGACCGGCAACACCAACGCCGACTTCCCGAACGCCACTTCGATCCTCGCCGGGCTCAAGCAGCAGCTCGGCGACGTCAACGTCACCTTCGACGAGAAGGGCGACACCGATCCGAAGGGCTACGACGCGGTCATCGCCGTCATCGGTGAGACCCCGTACGCGGAAGGCGTCGGCGACCTGACGCGCAAGACGCTGGAGGCGTCGAAGCTCTATCCCGAGGACCTGGCCGTGCTGGACAAGGTCCGCGGCAAGGGTGCTCCGGTCGTCACCGTCTACGTCGGCGGCCGTCCGCTGTACATGAACAAGGAGATCAACCGCTCCGACGCGTTCGTCGCGGCTTGGCTGCCGGGCACCGAAGGCGGCGGCGTCGCCGATGTCCTGGTCAAGGGTGGCTTCAAGGGCACACTGCCGTACTCGTGGCCGAAGAGCGCGTGCCAGACGCCGCTGAACGCGGGTTCGGCGGACTACGACCCGCTGTTCAAACTCGGCTACGGCCTCAAGACCGGGCAGCGCGTCACGATCGGGCAGCTGGACGAGACGGCCGGGCCGGTGACCTGCGGCTCGACCGGTGGCGGCGGTACGGCGACCGAGGACCTCGAGGTGTTCAACCGCACCGATGTCGCGCCGTACAAGGGTTTCATCGGTTCCGCGGAGAACTGGGGCGGCACCGAGATCGGCCCCGACGGCACCGCGTCACACGCCGAGATCGGCGTCGTGCAGTCGGACGTGAACGTGCAGCAGGACGGGCTCAAGGCGACCTGGACCGGCACCGGGCCGGCGCAGCTCTACTTCCAGAACCCGGCCGGTACCAACGATCTGCGGGGTTACCTCAACGCCGACGCGGCGCTGGAGTTCGACACGGTCGTGCACGAGGCGCCAGCCAACCGGACGGTGATCAGCATGCACTGCGTCTACCCGTGCTTCTCCGAGGTGAACGCGACCAAGCTGTTCACCGACCTGGCGGGGGCGCCGAAGTCGACGGTGAAGATCCCGGTGTCGTGCTTCGCGAACGGGCTGGACCTGGAGAACGTCAACACGCCGTTCCTGGTGTACACCGACGGCAAGTTCTCGGCTTCGTTCGCGAACGTGCGGTGGGTGCCCAAGGGCGCGCAAGATCCCGATGCGAGGCCTTGCTCAAGCCTGAACTGACCCTCGTGAGTGGCGAGGACGGGTCTAACCCTCCGCGCC
>Ga0307518_10002310_pt1 | contig 13941 bp, 6 predicted proteins | sample 25_EM_MG_FD_203889 | JGI IMG/M metagenome (GOLD analysis project Ga0307518, IMG submission 203889) | Populus trichocarpa ectomycorrhiza microbial communities from riparian zone in the Pacific Northwest, United States - 25_EM | ecosystem: Host-associated > Plants > Roots > Unclassified | place...
CCCACAAATCAAGCAAAAAGATTTTAGCAGTCGGTGTTTAACCCATTTTTTCAGCCCAGATTCATACATTATTTAAAAGGCTAATATCGTGGGATATTATTGACCATTATGAGAAGAAAAAAAAAATCAAGCCAAAGTCTCTTTATCTTTACAGGTATGAATGTCGCCTTATTTCCTTAATCACCTGGTGATAATTGCATTTTTACTGTTTAGCTACCACAAGAACATGGGTATAAACATTGTGTTTGAAGCTATGGCGCCAGAGAGTGCATGGGCATAAGTTTCTTTTTAAGACAATTTTTCCTTCTCGTCTCAGTGTATTCCCTGAAGCCATGTTTCTCTGAAAATTACTTTTTAAATTTGTTTATATTTATTTATTATTAGAATAGTTGGTTAATGAAAAAAAAATTTCCACATTGTTTTTAGAAAAGTATTTTCCTTTTATTTTGGATGAAAAATCCTTTTCAGAAGTTATAAAAAATTTAGAAATGTCATATTATTTACTGATTATATCAAATGTGGTCCTCAAACTTTTGATTGCTATATATTTTTTTTTTGAATATTTTATTTTTCAATTTTATCTCCTAGAATTTGATTTAATTTAATTTTATATCAACTTTGATTTTTATTTTTATGATTATTATTTGCTTTTATCTTATCATTTTCTTAATTGAAATTTTTTATCTATCAAATTTGTTCCTTATTTTTTAATTGTAATTTATTTCATTTGAAATAATTTATGAAATTGTAATTTTTTTTAATTTCATCATCTTTCAATTTTTTTATCTATTAGACTTGATCTCTATTATTTTGATTATTATTTATTTTATTTGAGATAATTTATGAAATTAGATTTTTTTTTAATTTTATTCTCATTCAAATTTTTAATTTATAAGATTTGTTTCTCATTATTTTAATAAACTTGAAAAAAATATTAACAATTTATTTTTCAACTCATTTTCCATGATATAGTTAAATATTGAAAAATATTTTTCAACTTATTTTTCATAATACTGTCAAACATAAAAAAAAATAATTAATTTTCAGGAATTTATTTTTAAACAAAATTATTTTTTTTTAAAAAATTACTTTCCGACAAATAAATGAGGCCTAAATTTGTATATTTAATATTATGTGGATTTGGGTTTGCATGTGTATGGGCTTACTTTGCTTGGACCATCTATGATAGGCTGCTGTCACATGGGCTATGTTCTTGGTAGTTGGGTTGTGTTTGCATTGGGTTAGTTTTAGTGTGCTTCAATATACATTGTGCTGGTCTTAGAATTTCCTTAATAAAAATTAATTGGTTTTGGGTTATGGCTTTGTTAACATGGGTTAAATTCTTTGGGTTGTATTTATTGGGTTTGATGGATTTGGGTTAAGTATATCCATGCACAAGAATAAAAAAAAAAAAAAATAGAAATAACATCAAATTTATGTGAATATATATTTTGTGCGCATTAGGACGGGGTCTTTCTAAAAAAAAAATCATTTTTGCATATATATATATATCTGAAAGTCAATAATTTAGAAAACTAACTTGAAAAATAACACAGCAATTGTTTTTATAATAGTTAAATTGTCTTAATCTATAGGAAGAAATAAACCGAAACTTGCTAGGGAAAATAAAGAAGAAAATAAAAAAAATTAACTAAAGAAATAAAGAAAAATTAAAATAACATCTTCTAATTTGAATTTGGACATGAAAATGACTGTAATTGGTTATGAAAAAGTAACAAAACACTAAAAGAGATTAATCACCTATCAAAATACCATACCTTTTAATAATATTTTTTTTATTTGTTTTTTCAATTTTATTTTATAATATTTGGTTTATTGTGGATTGAACACCATAATTTATTTTAATTTTTTTTATGAGGTTATCTCAGTCTCATGAATCAAATTGTAAATTTGACGAGTTAACATGGTTGATTCGTTTTTTTTTTTCAATTTTATCATTCGATGTTTTATTGATCATGAATTAAGCTTCACAATTTGTTTTGATTTATTTTTTATGAGGTTATTCATGTCTCATGACCTGAGTTACAGGTTTAGTGGGTTAACCTAAGTTAACTCAGGGCGAGTTTTTTGGTTTTTTCTTTTAATTTTTTTTTTCAATTTCATCCTTCAATATTAGGTTAATTGATATTTGTGCTTCATAATTTTTTTTATGTCATCCTTCAATATTAGGTTGATTGAGAATAATGCTTTATAATTTGTTTCAGTTTGCTTTCTATGAGGTTATTCTAGTTTTATGACCTAGATCGCGGGTTTAGCAGGTTAACCTAAGTTGTCTCGGGTTATTTTGTATGAGGTCATACCAGTCTCTGACCCAACTTATGAATTTGACGTGTTAACCCGTGTTGACGCGATCATTTTTTTATGTTATTTTTTAATTTTTTTAAAATTTTATCTTTAAACATTGAGTTGATTGAGAATTGAGCTTTATAGTTTATTTTTTATTTGCTTTCTATAAGATTATCTCGATCTCATGACCCGAGTTATAATTTTTATAGGTTAACCTAGATTAACTCAAATTGTCTTTTTGTCTTTTTTTAACCAATTTGTTTTTTAATTTCATCTTTTAACATAAGATTGATTAAAAATTATGCTTCATAATTTATTTTGATTTGTTTTTCATTGGGTTATCTCAACTTCATGACCTAGATAACAGATTTGACAGGTTAACTTGGGTTATTTTTTGGTTTGCTTTCTATGAGATGATTTTAGTTTCATGATCAATGTCACAAGTTTGACATATTAACCCGAGTTGACTCATATTGTTTTTTATGTCTTTATTTTATTTTATTTTTTTAAAATTTCATCATTTAATATTTGGTTGATTATGAATTGAGTTTTATAATTTTTTATTTTTTTCTCAAGGATTATCCTGATTTCATGACCCGAGTCACTAGTTTGGCAAGTTAACTTAGGTTGATTATGAAATTTTCTTAATCTATTTTATAATCTATTTTTTTTTCATTTTCATTCTTTAATATTAGGTTAATTGAAAATTATACTTTATAATTTATTTAAATTTGCTTTTGTGAAGTTATCATGGTGTTATGACTATGATTGTAAATTTGATAAGTTAACATGGGTTGTTTTAGTCGATCTAATATGTTGTCATTTCAATATATATATATATTTTAAAAAATATCGTCTTGAATTTTTATTTAATAAAACTATATTTTTACTAGTTGTTCGGGTTGTCTTCGTACCCACCGAGTTTATCAGGTCATATCAGATTAACCTCTACGTGGTTTTATTTTTTCTGCTAGAAAAAAACCTTAACAATGTCTGAATTTTTTTATTTTAAGTTAAAAAAATATTTAATTCAATCCGCAATAATATGAGTAAATCATCTAGTTAACTCTATAAAAAACATGACACATAAAACATTTAATAAAATTTTAATTTAATCTAATGATAAAAAAATATAAAGTTTTTCATTAAAAAAATCAATTGATGCGTCTCAACTTCTTCTTTTTATAAACATACATACTAGACATTCCATGTAAAAGAAGACCAAGTTGTTAACGAATTTGAAATTATAAGAATAAAATATGAAATACTTGGAAATAAAGGGATTAATTATTTGTTCTGTAAAAATATAGGGATGGGGTTGAAATTGACTAAAAGAAAATTCAACGAAAACTACGCACGTGTAGTGATGAACAGAACACTAATTGAAGTACTTATCTTGTCCAAACTCCAAATAAACTATATCCTTTTTCTAATTAATTTTGTTTCGTCTTTTTCAAAAGTCACTGCCCTCTCTCTTGTTCATATCAGATCATATTCCAATTTCTTGAATCTTTTCATAGAATTTCTTTCTTGAATCATGATATATAAATTTAGAGATAATAGCTTCCTCCATCTTTCTGTCTTTCTGTTTATTCTTGATTTGAAACAGGTGAAGCCAGTGCTGTAAATTATCTCAAGAAAATCTGAAGCTTCGATAAGAAATCCAGGTTAGAGCTAGTGACAATTTTTTAATGCCCTGATGACAGATTTCTTAATGGCATCACATCTTTCATGAGTTGCAACTAGCTTAACATGGATTCCTCACATGATCTTTATTCGAATTCAAACAAGCTGAACGAACACAACACTTTATGCATCGGCATGGCATGTGGGGCTGCCTGGATCTTGAGGAATAAAGGGTCAGGCAACTGTTGCTGGAAAATCTCAGCTCTTTAATTAATCAACTTGTCATGTTGGTATGCTGCAACTTAGATTTTCTTGCTTTGAATGGTTCAGTTGTTGAGGTTTTAAGGGTAGAAGTTTGTTGAAGGAGTGAAAAGAAAACTTTTCAAAAAAAATTAGGATGACAGGGAAATATAGGATAGGACCTACTTAGTCATTGACTTTGTTGAAAGAAAATGTCAAAAATGTAAAGGAAGAAACAAGGAAAGAGGTAGAAAAAATGAGAGTGCATGTGAGATAGATCTTACTAATTGGTGCTAAAGAAAGGGTTTGTATATAAGATCACAGACCTTCATTTGCCAGCTAATTCCAGGAATGGGCTCTCCTCTTGTCATAAAATTGATGGATTGTGCTAAGGCAATTGCAGATGGTGACCTGAAATTTGCAGATCAGCTTTTTAGCGATATGGAAGCCCTGTCAGCTGCGGAAACCAACCGAGTGACGAAAAAAGTCGTCGATTATTTTGCTGAAGCTCTAGCCCGGAGAGTCCATGGAGTGCATCCTCGAAATCCTTTCCCATTACTTCCTTCCTCAAATTTAAAGAAGATCAGCTATGAACCTTCTCCTCTTGAATGGTTTGCTTGCATGTCCACCGACTATGCCATTCGTGATGTCTTAAATGTTAAAAAAAATAAGCTCCACCTTATTGAGATTTCCAGCTTGGTAGACTGCTGGCAGCGGCATAGTTTGGAGGAATACCTCTTACACGGGCACCATGGCATGCCCTTGTCATTCCAGTACACCAGTATTAGACCAAAACTGTCAAAAAATGATGATTATCTTCAAGAAAACCGACGGATGATCACTGAAGTAGCCCAGAGGTCTCCGGTTGATTTCAAGTATAGAGCATTGTTTGCTGATAGTGTTCCTGATATAGTAGAGTCTGTGTTGAGACTTGAAAGAACAAGCGAGGATGAGATAATAATTGTGAGATGGGTGTTTCAACTCCACAAATTGCTTGCACTTGAAGGAGCAGTTGATAAAGTGTTGTCAAAACTGAAAGACCTAAAGCCAGATATCATGGTAATTGTTGAACAGGAAGCTGACAATAACACTGACGATTTCTTTTACCGCTTTGCCTCATCATTCAAATACTACCTCAACCTTTTTGAATCTCTAGAGCTCTATGCAACCAACTTAAGCTCCCTGATTTGGGAAAGACATTTGAGGTGGCAGATATGCAATGTGGTTGCAAGTGAAGGCATTGACCGGATTGAACGGCATGAGACATTGGCTCGCTGGCAACAACGACTGTATGGTGCTAGGTTCTGTTCAGTTTCCTTATGTTCCGACCACTTTGCTGATTTTTTATATGATTTCTCAGCTTATAAAATAGAAGAAAATAGCGGATTTCCTGTGCTGTTGGCAGCAGGTCACCCTCTAATCTTTGCATCAGTTTGGAAACCTGCTAATGCAACTCATTCAAGTGGTGGTGAATGATCTCATTTCACTCCCTCTTCTTTTGCTATATATTCAATCACCAAGCATATGTTCATTTGTGTTTTCTTGTTTTCTGAACTCTCAATCACATGGGTCAATGAGCACAGAAAATATTGGCAATTCAGATGACACAATGAGAGGGACTGACCTTAATCATCCTATCACAATACTAGAAGAAAGTACATCTCCAGTAGTTGAGCCAGAGGCAGTAAGCTCTTCAGAGTTCACTGAGCCAGAGGTAGTGAGCTCTTCAGAGTCTGATGACGACAATGAGTATGTTTATAATAGAATAAGGAGATCGACGCACGGAAAGATATGGTCTGTAGAGGTAACGTTCTATATTTGTGAGATTTTGGTCAATTTGTTGATTCATTCCTTATGGTTAGTCTAAAGATGAACGCCCAAACCCTCAATTTCCTAAAATATTTATCCTCGTTTTATCGCCTCACTGATGACAAACTATAATGTAGCTTACAATGTGATAATATTTCTAGGAGGTACGAGAATATTTGGTTTCTCCTTTTACAGAGAAGGAATCAAAAAGACTCAGCAGGTGGAAGTCTCGTAAACTTACCAGGTATCTGCACAAAAATCATGCTTGATCTTAACAATTATATGGCCCATCAAGTGGGTCAATTATAAAAATTGACTTGAAAGCTTATAGGAATGTTGCTGGACGGGATAAGCAATTGAATGTTCCGGATACATCACTAGCAAGTCTGCTTAGGATTCCTCCATCAAGCACCCCAATATGCGAGGAGAAACAATATTATGTTGATGATTCGGTATGTATAGTTCTGTTTCTCCTTCTCCCCTTATTTTCAACTTCGGTGTTGCAATTAAAAATGCATAAACTATTGTTTATATATGTGTCTTTATAACAAGGTTATAAATGCATTTTTCGACTTGCTGAAGAAGAGACAGGAGAAGTTTCCAGACTGGTACAAGAGGAACTCCTCATTGCCAACTTGGACAATGGTAAGGAAGATTAAAACTTGGCCGTCTTTTGCTTCTCTTTATTCATTGTCGTTAACCTGTGTTCAATGTAATGGCCAAATTTACAAGACCTTCTTGCTTTCTGGAAAATGGACCATGACAAAACTACTATCTTGCATAAACATTGAAGAGATAGCAGGCACAGCAAAGGTATCCCTGAATGTTTTAGCTCTCCTAGTTATTTCAATGGCTGCTTGCAACTTGTTTAACTCTTTCTCTAACTCGCCTTCATATTTAGTTGTTCATACCGTTGTGCTTGGAAAATCATTGGATCCTCATTTGCGTTGACATGGAGAAACGGGAATTTCTGTGGTTAGATTCATTAAATTCTCCTCCTGATGCTCATCATACGGAAAAGACTACAATTTCGGAGTGGCTTGAAAAGCACCTGCTACCAGTGTTGGGCTATCGTAATTCACAGCAATTGAAATTAAAGCAACTCAATATTCCATACCAAACAAAGTAAGTAGCTAACGATATTGATATGAACATGCTTCAAAATGATACCGACTCTAAAAAGTTTTAACTTTTTGTTGCACAAACAGTCGAATAGACTGTGGCATATTTGTGATGAAGTATGCTGATTGTCTTGCACATTGCGATCACTTCCCTTTTACACAAGAAGACATGCCTCACTTTCGGCTTCGAGTCTTTCTTGACATATATCGTGGGAGACTACCTGTGCCACCCAGCCACGTTAGATTCTTAAGAGCCTTGTATAACATATAGGATTCTCTGTTGATGGATGATCCTTCCACTTCTGTGGAGAGAAATGCAGGAAGCTGTATTATAACTAAGGTACTAACGCAGGGCCTTTTTGCCATTGTTCCTACTTGTGTGAAATGGAGCAAGTTGTTTCAATCAAGATAGTCATGGATTAATATTTAATAAGAACAAATAATAAATTGTGTTTCTCTATCAGAATTTCTATCTGGTGGAAATCTGTAATTGACTTGAGTGAACAAAATTCCAATTTCCAGATTTTGAAAATCCTTTACGGGGAATCAGTTTGTTCTGCCTGCATGCGGGGAATCAGAAAAAGTTCCTTTTGAGTTGAATTCATGACTTTAAACAGTGTGGGTATGGATATGAAAAACAATTGGGATGAAGTTGAAAATAAAACAACAATTGAAAGAGTGGATACATAATTAAATAATCTTGAGGGTGCGAAATACATATCTCCACAGAAAAATGTTTTAATTTTAAGGGTATGATTAGAAATTTGTTAAGATTTCATGGTCCATTGAATGAAAAGATATGACTCATTGTCGCCCACAAATCAAGCACCAATAAGAGATTGTGATGATCAACAATTACTAGGATTTCATTGGCGCACACAAATCAAGTACTCAATAAGAGATTTTTAATTTTTAACATCAATGTATTAAAAAATCAATTTGATATATGTTTTTTTTTAAAAATTCTTCTAATGAAATAAATGTCTTTGTTAAAAGAAAAGGAAATACATTAATAAAGAAATATATTTTAGATTGAAGAGATACATCTTTTTTCTACTTATTTTAAAATTTACAAAAAAATATTTTAATTTCTTTTATTATTTATTCAAGAAATACTAATAAGAAAGAATAGTTTATCTAATAAAGTATTTTAAATTGTAACATTTTATATAGATATCTATTTTAATTACAAAAAAATTAAATAAAAAGAACTATCTCGCGCGGGTAAAACACTAGTTTTCTACAAAAGATAAATGTGCAAGCGTTTAAAATATAGCTTTTTAATTTTTAATGAGAGGAAATTAATTATTACTCTTTTGACAAAAATAATATTTTTCTATCGAGGCCAAAATAGATTAATTAAGAAATTAATTTTTTCCTTGATGATGTGATGTGTCTCGATAGTGATGCAGCAATAGGGCTCTGGCAAAAATTTTCTTCTCCTTTCTCTCTCATTTCCACGAAAATCGCTTTGGTCTAATTCTTTTTATTTGTTTATTATATTAAATTTAATCATTATATTTTTTTTTAATTTTAATGATTAATATTTGATTTTTATATTATATTTAATATTTATTCTTGTGATTGATATTTATCTATCCTTTTATTAAATAAATTTATTTTTTAATATTTTATTTTATTTTTATATCAAATTTGATCCTTATTTTTTTTTTTTATATTTTTTTTGCTTTAGATTTTTTTTTAAATTAAATTAATTTTTTTATTTTATCTTTTAATATTAAAAGTGTATCGAAAGTGTATCGATACACTTTTTCCTTGATGATGTGATGTGTCTCGATAGTGATGCAGCAATAGGGCTCTGGCAAAAATTTTCTTCTCCTTTCTCTCTCATTTCCCGAAAATCGCTTTGGCCTAATTCTTTTTATTTATTTATTATATTAAATTTAATCATTATGTTTTTTTAATTTTGCCGATTAACATTTGATTTCATCTCATTCTTATATTATATTTTAGTTGATATTTATTTTTTTAATTAATATTTGTTTTTCTATCCTTTTAATAAATAAATTTATTTTTCGATTTTATCCCTCAACATTTTATTTCATTTTATTTTTATGTTAAATTTGACCCTTATTCTTTTTAATTGATATTTTTTTTACTTTAGATCTATTTTTTTAAATTAATTTTTTTTTTATTTTATCTTTTAACATTGGGTTAGTTAGAAATTACTTTTCATAATCTTTTCAATGCAGTGATGTTAGTCTCATGACCCGGGTCATGAGTATAAAACATTAACCCGGATTGATATTCATTTTATTTTCAAGTATTATTAATGGTTTTTTATTGATTTATTAACGCATATAATTACTAGTTCGTAGTTTCTATCCACTGAACTAGGAGCATTATATGTGCTAAAAAAACAACCACACAAAGACTCTAGAAAGGATAATTAATTACGTCAATTGGAGTTCAACTCTCTACTATAACCTTGTCAACCTACAATTTTATCAACAACGTCAGCCTTATCTAGGAGGTCAAAAGCAATTGTATATACATGGACAATTGCTTACACTGCCTAGCAACGCGTAGAGGGATGAAAGCAAAACAAAAGGTATCCAACTACCTTTTGTTTTGAACGCATTGAGGGATATTGAAAGCAAAACAAAAGGTAGTTGGATAGTACCTTTAGTACGTATTTGCATTTGCTAATTTTCATCCCTCGATATATATTTTTATTTGTATTAACTAATTTTTTAATAGTGTCTGTTCATTAAATTATATTTGAGTCATTGACTACTTCTTAACTAGCAAAGTACCACTACAGATTGAATATGGAAACATTGCTTCAAAATAGTATAGTATTGATTCTGGATTAGAGAAGGCAAAAATCCACTTTACATAATCGGGTAGAGCTTTGTGGCCCGCTTGTGGGATTAAATCAGATGGAGAGACCCAGCATGGAATGAATTTTTGCACTATACAAAATTAAACTCGTAGTTCAAGAGGAAAATATCCTTATCCTTTACCTCCATTAACTAACAAATTTCATGTCCACAATGGCATTTTTTACTTGCTTAATGGTACTGCGGAAATGGGCATATATGATTCTTTGATCTCTTCATTACATCACCCAATTAGTTCCAAGGAAATATGCAAATGAGAGGATTATATTATGTGCACTTTATACCCCTCGTTAATTCACTCAAATACCTAGCACCATTAATTGAAAAAAAATATAGTAGATATATTCGAATTTTTACTCTTTCTTTTACATGAACATGGGATCTTGTATATATCATGGAAATTATTCATAAATCTTACTTTTTATTTGAGAGAAAGAAGTACAAATTCAGATGTATTAATTCCTCCCATGCGTATGCCATATATAACTAAGTTAAGCACTAGTTTAAGGGATTTGACCAACAAAAAAAGGAAGTTTAATGAAGGATAAAATCACTGCGAATGTTTAACAATATCATCCTACAAATTCTTATTCATGACCAAGTTCATCACGTGACGTACAAAACAAGGTACACCATTATATATATATATATATATATCCCCAATGGCCATTGCCTAAAACACCATCATCATCACTCTTTCTTTTGCATATATAAGACGACATTGGAAGCAATACTAACATACAGATCACTATATAGGGAGCTAGTAGGGATCTGGAATAGGTACGTATCCTTGCTAGGTAGCATAGTTGAGCTGGCTCATGGTCATCAATGGAGATGCGATGATGATGAAAAACGAAGTGACACCAAGGCCGACGGCAACTTTCCCTAACATTCTGGATGCAACAGGGAACTTTTTGCTAATAAGCTGTGAAACAATGAGAGAAACAAAGGTAAGTGTGATACAGACAAAGCGCAAGCAGAACTTAAGATTGGGTTTTGAATGTTGATTATTTTTTTCATATGCAAGATCAATTTCCAGAGCTGAAGCGAAACAGAAAGCCACGAGTATCTTTTCCCATGGCACCCTCTTATTAACACTACTCTCTGTATTGGTTGGTTGCTCGTTGATTGTAATGGAAAGCTCTTGCTCTTGCTCTTGCGGTAGATGTTGCTGTGTACCCTCTTGGTTGACGGCAGGAGAGAGTTCTTGTGGTTGTGTACTTTCTGGTAACTGCGACTCCAGACCCGTAGCCGGAGAAGAAGGCTGTAAATTTGATGTTTGTGATGTTTCTTGGTTGACGGTAAGAGAGAGTATTGGCGGTTGTATTTCTGCTAGCTGCGAATTCAAAGTAACCACCGAAGAAGAAGAAGTTAGTGGAGCATCTCTACCACATACCAGCTGGGACAGGTATGTTGCTGCTGAAACATAGATTCTTTGTGCTATGCCCATGACTGTGTCCTAGAATATGTTTCAAATAGGATCGGAGCAAGCCAATGCAGATGTTATAGTGATCTGTGGTTTGGCGTTACAGTCCTTTTTTTTTTCCTAGACTGCTTTGTGCTATTATTTGTCTGTTCCCTCTTCTACCACTTGCTTGCTAACTAGGATTTCTCTTTTCCCACTTCTACTACCACTTTAGCACTTGCTTTTGTGCCAGCTAGGATGTTCTCTTTTGCTACTTCTACTACTTTTGTGCTAGAATGCTCATAGTAATTTAACCTCTTTTTTTTCCCCCCCTTATAACAAGAATAGTTTAACCTTTTGTGCTAGAATTCTCATTGTAGTTTAACCTTTTGTGCTAGAATGTAGGTATTTATATAAGACGGTATTGGATTCATCAGACTAAGCCAACGAACTCCTTTTTTTTTTTTCCTTCTTATAACAAGAATAGTTTTGGATTAACTTATTATAAGTCAACTAAAATTAAATCTTTTTCCGGATAATTTGAAAGATGCTAAATAATCTATAATGGTTAGTTAATTGTTTTTTCTTTCAGCCTGTTTCTATGAAGACTTTCTTTTAAGACTTTTCCATCCGATTGTCAATTATGAATTTACTTATTAAAGAATTATTAAGGCCCTGAAGTCTTGGGAAAAGAGATAAATTATATTCAATCTATCTCTAATTAATATTTAATTGCATCCAATTATTATTATTATTATTATTATTTTTATTTTCAATCTACCCCTTTGTTAAATCACCTTCATCCAAACTAATAAACTATAACATTCGACTTGCAACTATTTATAAAGTTAAGTTTTTTATATGTGCAAAATATCTCTCACCTTGAACTCATTAGAATAAGTTGTCTGCATTCCGGTAATGGTATGAATTTAAGGTGTTATGAACAGATTTGTGAGTTTTTTTTGTAAACAAATAATGTAAACCTACAAACTATAAGGTTGAACCGATCGAAACCGTACGATAAAAAAAAAATTATAGCTCGATGATGTTTAAATTCCATTGATCATGAAGGAAAAAAAAAGTTTGTAGCATGGAACTCATTGACAGTGTAAGAAAATCAAGGCCAGCGACTGAGCCTTGAAAAACCTCAATCCGATTTTGATGATTTAAACATTAGGGAATCTGCTTGGTATACATTTGATTCGTCGATGCAAGATTATGTCATAGCATGCATAAGAAATCCTCTCAAGAAAGGACAGAATGTTGCTGGCAAAACATATTGAATTCTGTGTGCGAGTTTCATAACTTGGGCTTCGAGCTGCTATGGCAGTCAGGCTAAAGTGTAAGTCTGTTGGTGAAATTGAGTATGTGGCAGAAGTTTTTCAAAACTTGAAAGATAGTGTGGAACAGAATAATTTGATCAATGACATCATATCGAGTTTGCATTCGAAGTGCGAGAATTCAGGGACCGTGGAGTTGCAGATACAGGTGTGCCTCTTTATTTGTGTCGTGCTCTTTCTTATGAAAGCACTCCTGTACTAAAATTTGGCCTGCTAGAAGAACTTCAGTGACCTTTGTGTTTTGTACGCTGCCCGTGCTTTAGCATTTGGTCCAGGTTCAATCTGCAGGTGGATTCATCTTCATTTCTAAATTCTTATATTGGTGTGATTACTTTGTTGTAATTCAGGCGGATCCAAAGCTCAACCTGTCTGAGGAAGTTGAAGCATCACAAATTCCATCAGTGGCTGTTTCTAAGAGCTCTTTTCCAAATGTTGGTTTAAATTTAAAAGAAAAGATCCAAAATAACAGGGTAGAAACAGATGAGCCTCATGAACAGGTATGCTTCGTCACTGCATCTTTGTTGTTTTGGTGCTAAAATAATTCTCGTTCTTTCAGAAATCAGTTTGTAATTTGTCAGCTCTCCATCATTTTGTTTCTGGTTCGTTAGGCAACAGTGACGGAATGTTAATTATTTGAACCTGAGACCCTGTCCTCTGTTGGGTCTCATGAAGCAGAGTTGCCAAACATCTGACCTTTGGCTGTTTTTGAGAGCCCTTCACTATATTCAAACAGAATGATAACAAATGAGCCTAATGAACACTTTAGAAATCAGGTGGGAGAAACGCACGATACGCAGCAGAGCAAGAGGATTAATAAAACAAGAAAAAATGAATCTTCAGCTTGGGAGTTTTACATTAAGGTTTCAGAAAATGGTAAGACATCATATGCCATATGCCCAGTTTGCAACATAAAGCTCGGTGCTAAATTAAGGAATGGAACTACAACCCTACTCATACACGGTTGTTTTAAAGAATGGAAGAAAAATGAAAGACAACAGTCAGTTTCTAATGTCAAGTCTAGTGCTAAAGCAAACCCAAAAAACAAGGCTTCACAAAAGATTGGAGCTGGTGCTCCTCCACAAGCAAAGAGGAGAAAGCTGGTTTGCAAAAGTAGGAGAGGAAAGAGGAAGAAGAAACTTCTAGTGCTTGTATGTTACGTTATCTGTAAATTGTCAATAGTCTTTATCTTGTCTTTCTTAGTCTTACTATGCCCTTTATGAATTACTTTA
>Ga0307518_10002311_pt1 | contig 13937 bp, 14 predicted proteins | sample 25_EM_MG_FD_203889 | JGI IMG/M metagenome (GOLD analysis project Ga0307518, IMG submission 203889) | Populus trichocarpa ectomycorrhiza microbial communities from riparian zone in the Pacific Northwest, United States - 25_EM | ecosystem: Host-associated > Plants > Roots > Unclassified | place...
ATATCTCCGTGGGAAATGAACGGATCCACGTCGGAACTTGACAGGCAGATAGACCACGCTCCAGGCTCTCTGACGGTATAGTCACGTGCCTGATAGCTTTGGAAACGATGGAGCTATTCAAAATATCGGAATGCCAGCACTGGGCGCCTAAAAATGACATTTGAGCGCTAACGTCGTTTCTTCTCTTCTTTCCTTCATTTCTCCATCAATTCTTCAGCTTCTTTGCTTGTTCTGGTATGGGAGTTGGACTGCAGAAGTGTGCATTCCTTTCTCATACCATAATGGACGTTATTCCTTCAGTTTCTTCTGCTTCTTGGCGGTTCTTGTGTGATAGATGACTGCTAGATGTCGGCAGTCGTCTCTTGCATCAGGATAGTCTTCTTGTGTGATAGATGGCTACGATGAGGCTCCGTCGTGCTCATCCTTCGCATCAGGATCGTTTGATATTGACGTTATCTTCCATGTTCACTGTACCAAACCTGTTTGGTGTGTGACACCACTCGAGCTGTCCGTGTGGTCTCTGAGTCCGTTTGACTCATCTGGAGCACATTTTGCGGCTTCCACAAGTGAGTCTGGCGGTTTCTTTCGCTTTCGGGGTGTACTGATGATTTCCGTCACGTTTGCAGTGCTTATCGCGTCCGTTTTGACGCTTGGCATGTCTGAGTGCCTACTCGACGCGTCCATGTGGTTCCCAACACCATTCCTTGCGTCTACGACACATTTCGCGTCTCCAGCTCCCAGGTATGTCCCTGCTCCCTCACCATTGCTCATACCATCCGTTTCAGCTCTGTTTGATGCACTTGAAGCGTCCGTTGACCCTCTCAACACGTCTGCCTGGCCCTTCGATCCGTCCGCCAGGCCCTCCGACTCATCCGCCTGGCCCCTTGACCTATCCATTCGGTTTCCAGGTCCGTTCGCATTGCCTGCACACCAACTCGTGCATCCTAGGCGTACACATGGTATTTCACTGCCATCTGGTCCCTCCGACTCAATTGACATGGTTACGAGTGGATCCAACTCGTTCTGGGTCTCCGTGGGCTCGACTCCTTGGTCTGGATCACCATCTGCCTCGTCAATGCATGCTCCCTCACTCATAACCCCTTTGCAGCCCTCCGACTCAACTCCTTCAGCATCCTCGGTCTCTCTCGACTCGCTTGGACGATGCACACACTCAGGCATTGCATTTGGTGCACTCGTGCTGCTGTTCGGGTCTCTCGCCTCACTGCTTGCACTGAATACTGTCCACTCCCCCTCGAGCAGCAGTCCGTGTGCATTAGGTATGTTTTCTGTAGCGTTTCCGCTGTGCTGATCATGCTCTTTGCAGTTCGTTTGTTGGAGTCACGATTGGGGTACACGCTCCGTCCCATCACCCTTGTCAACTCCACAGTCCCTCTCCGCTGGGTCTCTGCCCAGCAGGGCTGTCCTGTCGACATCCGCATCTGTTTCAGGTGGGTTGGCCAACTGGGCCGTCCCATTCGTGTGCTCTGCTGTCATGACGCTTTCCACCACCTCCTGCTTGCACTCGTGTGGCTCGCCATCAATTGGTGGCCTTGGTGTCAGCGGCAGTGAGTCTTGTGGCTCGGTTTGCGTTTCGTGTGGCACGCTTTCGAGTACAACAGGTGTTGTCTCTGCACTATTGGCGCTATTGCCCTTCACCAAAGCCTCTAGGCTTGTGCGTGGGTCTTCGCATCTGACATTTCTGTCGTCAACGTCTTCAGTGCCTTGAGAGAGGCCTTTGGTAGTAGATAGGTCTTCAGTATCCTGTTTGCATGATTTGCATCTGCAAGTAGTCCGACCGTGCGTGCTGCCTGAGTTCGTTGCGTGCACTGTGGCTGAGCTGACTCTGTTGGCTTTGTTTGCACTGGTCACGAGTTTCTTTGCACAGGGGTCCGCTATGGGTTCACAGTCGTGGAAATAGAATGCGAGGTACCAGAAAACTTCTTGTGCGTCCTCCAAGAGTCAGATACGAGATCTGAGTAGAGGTGGGAGTGTAATGTAGAATAGCATTCACACCACCTTGTTCCGATGATCCCAGTCCTTGCTTCCATCATCCGATTCCCAGCCAGCTACAATGCTCAGTAAATTTTCGGTGGCTGTGACCTCAAGATATTTCTCGCGGTAAATTTTCCAATTTGACCATCTTCTGCGAGCTTGGGAATTTTGACCATTTCACTTGTTTTTACCTCTGGGTTCCTTTTCTCCTGGTATTCCTTTCCTCCTGGCTAGGCAGAGCCAGGGCTCATAACCTATAGAAAGGTGGGGGTCTGCACAGGGAAGGTCTAGCCTAAGGAAGGAGAAGGAGGAGCTGTAGGGTAACCTCAGTATGCTGGCAAGCTACTGTATATTAGTATGTACCTGTAGGATAACTACAAGGTATCAGTAGGTAGATGTGGTTAGTAGGAAGGTACTCACCCTCAGTAGTCTGGCAAGCTACTGAGGGAACTATGGTACTAGGAACTCTACCACCTAAGGCACCAGTTCTTGGTACCAATAGAGGTCTTTGAGAGGGGGTTTTTATGTTATGGGAAACCCATCTGAGAGACCAACCATCCGCACCAGAACTACCCAGCTGACCTTGAATAGTCATTTTATCGGCCCACCCTTTGGCAAATCCTCCTCGTTTCTCCCGCATGCCTCCTCAGCTCTCCCCCAGCGCTCTGCAGCCCCTCTCCCGAGGCTCATTCAGTTTTCAGGAGGTTCACCAGCTGCCTTCGTACCCAGGATGCCCTTTTGCACGGATCACATTTCTTCCCCACCACTAGCTGGTATGCAATGTCAGCTCGTCAGGTTTCTCGCTCATCTCAACCCATAACCACTAAGGGGATGGGCCAGCATTTCTCTAGCCCCTGCAAACAACGGGATCACATGAAATCCAGGACAAGTGCGCCTGTTCCAGGACATGCCTTCAAACAGCAGAAACTTCTCGATGAACTGCACGACTTACTTGTGGCTCAGCCCTCTGGACCTGACCCACCGCCAAGTAGTACTCCTCAAACCATTTCTCCGATTCCTGAGCCAGCAGAACTGTCAGAGGATGTCCCAACGGAACCAGATGATACACTACCCACATTTGATGACGAGGGAGTGCCATGCGGCCCCGCCACGCAATGTGTTCGCACCTCCTTCCCTACTGCTAGGTCTACATCTATATGTGATAGCTGGAAGGCCGTGATTCCCACTATTGTCGACCCTTTCCTCAACTACACAACAGCAACGCTTGGCCAGCCGCTGGTGGCCCTCAGTTCACCCCTTGCTGCGTGTTCAGCTGGTTGTCAAGATCGAAAACCAACTACTATACTATGTTTGTTTCTCGACCGTAAGTAACTACGACCTACTTCCGTTTCTCGATTCTGATGAACCACTGTAGGGTTGGTCTCGTTGGATGTCATTAATTGTCGCTGCTCCACCTTCCCGCAAACCCTCGTCTCTCACGGACTATTTCCTACTGCACCAAGCCAGCCGCGGATGGCTGTATCTGTGGAGCTCCTTTCATTCTATAGTGCGCTTTTCGAGCGCTCGTGCGATGCCATCAACGCACTCGCTGTCGCCCTCAAAAGATATTACAATAGGCGGGGCTTCCGCGTGACAAATCGGCAAGTAAGTGATACCATCATTCATCTTCATCGTCATTTCCATAACTGCGCAAAGGTACAGCCGTGCGAGAGCCATTTCGCCGTGGTCTCGGTCAAGCTGCACAGTGGTTCAATATCCTACAGAGTGAACTGGAGAAGCGAGTTGACAATATTGTTCAGCGGTGCCAGGATCTCGCTAAGCCTGCCATTGAATCTTTCCCCACTCATCCCTCTTCATCTTCAGCTGAGCCGCAGGCTCCCTTCCGAGGCACCTGCGCGGACGCCCTCATCCAACGGTGTCCAGCATGTTTTGGTGGTACATGTTTTGGGAGATTGCTGGAAAAGGGTGGTGACATTCATGTTGCCATGGATGGCAACTTCCATCACCGACATTGGCATTCTGCGGGCAACTGCTCGCCGTTCTATCACCCACAATATTTCATTCCAAAGACGCAAGTGGATGCCATCGGGCGACGCATTGTCCGCGCCCACCGACGTCCCACAGAGCCCTCTCAATTCACGGTACCTGACGAGGCCATCGATCAATGTGAAGCTTCGTACGAGGCTGCAGATGGCCATAAGCAAAAGGCGGCTATGGACAATTTTGATGATACCGGAGTCATGGCGCTCATCTGCCGTCATGATATACCACTATTCTTTGCTAACATAGATACGCCTGGCGAACAGCAGAAGTATAGCATCGCCCTCATTGATCATCTTTTTTCTCTTCTTCCTTCTCAGGCTAATGTTGTGGTATTGTATGATGTGGGATGTGTCCTAGATCGGTCACTCACCAAGGTATGTACGTTAATTCACTGCTCATATGTTCTGAATGCTAGTGTTTATAGTTTAATATTCTTGACCGAGCCATCAAGTCCCACCTCCGCTTCGCAACCACAGCCATGCATGCTTACGGTCACGAGTGGGTGTGTCAACTAGTTTACAACCCACGCCTTGCTTCTGGCTTGGGATTATCTGATGGCGAGGGTACAGAGCGACTTTGGTCGCGTTTTATTAAACTAATTGGCATCGAACGAGTATCATCCATAAGTCTACATCATCGTCTTGTGATATATTGGCTCACTGTTGCTTAGCGACAGCGCCGCATCTGGCTTCTGGATCATCACGCGGCCGAAATCGGTTATGAAATGCGGAGCGATCTGGGCGACTGGCTTAGGCATCGTCTCAAGAAGGGAGTCGGTGAGCAAGGATCAGCCGCACAAGAAAATCTCAACCTCTGTGGCCTGAGCGTCACGGAACTTCGAGGGCAATGGGAAAATCAGTGTGCAGTACAATTATCTATCAGGGCACGTATGTGTCCATTTCCGCCGACCATGCCCTTCCATTATTCACCCTACTTTATTAGATGCGCCTGCAAGGCTCAAAAAAGAGCTTGACACCGTGCTTGTACTACAAGCCGACATAGACAACACCAATAAGCTGCTCCAGCTTGCTCGGACCACGATTGAAAAGGGGAACGCGACACCTGGCATCTTGGATGCGCTTGCAAACTTTGAGCGCACTCATGCGAAGCTTGCGGCCCAGGCAGAGACTCTTTACTCGTCTCTCAATGTGCACGACCAATTTCCGGAACTCTCTCACGTCAGCCTGGACTTCGTGCGGATCCTGCTGATGGCTCGCAATTTGAAAATAAACATTCGGAAGAGAGCAGTCGGTGGTTTCTTCGAATGGGATAGGTTGGATCGTGCCATTGGTGGCAAAGACAAGCCCTTGGGTGAGTTTCATAGGGAATTGGCGTTACTGCTCACTAGAAGATAGTAGGTACCAAGCTTCACCAACAAACACGCAAGGCCATAGCGAAGCGCCAACCCGCACTCATGGCAGCTATTCGTAAATATAACAACTACTGTGAACAGCTATCTCAGTTACACGACCCCACTTGGACTGTTCCTCTACCAGCCCCATTACCCACGACGCTCGATGCTTTACGAAATGACCCGACGCTCATGCAAGATGTCTGGATCACCCCCTCTGCGGAGATCCCTGGATGGTTAGGTGATGTCAATGTGCGAAATGGTATCTGTGCTCTCCTTAAGCATGAACGTTGCCTGGAAGAGCAATGCCGTCTAGGTCTAGAAGCAGACAACATGTGCCGATGGTTTGGCTACGAGCTTACAGCCATCCAAGTTGCATTACTACAATCCGAAAGTCGGTTCCCATGTCATCAGAAGTTCTATTTTAATTGACGGCTTTTTCAGATAGCAACTATCACTTCATTTTAAGACAGCGCCTGGAGTCCATTTCCGAGCTACAGGAGCGATGGCCCACATCACTATGCTCATCCTCTCATTACACAAATCAAGCGGAAGTTGCGATCCGGACTGCGGACACTATTACAGGAGCATCTGGACCATTTTTACGTTGGCTTGCCCCACTAGTCATCGACGATCACGACAACACCGATGACGAAGACATGTGGGAACCCACTGGCTTTGATTCCGATTTCACGGAATCCGACCTCAACTCCGAACAAATCTCCCTTTCGGATGTTCTCGAAGTCGACAACTCCGACGATCCTAAGGAGCTCGAGCTTGGAGCTGAAACATTGCCCAGTGTAATGCTTCATTGGGAGACCCCCGATGTGCGATCTTTTTCAATGATTAATCCTGTCTAATCAGAACTCTGTAGGCGATAACCGTTGACAATGCGGTCGAGATGGCGACAGATGCCCACATCCCACCTATTCTCACACCCATAATACGGGCATCTATTGACGGATTCCCTCGACAAACTTTCGTCCCCAGCGACATCAGCATACTGGCTTCTCCAAATGGTCTCCTCAATGACAATTGCATCAACGGCTGTGCTGCGTTGTTGTACTCCGCATTCCTACCCACTGCTGCCCGTTGTGCTATCCTTTCCACCCACGATCTCCCTCGAATTCGTTATAAAGTTAACGATGACTCGCTCTGGCGCAATGCATCATGGACGCAATACTGGGACAAACCTATCTGGGTCCTTCCGATTCATTGTTCGGTACCCGTAGGGCACTGGGTTCTCTGCACAATCAACTTTCCTTCTAGGCAACTTTTTCTTTTTGACAGCCTCGCTGAGCAACGGCCGTGGCAAAATGACATTAAGGTTAGTCGTCTTTCTACATTAGCTATCCGCTAACACATATTCAGGACATCATGCAGCTTATTTGTCGCCTCTGCAGGGTTGCCCATCAAAAGCTGGGCTCTAAGTGGTGTGATCAGGGCAACTGGACTGCCCATCCTGTATTGGTAAGTTTCCAGCACTGATGGTACATTTACTGAGCAACATTACAGCTTGAACCACGTCAATCCAATGGATATGATTGTGGAGTCTGGGTAATGGCGCAGATGGCTGCTATTCTGAGAGGCTATCAAGTTACTGGAATTGAGGAGTGTGACATCCACCAGTTCAGGCATTTCCTCCTAGTCCTCATTCATTGTGTCACTGTAGTATCTTGATTTTGCACCACAAAATTCACTTCCTTGGATAAAGTCACTAGAATCAATAGTAAAAAGTATCAAGAGTAACATATATGGGTAAGTCTGGTACTATATAGCGAATATTTGTAGGGCATCTATCTGTGGATGGGTACTCCGGTTGGGTGTGATAAACAGGTTGGTCCGATGGCGGCTGCTTTAATGTGTTCATTGAAGAGCAGCTTTGAGTTCAGCCGTAAGCATCAGTTCATTTCATTTCGAAGGTGATGCCCAGCCACTTCATGGGTCCACAGTGGCTCACAACGCCGTCACCGTCGGGGCCTGGGAGATATTGGGGGGAAATGTCATTGTGTCGTCTTGTGAAGTGCGTGAACGCACTTGGTGAAGTCAACCGAGAGGCCCAGGACGGTTAGGATACATAGTATGGTGATGAAGTTGGAGTGTAGGGCGATTACGCTTTGTGGGCTGGTTCAGGAGGTGTATGTCTTGACGTCGTCAACATAGCCAGCGAGCGCAGTGGGGGTAATTCTGGTGGCGCCCTGTGGATGTATCTCGTGGCTAGTCGAGATTGGAATTCTTCGTAGACTGGGGACGTGTATAAGATTGACAGTACAGGGATATTGGGGAGCCTTGTGACTCATGTAGTGAGATACATACCCTGCGAGTAGGTACGCAACGTCTGATTCAGAATCTCAGCCAGGGCGCCCGGGTCTAGGTACGATGTACCCTCCTCCGATGATGGCGATCTATGGATGAATGAAGTACCCCCACGAACGATTTGTGAGTCGATCCTTGGTAATAGCGTCTTCTGCGAATGTATACAAGGCAAGTGGATGGGCCTTGAAGCTTTGAAGCTTGAAGTACGATTAAGCCGAGAAGTATGAAACATTGACTATATCACTCACCGTTCATTAATGAAATCAATTGCTCCACTCAAACCATCCACAGCAATACGAATATATGTTCTGTTCGCAGATCTGCGGAGGAGGCCTTCGAGTAAACTAGCATTTTGCATCGCATCTAGTGTACACTGCAGTCATTTGTTCGGTAGTTTACTCGTTGTTGTTTTTTGTACTTACAGTTGTGGGACTTCGCCTATGTCGAGTCCACCGGTGTCTACATGAGCGTCAACTGTTTTCATCTGGAAGCCGCCCCCTCACAGCCTTACTCTTAGCCGTCCGAAAATTTTCCATCATGAAGACCTCAACCATCTAGTCGAGTTGAAATGCGAGGTGAGGCTCCGAACACGCCTGATGACAGTTCTCGGCCTCCTCCGACATGCAGGGACACCCATTAGTGAGAACCTTCCAAATGACCCGCCCACATATTCTCATCTGCCCATCAGTATCCCGAACTAAACCAGCGGCTTCTTCATCAAGCACTCCAAATCGTCCAATGCCCTCTTCCAGACATTCAACAATCTAACGGTAGGTATGTCTCTTTCATCTGATGTCCTTGTGGTGATACGTTCCCCGTGTACTAGTAACGTTCACTTCGTATGATGTGCCGCAGCACAGAGATAGATGTCGAGCTAATTGACTTGTTCGAGTGCCAGCGGGCCGCTATCAACGGACTCCATCCTTCCTCTGTGCATATACATTCAATGTGCCCATCTCCATCTTACAAACTAATGAAAATGGTATGTAGAGGACAGTGCAGACCCTCCGTCCACGTGCAGTGTCGCCCCATGTCCTCTCCGAACTGAACTAATCAGTACATCTTGCTGCGTGTCTGTATTTGTTCTGCATTGGCATATGGTGTCATACCGTCACCCGCATACACATACATACTGGACAGGACTTGAGGGAGACGGTGCAAAGAGAGATATTCGTTGTGATCTGCAACGATAGTTTGAGCCTGGCACTTGAGGCTCGCATTACCTTCGACCTTGATCTCGTCATATATTCAATATATGATAGACGGTTATTGAATGACAATGAAATATGGAATCTACCTGAAGTATACCATACCATCCCCCCGCTAACGTGCCACCATCGTGCTGCCAGGGCACTGGCTGTTTGCGTCATGTCGTTGTCGCTGTCTGTGTCTCACTACCGGTCGTGTCGTCATCGTCGTGCCACCATCTTGTCACTGTCCATCGTTGACATCGTTACCGTTCCCCATCATTGTCGTCCCTGTGTTCGAAGAATGCTATAAGGTAAGGTAATCAGTTTTTCAACCAGTGGCACGGTCAGCTTCGAAATCAGCCACTAACCGAGTGTGAACGGGACTTCGAGACGCAGTATTGACACGATGGCCTGAAGCCTATGTGACTCTGTGATGACCTGGGTGCCGCAAAGAGTGGGATGTGAAAGGGTGTTCTCTGTGCGATCTGAAATGGCAGTCAGCTGCTTCCATCGCGATTGTATAAAGAGTACCTGTCGAGATTGGTTGAATACGATGGTGTGGCACCAGTGTAGTCGTGCGTTGTTGCCATCGTTGTCATTCAGAAAGAGCCACTATGTCGAAAACAACCAAGTCAAAGCGACGAAAACATAATTGAGGTCATACCTAGTGCAAATGGACCGCCGCTCGAGAGAGACTCAAGTAGGCAATAATATGTGAGTGGTAGCACGGTGGTGCAGAGGTCGGTCTTGTGGACAGTTGTTATTGTGAATGGCTGTCATCGTCGTCGCCCCTCGCTGTATGATGGTGGTGGTTCTGTGTTGTGGTGGTTATGGTGAGGCGTCGACGGTTTGATATGGTTCGTTCATAGAAACATCGTTGTCCTATAACTCATTGTATTTGTTTGGTCAAGTTGTGAGTGCCATTGTTTATGCAAACCGCTGTAATCATAGAGCACCATTTTTACGTGATACCATGCTGGGTTCTCTCCGATCATTTCATTTCCTCTTGAGTCTCTTCCACCTCCAACGCCAGTTTACCTCCTTGCAAGTACCATTCACAATTTCTGAACAAGCTGGCGAGGTGAGTCCATCGAAACGTCTTGTGCATTCTGACCATAACCCCCGTAAACGCAAATTTGCTTGTATGTATTATCTACCTGTGCTCCATTGTTCTTCGTCACTGCACAGGCCGGCACTACCCGCAGCCCAGAAGAATGGCTGGACATCGTTCCTGAAATTGTTCGTGCCACATCGACCCTTGTGCACAGCAGATGACTGATACTATCAAGCTTGACAAGTTTTCACTGGCGATTTGTCGTCTCTGACTGCCCTGTTCATCCTCTCCCCGACATCCCTTACCGAGTTACCAGGCGAGTTCATCTCTGGATAATTGTGTTGCGATCTCTCATCCGTCTACCAGCTTATAGGTGTGAACATCCAGAACTGTTTGAAAGGATCGCCGATGGCAGGGACGCGGAGGAACGCACGTTGGCTGTTCTTAGGTGGTTATTGTAATGTCCATGTTCTGATGCTTTCCGGTCTTGATTGCTGATACGTCTACAGAGTTCTGCCAAAGGTCAGTATACCTCGCGCAACAAATCTAAGGGCCCAGAGCAATAGATCGTCTCATTCTACGTGCTATTGCTAAGACCATTGATTCCCGTGCTCGGCGAGTAAGTCGAAAGTGCTGCTTTGCCTCCATGTACTGAATAGTTTCAATTATTCCAACGGTTATTGCTTGGAGACTGCGGAACGAGGCGGGAAGACTACCCTGGTGGTAGAACAAGTCCATCCATCACGGCCTAATACCGCATCGCTAACGAGGCAAAGGGTGTCATCCTCACTGGGCACAATACACAGAAGACCAGCTCCAGGTGTAAGCATCTTTGGCTCTCTTACTGCACGTTAACGCTGACGGCGATGCAGGTGGCAGTATTATCGCAAAGCAAGCCGGCCACGCCGTACCGACTGTCAAGCTCCCGACTGGTGAATGGAAGAGTACTTGATCACCCTTCCCCGTCTTCGCATCGATGGGCTGGGTACAGCTCACCTTATATCGAGCTCACTGAGACGAGCTACAATGTTTTGCACCAGCCCAACAACACTATCTATGGTCTCGCTGGCAGTATTCACCAAGGACCTGAACCGTGCGGTCACAATGGTGCAGGAGCTCAACTCGGGTCAACTACTACAATGTGCTCAACTCCAATGTACTATTTGGTGGATTGAAGCAAAGTGGGATTGGGCGAGAGCTAGGGCAATATGCGTTGGATAAGTAAGTTTCACTTTCCCCATTTTTGTGACCTATTTAGTCATTGCTTGCTGCTACACTGAGGTCAACGCCGTGCATGTCAACCTTGATTCAAGTGTAAATTCTCAATTTTTTGTCAAAACAAACTGTTACAATATGACTATTGTATGTTTATGAGGTTTCGGGGTGATGATGTAGGGCACAAACCAAGCGAGGCGACGCGGTGCCTTCGTGATACTGCAAGAGAGGTTGATGCTGCACTCTGAGTCTTTGTCTTACTACGTACTCTGTGCACACTGCTTGCACGCAATGGCAGTAGTGCTCTATGAATACGGTGAGAGGTCTGGCTAGACCTGCAACAGTGGGACGCCTTGCAAGTGCTGGCTAGGTGCCCTCAGACTCGCCGGATTCCTCCGGGGCTCACTAGGTGTTTGCTGATTGGTCTGCACAGCACGCCACCAGTATGCTGCATGGACATATGTTCTCGGAGTTGTCATCCAGTCTCAGATCTCAGCGCTCTCACGATGCGTGTAGTCGTTGACAGTAGGGTTACACCACCCCAGCATGACTTCTCAAAGACTTCATTCTGTTCCTCACCAATCGCCTTCCCCAACTACAGGAAGTAGCGATGTTCTCGGGGAGTCTCCCACTACCTGCAGCCCTCCAAAGAGGTTCACTACTCCTATCAAGAAGAGCAGCCAGCTTGACAGACAATTCTCGACTTTGACCCGCTATCGCGACCCTACTCTGAATGCTATCGCAGAACAGATGACTAGTTGCATAGTGGGTCCAATGCCCGTCGCCGATTTTCTGGAAACGTTCCTTCCTACTTCACTCATCCCGCGCTACAAACCTTCAACCACAGGTGGATTCCAAGCAGGAGCCTTCAAGACATGCATTGGTGCCGAAGATGAGTTGGGCATGTACAAGCCATTTGTGAGTAATGCTCTGGCAAACGTCTTCGTTATCTGATTCATTTGTGTCGCTTAAGATCAAGGCCATGAAACCTTTTGCGCGACGGCTTCACTTCGTGGACACTCATGCACGAGGAGATCCGGAGAATGGATATACCTTTACAATCAAACCCGACATCTCTGTATACTCCGGACCTCTCACCACTAAACCTACCAATTGCGATGTAGAGCTAATCGATATGCATGTCGAGTTCAAGCGGTACCCCTGGGATGATCCATTCCTCCCACACTCGGAATACAAACAGGAGAAGTGGGAGGAACTATGCTTCATTCTATCCGGCCGTAACCAACAAAATACGTTGGGACAAATCGGAGCCTATGCTGCAGCCCAGCTGGGTTCGCAGTTTCGTATGCACTGCTTCTCGGTTTTTATTATGTATGATTTTGCCCGCATAATCCGATGGGATAGGGAAGGCGCTATTGCCACGGCGCCCATCTACTACGACACTGATGCATCACTCGTGGAATTTTTCTCTCGATTCTCGCAAGCACCCCCTACATTATGTGGCGTTGACACGTCTGTGTCTGTTGCTCCAAGTCGCGGAGCTGCCCTTGCAAGGACCAGACTCAATTTGCCCTTGAAGATCGCCATGTTCAAGACTAGCATCCCAGGAAGTGGGGGGAACCCAATGACAATTATTTTTCCCCGCTGTGAAGCCTCCCCTACCACCCCTGCCTGTCGCGGCACACGCACTTGTCCTGCATACGACCTTGCAGGGGATCGGGTCGTGTTTTTCAAAGACTCATGGCGCATTAAGGCCGATGATATTCTCCCCGAAGGTCAAATTTACGCACAACTCAATACTCAAAATGTTCCCCATGTCCCTGTCTGTCTAGCATTTGGTGATGTGGACTCTTTGCCTGAGCAACAACCGCAGACATCTCAATTCTCAACGGCTGACTGGGCTTGTCAACGACGACTTGTAATCACCGCTCACGTCCACTCCCGGCATCTCCTCGATATTGTAGGACAAAGCCTGACCAACTTTTCTTGCACCCGCGAGCTGGTACAAGCGGTGCACGATGCCCTTATTGGTGAGTCAGTACTGGTCCCATAATATAACTAAAATGGATGACATACTGCTTCCCATCCTTAGCCCATCAGGGTGCGTATAGAGTGGGGTTCCTTCATCAGGACCTTAGTCCCGGGAACATTATAATTTATGAGGGCTGTGGTTACCTGATCGACTGGGATATGGCGAAGCCCATCCGAGTAGTTACCCCTCGTCGGATGACACGCACTGTATGTGTTCCTTGCTCTCTGTAACTCCTCGCCGACAAACTCCATCAGGGCACCTGGCAATTTATGTCTGCACACCTCGTCGAGAATAGGGGGGCAATTCATACATTTCGGGACGATCTAGAGTCCTCATTCTGGGTCATATTATGGACCGTCATCATGTATTGCGAATCGTCATCATGTATTGCGAATCGTCATCATGTATTGCGAATCGTCATTATCTGTCAAGGTGCGCAGCGAGTTTATTCAGCGAACCTTCGAATTGGGCGGGCATGAAAAACGTAGTGTGCTTTTGTCGCAGCTCGTATTCAAGAGGACTTCTGACTCCTCGCCCGACACCCCAACATCGAACAATGTTGTCCCCATCCCCCCCGACACCTCCTGTTATCCATCCGATATGCTAATGGATCATGGCCCCTCTTTGCACGCCTCCGACGAACCCACTCCCAACAGCGACAACCTCCAGCAGCCTATCCTCTTTCCTAAACAGCCGTTGCTACACCAGTTGCTCAAGGACTTGGCTGATCTCTTTGGGGCACTCTACTGGACGCCCTCCCAGTCGGACCTGTGGGTCGTAGGATATGCAGCTAGTCGTGAAGAGGGTGACCCTATACGAGAC
>Ga0307518_10002312_pt1 | contig 13935 bp, 5 predicted proteins | sample 25_EM_MG_FD_203889 | JGI IMG/M metagenome (GOLD analysis project Ga0307518, IMG submission 203889) | Populus trichocarpa ectomycorrhiza microbial communities from riparian zone in the Pacific Northwest, United States - 25_EM | ecosystem: Host-associated > Plants > Roots > Unclassified | place...
ACGATGTAGAATATTTTTTAAAAATATTTTTTAATTAAAATAATTTGTTTTTTTTTTAATTTTTGATATTAATATATCTAAAAAAATATTAATTTGATTTTTTAAAACAAACAAAATTAAACAGTAGATTGAGTAGGTATTTTGAAGTTTTAAAATAACCATTTGAAATCCCAAGAAGGTATTAATTGTCCAACTTCCAAGGAACACTTATGCTATGATAATATTTTAAACATGGTCATTCTGAGAAGATTATTCTAATTATTTTTTTAATTATCATTTTAAACTTTCAAGTCAATGTCTATAAAATTTATTAATTTAGATTAAAAAAAAAAACATACATCTCAAGATGGTTCATGTGCTTTGTACTTCTTTTAAAGTATGGTTTTAATTGAAACAAAAACCGGGAATTAGTAGTATCATTCTTATGTACACCAGCAAGTTAAAAACATATCATATTTTTCACAAATTCACTCTTGATTTGGGTTCTTCACCACTACAAATTAAGTCAAATATCCAAAATAAAAAATAAAAAAAATTATACAAGTTTCTAATATTCAAATACATGGGGTGGATTTTGTCTATGTCAATCTTTCACCGTCAACTTCTTTTAGGATTCGTGAGCTTTGCCAAACGCACAAGAGTTAGTGCATGTGTGCTGTTGCTGCTCCCCCATTGCTCCCAATTTTGACCTTACAAACGGGGTTGGTGATTTTTTAAAAAAAAAAAATTAATTTTTTAATGTTTTTATATTGTGTTGATGTGTTAATATTAAAATAATTTTTTTATAAAATAAACATTATATTAATATATTTTTAAATAAAAAACAATTTAAAAAATAATTATTATCACACCCTCGAATCTCTTGTGAATATCAAATACCAACCACTAAAGAGAATAACAGGGTTTGATATTTTTTTATTTTCTGAAAAAGTTTTATTTTTAAAATGATTTGAGAAGAAATATATTTGATTGATGATAGTATAATTATTGAGAATCAAATTGAAAGCATCTGGTATATATAATTTTCTTCCAAAATGGAATAATCTTCTCTCGCGGAAGAAGACGACAAACAAGCCCCGATCTGTCCTCGCAAGTGCCAAGCTCAGCAGGCAAAGACACGGAAAAGGAAGCACAAGAGGACACAACGTGCAAGCTTGCAAATTTCCGCGTTGATTTTCACTTTGGTGGCCATTTTTTATTGGCCAGTTAGGCACCGTCTCGTACACGAAACTAGGTAAATTCCGACCATATAACTATAATGCATCCGACGCATGAATCACCCGCTCAACGTGGTGGCATCAATGATTGTCTGTGTCCACACCACAGTGAAGTGAACCCATCATTTCTCCTTCTTTTTTCTTTTTTCAGTGATCTCAACGTTAACAATAATATCAAGAAACCAGCTTGTAGTTTCGACGCACCAAGACAAACCTCTATTCGCAAGTCAAGATGATTTCTCCTTCAACTTTAAGAACACCAATGATGATTCAATGTATAAATATAAATTAGAGTTTTGGACTTGAAATATTTAGTGTTTTTTCAATTATTTTGATGTGTTGATATAAAAAATAAAAATAAATTAAAAAGAAATCATCTTCATGTATTTTAAAGTATTTTTAAGTAGCATGATGCACCACAATACTAGACATGATACACGAGGAAACACTAGTATAATTTTGCCTAGACCCAATCCCTACACTAAAGGTGCATTTGAGATTATAGTAACAGTGGTGGTTTAAAATGCTTTTCATTTAGAAATGCATCAAAATAAAGTTTTTTTTTTATTTTTAAAAAATTATTTTTGACGTTAACACGTTAAAAAGATATGAAAACATTAAAAAAATAATTTTTTGTAAAAAAAATTGAAATTTGAGGGAATGTGGTTTCAAACGCGTTCCCAAACATGCTCTAAGAGTTCCATGACTACATCAACGCAGTTATTAGATCCACCCTAATATTTGACCTTATTTAGTGAGTGTTTGAAAGTATGGTAGCGGTTATTTTTTAAAGTGTTTTTTGTTTGGAAATACATTAAAATAATATTATTTTTATTTTTAAAAAATAATTTTTAACATCAGGACATCAAAGCGAAAACACAAAAATAATTTGAAGTAAAAAAAAATAATAAAAATTTATTTTTTTCAAAAACAATTTTAAAATACAAAAATAAACAATATCTATGAGTTATTGAATCAATTCGGATTGATTATTTTATTTAAAATAATATCATTTTAGTTTTTTCTAACCATAAGAGTTTTATTGAACTTGATAGGGTTTGATTTGGAATGAAATCATTTATAAATTAGATTTCGGTTGAACTAGTTACCGGAACGGCTGTATTTAATAATGGCTAAGACTATAATGGGTCCCATGACGGCAGCGATGAGTAATGTCTCATCGTCCTAACAATTAAAGATGGAATACAACGGATCTAAATTATGGAGGTGCAGAAGTATACGTCATCAATTTGCGTACGGCAAAAAGATGGAAGGCTGAGAATAGGTGCCACGTGTCGGTTTGAAGATTCTGGTTGAGGTGCGGAGTGTCAACTGTCAAGGGATGTGTACGCCGCTCCGCGTATAATCAAGACAAAAGGAGAGAACGAGTCGGAGGACAATCAAAGGGAGAAGATGTTTCACGTGAAATGTCCTAACTACCCATCCCCCCCTTCCCCTTCCCCTTCGAGTATATGATAATTACTGTTATGAATTACTATTTTGTTCACACGTCCCTGTATATATAAATTATGTCAGATCTTTTAAATTATATCTGATTGTATTTCTATTTTTAAAATGTTTAAAAAAAAAAATAAATTTTTTTATTTTAAATTAATATTTTTTTTATATTTTTACATCATTTTAATACGCTGATATTAAAAATAATTTTTTTTTAATAAATTTTTTAATTAAAAGCACTTTAAAAATAACGACAACCACACTCCCAAACAGACAGGTTAGGATAGCTTAGCTGCCGTGGAACTCTTTCTGAATTCATTTTAAATTAGTAAAAATATATAAAAATAATATATTTTTATATATTTTTAAATAAAAAATATTTTAAAAAATTATCATTATCGCTGTAATAAAAATCTTCTTAGCTGGGATTTATTAGTTAAAATTTGGGTTGACTAAAAATCTACAGGTCATCAAGCTTTCAGTTTAATTGATGTTGTGGTCTGTCATGAGAGTAAAACGGGTTTTTAATGATTGCTTGTTGTGATGTGATTACAAATATTCAAAGCAATTAATTAATTAATTAATTAGTGCATAGTTAAATTATAGGATGGTGTTAATCATTTATTTTTTTAATTATGAAAGATGGATTGGTAAGGAGACAATCAATACCCTTCTCGGAGCGGAGTTTTGCTCTTCAAGCAAGGAGGGTAAAATTTAATATTTAGATAGCATTTGGTATGATATAAAAAAAAATATATGCCAATTATTATTGAAAGAGTAAATATTAGAGGTGTAAAGAAAAGGAAGACGTGTTTTACTGTATTACTCTTTATATAATACTATTTATTAGAATAATATTTTTTTTCTTTTTAATTTTAATTTCATCATTAAAAATTAAATTTATTGAGAAACGCGAATTTAATGGGTTAATTAACTCTAGTTTTTTTTCTTCATTTTTTAATTGACTTTACCCCCTCAATTTTATTCTTTAATATTATATTGATTGAAAATTAAGTTTTGTGGTTTGTTTTGATATATTTTCTATGATGTTCTTCTCATGTCATGATTTGAGACATGAGTTTGATATATATTGACTTGAGGTTATCCCATCTTTAATTTCATCTTTCAACTAGTTGTTGTATTAATATTTATGAAAAAATCTCATTTTAAATATTTATCTTAAGTTAAATTATATTTTTATCAGTCATCCGGGTTATCTTTGCACTAATCAAGATGATCGAGATATATTAAATTAATTCTCATATAGTTTAACTTATTTTACCTAGGGAAAATATAAGCAACATTGAGATATATATCTGAATTTATTATTTATTAAAAATTAAAATAGAAATTAATGATCTTAATTTAGTCACGGTATTTTGCTTGAGTTTTCTTTTCTTAATGTACTTTGTTTCTAGAAATTTGAGAAAAAACGTGACGGTCACTATGGTTTTGTTTTGGTAGTGTGTCATTTCAATGGGGGGAGTAAATTTTACCTTCCCTTCACTATTAACTAGTGGTTGACGCAATCGCTTCTGGTTCTAGCTAGTTTTTTTTTTTAATATATTAAAATAATATTTTTTTAATTTTTTAAAAATTATTTTTGACATCAGCGCATCAAAATGATTAATTTAAAGCAAAACAAAAAATAAAAAAATTATTATTTTTTTAAAAACATTTTTAACACGCGAAAACAAGCATGAATGTGAAAAAAAAAAACACAAAACCATTGCCAATTTTCACACGAAGCTTCGTCAAATAAAATAAAATAAAATGTGGAGCAAATCCTAATTGCTTCAACAAGTAGCCAAGATTATTTTACCTTAAATGATGGAGCTCTTCACCAAAAGATTACTCTAACTATGTATAAAAAATATTTTAAAAAGGATTTAAATGTTGTAATTTTATCTGTAGTTGCAGCCGCGGACAATTAGCGTGTGAAGGTGGTTAGCTAATTTGTTTTTGAAGATAAATATACTTTTGAAGAAATTATTTGTTTTGTTACAAGGAAATATTTTTTAAATTCTCACATTATTTCTTTAAAATAATTTTTTATATTTTTTTCTATAAAATATTTTACAGGAAACTAGTCAATAGATATTTTATAGTCAATCTTTAAATTTAATATATTTACTAAAAAATATTTTTAGTTTATGAAATTTTATAAAATATTATACGAATAATAATTCACTTACCATATCATCCAATTACTTCAATCATAATTACTATTATAAATTGCATATATAGCCATTGATAGAAGAGAATAGAAATTCATTACAAGTATTCTATTTAATTATTATTTTTCTCTCATTTTCTTTCCTTTTCTTTTCTTTTAAATTGCATATATAGCCATTAATTAATGTATATATAATTAATTACTTTTGAAATTTCATGATCAAATTTGTTTACTAAATTAACTTAAAAATACGAATACATCTTGAAGTAAATCTCTTTTGTGCATAATGGTAGGATTTATTACACGAAAAAGAATTTGGGTTTTCTATTTTAATTGTTTCTCATATTTTATTCTTTCTATATAAATTAAAAGAACATAATTGCGATTGAAAATTCACCATCCATTTCTCAATCATTTTATTTTTTTATGAATTTACTGAAAAAAATAAAATAAAAGGTCAATTTGGTAAACTACACATTCCATCCAATAACATGAGAAAACCGATATATTTATAAGTCAATGAATCAGAGAAGACAGTGTGCGTGTCTGAGAGAGAGAGAGAGAGAGAGAGAGAGAGAGAGGAATAATATAAATCGAAAACCAAAAAACCAGAAAAACCATTACACACCTCTACTGTCCCTTACATTACGGCCTATCTCCCTCCCTCCCTCCCATCCCAGCCAGAAACCGCACGCGCACACGTCCAACACCACCAAAAACAACAACAACAAAACGCGAATCTCCGATCTCTCAAACATTTTGCCACTTATGACCACCCTGTCGTCCGGTGGTCCCACCGGTAACTCCGCCAATGCCAGCCCAAGGAACCACTCGGGTCCCACTACAACTAGACGACGCGTTGATGTCGCCCCCTCCGACAGAACCTCTAACTTCTCTGATTATAATCACGAGTTCTCTGACGAAGAAGACAATCTTAACGGCTCTTCCACTTCTGGGGGCCCCCACCTTTATTATCATTATCATAATCATAGCCACCACCACCCCGTTATAAAGTATCTTCTGCTTCGCAGGAAGTTGTTCTTTTTTGTGCCGGAGGCGTGTTTGCTTGGGGTGGAGGACTTGACGGCTACGATTTCACATAGTTTGAGATCCGGCAAGAACATGGGTCGTAAGATATTCGGTGTTTTATTGTTAATGGCGGTTTTGTCGGTTTTTCTGAAGGTTTTGTTTTGGAGTCGAATGGAGGAAAACAGTCATGAAAATAGTAATTTAGTTCTTTTCAGACATTTTAAGGATGACTGGGCGAGGGCTCAACGTTCCATCATCGACCACCACCCTTCCATTTCCACACCCCTTTTCGACAAGCTTCCTCCTGTAAGTCCTTTTTTTATCACTTCCCTTTTGTTTGGTTCCTGGAAAAAAAAAAAGAAGGAAACTTTACAGCCTATACTTTTCGTGTTTTTCTTTTTATTTTTTATGGATGAAATTTGAATCAACGATTATTAATATAAATCTGAATGTATTTTATGAATCTTTAATTGTATTGTGCCAAGTTTTTTGTTTTTTTTGGAATATATTAATTCTTTAAATTTATATCTAACAATAAGAGTATGAATCTAGAAGTTCGTTGTGTATTTATTTATTTTTCTGTTAAGGGCTGAGTTGAAAATGGGAAAAAAGGGAATATGCCTTGGTGGTGAATTAGGAATGGTATGAACATCTTTTGGTATTCTTTTTGACTCACAAGAAAATGGATGGCAACCAGAGAAGCATTGAATTTTCCAGTAGAGAGGTGGCTTTGACCATTATACTGCGTGTAAATGGGCTGCTTTAATTGGTGTTTGAGATTGCTTTTTTTTTTTTAAGAGATTTATTAAAATAATATATTTTTTTAAATTTATTTTTTATATTAATATATAATTAAAAAAATTAATTTAAAAAAAATAAAAAATTTTCAATGACCGTTAGGGTTTTTTTTTGTTGTCTGACTTGGTCTTTCCATGGCCGTTGTATTCATGATCATGAATTTTTGTCTGTATGCATGAAGAAGCACTGTCTTTTCAATTATCTTGAATGTCTTTTGTTCTTGTTTGCAGCAGACTCCAAAAATTTGGATGAAACCCAATAGCGACAACTTTTACAAGTGTATAGCTCCGGCAAGAAGTCAAACAAGTATGTTCTTAGCTCCTGTATTAAAAACTTATTAGTTAGTACCTTGGCACTTGATGGATTCTTGACTGTTTTTTTTTTTTTTTTTTAAAATTTAAAATTGATCTAGGACCCAGGAAAACAAATGGTTACCTTCTTGTTCATGCGAATGGTGGATTGAATCAAATGAGAACAGGAGTAAGTTTCAATATCCACGACACCCTAACTGATCGAGTTTGATATCTCATAGAAAGCAATTCCAGTTGGTGCAGATTTGCTAATTTTTATTGATGTGCAGATTTGTGATATGGTTGCTGCTGCAAAGTTAATGAATGCAACTCTTGTTCTTCCTTCTCTTGATCGTGAATCGTTTTGGACGGATCCAAGGTATCATTCTATGTAATTCTAACTGGTGTGCAGTGGTCAAAACTTCAACTGGTTATAATGCTGAAACTAAGCAATTTTGCAATCCCTTTCAGCACTTTTAAAGACATTTTTGACTGGAGGCACTTTATGGAAGCATTGAAAGGTGATATTGATATAGTTGAGTATTTGCCACCCCGTTATGCAGGCAAGAAGCCCCTTGAAAGGGCACCTGTTTCGTGGTCAAAGGTCTGAAAACAATATATGCATTTTTCCTTGAATTACCATAAAACCTCCCCTGATATTGGAATCATAGCTGTGGCTGCTTCATTTTCAGGCTAAATACTACAGAGAGGAGATGGCTGCATTGTTGAAGAAGTACAAAGTTATAAGGTTTACCCACAGTGATTCACGGCTGGCTAATAATGGCCTTGCAGCTCACATCCAGAGGCTAAGATGCCGTGCCAATTATGAAGCACTCCGGTATTCAAAGGAGATTGTGGATCTTGGGAAGAAACTGGTTGATAGACTAGGAAATAACAGCGAGCCATATGTTGCTTTGCATTTAAGGTGCGTATCTACTGGTTCTATCAGCTGTCTCTTTACAGGAAAAATGCACTATCTGAACAAGGAAAAAAATAGCAAACTTACCAGCTCAAATGTTGACTAACAGATATGAGAAAGACATGCTTGCATTCACCGGCTGCGGCCACAACCTTACCGCGGAAGAGGCTGATGAGCTAAGGGATATGAGGCATAAAACTCCGCATTGGAAGGAGAAGGAGATTGATAGTGAAGCACGACGGCTCCAAGGTGGATGCCCGATGACTCCTAGAGAAGCAGCTATCTTTCTCAAGGCAATGGGCTATCCATCCTCAACAACTATCTATATAGTTGCAGGGCCGATATATGGAAGTGATAGCATGGCACCCTTCCTTGCAGAGTTCCCAAATGTGTTCTCTCATTCTAATCTAGCAACTGCAGAAGAATTAGAACCTTTCAAGCCGTATCAAAATCGTCTTGCTGCCTTGGATTACATTGTGGCTCTTGAAAGTGATGTCTTCATATATACTTATGATGGAAACATGGCCAAAGCTGTGCAGGGGCATAGGAGGTTTGAAGGATTTCGAAAAACTATAAATCCAGACAAGTAAGATAACAAACTCACTCTTACATTCACGTTGAATTTTCTTCTTTGTTGGAAGTTTAGACTTTTAAAATCAATCTAATGATAGAATGCATATGATTCCAGACGAAATTTTGTTGCGCTGATTGATCAGTTGGACGAGGGTACCTTATCCTGGGAAGACTTCTCTTCACAGGTTCAAATCTTACATTCAGACAGGATTGGAGCACCGTACCGGCGGCAGGCTGGCTCATTGCCTAAGGAGGAAGAGAACTTTTATGCAAATCCGCTTCCTGGATGTGTATGCAACAGTTCCCAGGATAAATTTGTGAGCCCTAAACTTGTCCATAAAGTAAAACTAAGGACCAGCGCTGCATTGAATAGACAGGGGTTAAGCTTGAATTTGTAGCTCGTGCAGTGGACTATATGATATTCATCATTACTTGAAACGTGGCAGCGTGGGTGTCTGCATGGAGCAGCTTTTGCCCAGACAGGGGATTGTAGGAGCTGCCGGCAGGGTCAAGAAGTCTTAAGGTTTCTCATGTGACAGGACAGGTTTTTCTTTTTCATTAGACAGAGGATCGAACGAGCAAACAAGGGAGAAGCAGAGAGAGTCGGGCATAATTCTTAGGTGAATCATCGCAGTTACACACACATGTGCAGAGAGATAATTTTGCCAGTTACAGATTATTTTTTTCTTCCATTTATTGATTATTTATTCCCTTATACAAAATTAGATTTTGATTTATCCTTCTTGGCGATCAAATTCAGCTGTCAAATCAGGCATCGTTGTAAATTGGATGTGATAAATATTACTCATGAAATAAAATTATTCGGAATGTTCATAGCAATGCTGAGGAATGTGAAATTTTTTTATCCTTCTGGTGTTTGGTTTTTTAACGGGTTGATAAGAATCAACAAGCATTATCAAAAGATTCACTATAGGTACTGATTAAACTTATTACAATGTCTAAAACTAAAAAAATAAAAAAAACTTAAAAGTCAAGATGTTTGGATTAAAAAGTTTCAAATCTACCGCATTGGATATTCCTCTACTTTTTAGAACATATCTGAAGTTTTAAGTGGAATTTTGCCATGATTTTAATGGGGCTAGAAACTACGCATCTGTAGGTTTTCATTCATATAGTAAGCCCAGTAAATCACCTGAATGAGAAAGAATGACATGTTTGAAATTAGATTTAAAATCTACCAGCAAATAAGAAAAGTCAAAAAATAACTGTTTTTCATATGATTTGCAGATCCTTACAAGGCAAAGATTCAATTATATATGAAATTCTTATTTTGAAAGAATTTCTTACTTTTCAAGAAGATCAATTAGGCAAAAAAAATTATTTTGCAAGAATTTTTTATGCAGTAACAATCCTTATTATTCAAGGAAATAAAAGGCGACTTTGAGCTTTTTTTCTAATGAACATCTTTAAACTAACAAGTATAAATTTTGATCAAACTATTAGATTAGACTGAAAGTTTTCTAGCAGATTCTAAAGGTTTTGTGCTATATAAAGTTAAATTTTCATAGCAATTGGTGTTTGAAAAGGCCTTACGTTAAAATTTAGAAGTTACTATGCAGAAATTACATTATTTTTCTACTTTGTTTAGGATTATTTTTTTTCTATTTTATTTAGAAATCTTTTGTTATTTTTCCAACATTACCTAGTATAAATAGTGTTATTTAGCTTATACTTAGTTTTTTTTTAAAGACTTGGATTATTTTAAAATAATATTTTGTGTGTGACAAGGTTACTCATACTCTTAGTTCTTCATCTAACTCTTTAGAACTTATCAAAGATTAATTATTTTTGTGGTATTCTATAAAACCCCGGTTAAAATATTATGATACAAGTGAAATGCTAGAAAGTTAACCTGATAATCAAAAGAAATGAATAAGAAAAAAATAATAATATATAAATATTAAATGATTAGAGATGAAGATTTATAAATTTAAATCTTAAAGTATGGTAAGCTTTAAAAATAACTCGAGAAGGGATACTTCGGGAAAAAAAAAAAACTGAACTAAGAAACAAGGGCAAAATTATAAGAATGAGTTATAAGAGAAATATAAATACAAACTTGGCTTCCTAAAGAAGCCAAGTTGGTCGGTCATGTGTAGAAGAAAAGGAGAGGGGAATTGTATCAAATCCATGAGAAATTCTTGCTATGAAAACCAAAGAAAGATAAATTAAAGGATTAAAGAGAGATTAGGAAGGGATTTAAGTAAGAAAACTTAACAATATCAAGGGTTGCTTCTAGAGTGGGGGCGACATTGAAGAGAAAGAAGAGGAGGGGAAGAAGCGAGTAAAAAATCTTCTTTATTGTTCTAATTTCCTCAATTTAATGTGCTTAAGAGGTGGGAACCTTGATTTAAGCTAAGTTTTAATTATTCATGAGAATTTATGTGTTTTACCTATGAAAATGTTATGAAAATTTGTGATTGAATGTTGGAATGAATCATATTAGCTAGATGATAAACGAGTAGACAATGTATTAATTTTGAAGGATTTGTAAAAAAGGAAAGAAAGAAGAAGACCCTTGGTTTAACATGTTAAGGTTCAACCAAAAGAGAAAAAAAGGATCGATGTTTCAATTGAGTTTTCGACTTAGGTAACTTAGTTTCATGGTTAGGATTAGGGGTGAGGAAAAAAATCAAAATATCAATTAAATTGAGAAAACCAAAAAAACAATAACTGAAAAAACCAAATTGTGAAAAAATACCGATTAAAATTTTAAAAAAACTGACCAGTTCGGTTTGATAAGCCTAAAACAGAAAAAACCGAACTGAGCCAAACCGGAAAAAAATCAAGCCAAAACCGAGCCAAACCAAGCCAAACTGAAAAAACCGAGTCAAACCAGTTTGAACCGGTTTTTGTCCTAAAAAACCAAACCGAATCGAAACCGGTCGGCTTGAACGGGTTTCAGTTTTTTTTAAAAAAAATTCAGTTTGGTTATTTTTTTTTTATAAAAACCAAACCAAACTGAAAATGATTACCTCTAATTAGGATGAATTAAAATAAATAAGTTTAGTTTTGATTAGGGAAGAATCGAAAAATAAGAACTCATAGATATAAAAAGCAGGTTCAATCTTCATAGTGAATCACGGGGATAATTAATCCCAATTGAAATACTTGAATTTGGAATGATTTGATCGCGTAATGAGAATATCGCTTAGGTATGAGTTAGTTTATATTACATTGAAAAAATTCAACTAGAAACCCATGATTTCGTAGTGCAATGTTCGGTCAAACAAATGAAACTAATAGAAAAGTTTCATGAAAAGATCAAAAGCATGACATTAGGACCAATTAAACCTAGGATATTGACCTAGGGATAGAAAAATAAAAGAGTTTATGGTCATAATGAATTGATGAGAATAAATGGAAAGTTAGGGTTACCTAATAATAATTGAGATGCAACTTAAGAGGCGAAAGGATTAAAGTATTTGACAAGTACATGAAAAATACAAAATTTCATAGACTTGAAATGAAAAATGAATGGAAATTTGAAAATAAGACCTTCGTATTTTACATGGTCTATATATTTGTTTTGTATTTTGTGCTCAATTTGCCACTTGAATTGTTTGGTTATTGAGTTTTTTTTCCCATGTTTGTCTGTAGAATAAAATTAGAATTCTCCATACATTGTACAAAATTTAATGGTGAGAGTTAAGTCTCAATATAAGAAAGTTTTCAAGGGTTAGAAACAACTTTTGTCATTCATCTCTTACAAGTTTATGAAATGTGTTTTGAAAAGAAAAGAAAAAACTATTGAGAAATTATTAAAAAATAATGATGTAGATTCTTTAAGATATTGCATTTGGTAAAGAAGATGTTATGTTTGCCAAGTAAAGGAATTGATTTGAGTTTTTAGCACAAACCAAGTAAAAGAATTGAGAAGGAATATTTCCCAAAACTAAAATATGAAAGAAAATCACATCCTCCTTTTCCTTTTGTTTAAGATTATACTAGCTTTGATTATGCTTTGTTTTTCTCTCTCATTTAGAATTGTAGTTTAAATAAAATTTAATTTGTTTTATTTAAAATTAATTTTTTTATATTTTCAGATCGTTTTGATATGTTGATGCTATAAATAAATTTTAAAAAATAATAATAAAATATTATTTTAATATATTTCAAAATAAAAAATATTTTAAAAATAATCGCTGATACGTATTTTTTAAAATGCTTTAAAAAGATGCATGGTAATTGTTAGATGGGTTTTTGGTGTATCGTTATGTTTGTGTGCATGCTATCTCATCATCTTGTTTCTGCTTGCAGCCTACATTTATATTCTCTTGTCATTGGTCCTAAACCCATAAGTTTCGTTTTCCAGCTTGCCTATTGCGGTCTTTAGTTTCGGTAGTACGTTTTTGGCTTGCTTTTTTTCCTCAATGATCCACACGAACATGATCTATGCCTTGTAGGTCCAGAAGCTCTCCAGAATGGTTTCAGTTGTCTGGGACAATTTGCTGTTCATATTGAAAGCATGATCTGCTCAGAAATAGTTTCTGCTTTTCCTCTACTGCAGCTATCCAAGTAGATGCGTGCTGCATCTATGAACTTAAAAATTTGTTTTGGTGCCATGCTTCATGCTTTTTTAATAAAGACTAGGCAGCCTAGGCCATCACCCTCACAAAACCTATAGAAATATCACTACTTGCTATGACAAATATGCTTTCATCTTGCACATTTTATGCAAGCTTTTTTCTCTGGGCAGCTTTCTGAATCTGCTTCTATTTCTTAGCACAAGAACCATTGTTGAGGCCAATTTGCTGCACATACCATATCCGACCTTGCAGTATAGCGCAGGCAACAAAGCTAGTGTGTGTGTGTGTATAATTCAAGTCAATGTGATACTAAATCAATAGGAGGATAGTTGTCTAGCTACTTACTTGGAGTATCTATTGTAGGAATGCCTATCATAAACTGAACGTACAAGTATGGTATAAAAACAAGTTATGCTGGATTATTATTATTAAGAAGTTTAACCCTTTCTATTTTCCAAATTCAAGATTGTCATCTCATAATTTGATTATTATATTTTCAATTTCTAAATTTGACCTCTTGGATTATGGCATTGGTCAAGGGTACCAAGAATTAGGATTGCAAATAGAAATAATCTTTTTCGGAGTACTAAATTGGCGTCCTCCAATTTAGAGCTTGTCTTCCGTATTCATCTATCTCCTCTAAGAAAGTAATCGCATAAATCAAACATTGCAAACAAGTTAACTGTCAGAAGAGAGTGATTGTTTTAATAACACAGAGAAAGAGGGGTCTTTACCAGAATAATGTTGTACAATGCATTCCTCTGCTACAGTTGGCACATTCTCAAACATCCAACAATCATAGCACCTCAGGTATGTAACGAAGAAGAAGCAGATTCTGACCAAAAAGTTCTTTTTAAGTGCCAGTCGCTCTCTTTCGAGACAAATCCTGTAACTTAAGAAGACAATCCTGAGGTGAAGCCAAACC
>Ga0307518_10002313_pt1 | contig 13931 bp, 21 predicted proteins | sample 25_EM_MG_FD_203889 | JGI IMG/M metagenome (GOLD analysis project Ga0307518, IMG submission 203889) | Populus trichocarpa ectomycorrhiza microbial communities from riparian zone in the Pacific Northwest, United States - 25_EM | ecosystem: Host-associated > Plants > Roots > Unclassified | place...
CAAGCGGAGTCTAGCCTGTCAATCCTTCATTCCCCATTGCTTCTGGACGTCAGGAGCCCCCTTGCCCCTTTGCTGCACCAATCTCTAGGTGTAGTATCGCTACTTCAGTCCCAGTCAACTCAATCCCTGCTTTGACACTTCCTAGGCTTTAGGAAGAGTCCAGACCCCTGACCCCTTCATCTTCCATCACTCCTGTACCCCAGGAGTATCCTGCATCTCTGTCTGCATCACCCTGTTGGTGTAGATCCCCTCTCCCCCTCCTCAGCACATCCTCTCTGGACACCGCGGAGGTAAACCACCACTCGCACATTTCGTAGTCCTTTGTTGGTGTTGTGTTTGGGTTAGTACTCCGACCCAAATCCACACTTTGACTCACAACGCATTCGCCCTTCATGTTGACTTCTTCAACGCTGAAGGGATGCGAGTGTGTGGGGCCAGTACGTCGTCTGGAATCATCTCCATGGCATGCCTCAACTTACCCTTGGATATCCAGTATAAGCCAGAAAATATGTACCTTGCAGGAATTATTCCCGGTCCAAAGCAGCCATCCTTGGAGAACTTGAATCATTATATATGCCCCCTAATGCGAGACCTAGCTGCTTCTTGGGAACATGGTGTTCGTTATTCAAAGACTGCAAACCATCCCGATGGTCGTCTCACACGTAGCGCAGTTGTGCTCGCCGTCTGTGACCTCCCCACAGCTCGTCATCTCGCTGCTCTTGCCAGCATAGGAAGTCACTTCTTTTGCAGTGCATGTAGCTGTTATCACAAGACAAACTATGGTCGTGTTGATTTTATGAATTGGATGCCACGGGACAAAGAGAAGATGCGTCGGTACGCTGAGCAGTGGAGAGATGCATCAACCTCTGCTGAGCGGGAAAGGCTGTTCAAGGAACATGGTGTATGCTATTCCAAGCTCTGGCACCTCCCATACTGGGACCCCACCCGGCAGCTTGTCATTGATTCTATGCACTGCATCCTGGAGGGTTTGGTACAGTACCATATACGCAATGTACTGGGTCTCACCACTGAAGACACGCCTGCCTTGCCAGCTTCGCAGCCAGCATTCGACTACGCCTTCACACGCCTTGATCCAGGCACTGCCGCCTTGCTATCCATGTCGACAAAGGAAATCACACAAGTATCTGCAATCCACGAACTCCTTGTCACTCAAGTTCCTTTCCCCGACAACAACTTCGTTGAAATGCAGATGGAAAAACTTTGTGACTTGCTGCTGCACAAGAACATCCGCCCACTCAAATTTGTTTGCGAGTCACTCGGCCGTATTCCTATGAAAAGCACAAGGTTATATAAGTCTGATTACGCCAAAGCCTTGGTTCAATGGGTAAGTATGTTGTGATAATTTCTTCACTGTTTGTTAAACCTTGTCAACAGTGCCAAGAAATGCCTCTTTCTGCTGTGTCGGGTGAACATCCCTCATATGGCAAGAAGGATGTATTGAAGCAGATTCGTGATGTCATTCGGGAGACAACAATGCCGTCTTGGTTTGGGTCAGTCCCAAGAAACTTCGGTGATATTTCGGCAGGCACCATTAAAGCAGATGAGTGGCATTCCCTCATCACTGTTTACATTCCCATTGCCCTAATCAGTCTGTGGGGTGGGCCGTCCTCGAAAGCCACATTGAAGTCCATCCTCGATCATACCATGGACCTGGTGTCAGCGGTATATGTCTCCTGTGCTCGGACAATGACATTGGAATGTGCTACTGCTTATCGTTCATATATTGCAAGTTATGTCAGGAGTCTAAGACGTATTCACCCAACATCCAATGTTTGGCCATGCCTCCTTCCATGTATACAATTACTTGGTTCTCTTTGGCCCAGTCCACTCATGGTGGACATTTCCTTTTGAACGACTGATCGGTATTTTGCAACGTCTCCCCACAAATCATAAGTTTGGTGAGCTGAACCTGGTCCATAATTGAAATGTAGTACTTACCATCTCATAGGAGCATTGGAAGCAACCATGCTATGCTCATATCTGAAAGGCGTGAAACTTCGTGCCTGGCTATCTCGGCCTGACTGTCCACAGGCTGTAAAAGAATGCAAAGTACTGTTGGACCAAGCCTATGGAGTTAATGGCGATGATACTACTGTCATTGACCCTCTTGAAGAATATGTATGGCCACTTGACACAGCTAGAGCAACAAACATGCCACCAGATCTCTGCGAGTTTGTCCGTCTCCGCAGGATGGTGCTGCGTGCACATCTCAGGCATGCCGGTGTTGTCTTTAGTCGGTCATCAACCAATGTTGGCAATTCGCAGATCATGTTTTATCCTAGTGGCGACCAATCACTACGAGCAGTTCCTGGTCTTATCAAGTATATATTTGAAGGAGATGATGGATCAATGGCATTTGCTGTTCAACAGCGGGAAGCACTTGGGAGAAATGGCGAAGGTGATCCTTTTGCAGCTTACCCCCATTTTCCAGTGAAATTGTACTCTGCACGAGCTTCAGAAAAATTGGAGAAGGTGAAGATATTGTGGGTAGTGAGCCATTATGCCTGTTGGGCTATCTCTGAAGAGGAGGTTGTCATTCTCTCATTGTGTCATGTGAGTTCTTGCACTTCCGAGCCAAGACTTCGAATATTAACATCTCAAAAGGATTGATCAGACATTCGCCCAGGACAGTAATACCAATAAGACAAATATGATTGTGTAGATATTCTTGAATAGACTGGGGGATCACCGTCAGATGATCGCCACACTTGTCGGGGACATGTCGGGGACACGGCTGGCAGTGCTCGGGCAATAGTCGCACAGAGAGTGTGCCACCAATCGGGCAATTCTTTTTGTTGTAATGTAAACTTGAAATTTTAGACTCACATTTGTTCTTCGGCCGAATATTCAAGTTTAAACCCTGTATTTTTTGTTGAACCATGTTTCAAGTTTAGTCCCCCTTGTAAACTGTGCGGAAACTTAAAAAATGGGTGGGATGGATACTTGTTTGATTAACTTCATGTCTTCGCCCACATTTCCTTCGCAACCAAACTTATTGTTTGGATTCACATAGTGGCTGAACCAAAACGCACACTGAAACTTCAAATTTTCATCTTTGTCTGGACTTCGGGCAAAATCTAAAATTCTGGCTGTAGGTAAATGTGAAAATTTATTTCAAGTTTTGTCTACGCGTTTAGAATGACATTTTGGCCAGTCCTAAATATTGGTCCATCCGTTGTGTCATGCATGGCCTTATAAGTCTTTATAAGGCTTTAAGCTTCACACAAGATTTATAGGTAATGGTAACCTAACACATTATGATAGGCATGGTAATACACAAACTATCAGTTCTGTAAGCCCATTCAGTCTATGTCAGATAACACTTGATCACACTTCTCATATCCTTAAACAAGGACATGATTTATCAGATTGGCTGAACCCTGTATTGATCATAAGTTGGATAATGTTATATATGGTTGTATAAGGCTTTGAGCTTGACACAAAAATTATAGGTGATGGCAAGTTAGCCCATTATGATAGGCATGGCAATATACATGCTATTCGATAATGACATATATGGCTGTATAAGGCTTCGAGCTTCACACAAAATTTACAGGTGATGGCAAGTTAGGACATCATGATAGGCATGGCAATACACATCCTATTGAACAATGACATATGTTGCCATATAGGGCTTTGAGCTTCACACAAAGTTTACAGGTAATGGCAAGTTAGCCCATTATGATAGGCATGGCAATACACATGCATTCATTGAATCTGATACAATGCTCAGTCATGATAACTATTAATATACATAAATCCAATACTGTATAGGCTTAGGAATGTACAGCAAGGTGTATTTTATGGTTCACAGACATATTCTAGCCAGACAATGTACATTGATTGCTACTATGTCATGGTGCTCATTGTCTTCATAAAATTCACTATATTGTGACATAGTAAATATATCTTCTTCTTCTGATGTAGACACAAAATGAACATAATGGGCATTTTTTGGCATGAATTTGCACATCTCTTATGTCACACATTCATATAACATTTATGTACTTTGTGGCACAATGAATGATGCATAGCCAGATATCGAAAGTGTGCACTTCCAATCCTATATTTAATTTACAGGTGACTCAAATTCCGAGTCATAGAGTATACTATTTAACTACAAGTACAGAAATTATGCACCGTCATAAGAAAGCCCCTCCGCTCACAAACCTTTGGATATCTGGGGGACAATATTGTGCAACTCTTTCACATGTGAAGACCTCTCTGTTGAAGAGGTTAGGCATGGTAACTAGGATCGCGATGACTCACCGGTTCCACCAGATTAGTAGGTCTCGAATAAATTTTTTCTCTTGCGGGGTTTCAGTATTCTCGAAAAAATCAACAATGTTGTTATAAAAGGTGTCGTAATCAAATTCCCCATCGATGATCCGCCAGCTTCTGCAGCTCGACAAGGCAAAACGAAGCTTGAATACTAGGATCAGTACCTATATCGTATCCCTAATAGACAATGGGAAGCATACCTGAACAGCAATATAAGCAATTGCACGGGGTGAGACAGACTTCATTTCAACCAATGCGGCCACATGAGCTTGTGTTGTAGGGGGTGAGTCCCTTGAAGGCGTGAAAATGGGTGTCCGCCCAAGGAGACCTGGTCTGGCTTGACTAGGAGAGCTAAGGAGACTAGAGCGCAGGAGCGCGCTCAGAGGTTCTGGGAGTCGAGAGCAGAGTAGTGGTGAGGAGCGCAGCGAAAATGTGCAGGGAGTGCACAACTAGGGAACAGGGAGGTTGCCTGGAGCATGTAGACATGCGCTAGGGAGAACTGGGAGTAGCGGGAACCACTGGAAATTGTCGGAGAACTGAATAGGGTCATCTAGGGTCATCAGAAAAACAAAGAGAGAGTGGCAGGACATGAGGGAAAACAATAGGGAATGGCGGAAACGACAGGACTCGCTCTTAGACACTCAGATGGGGGCAGAAAAGAAACTTCTTATTTTTGTGAGGACTAGGGCTATATACTGAAGCCTAATCCAGGGGGAAGGGTGCAAGCGACCCGAAGAGAAGGAGAGAGGACGACAGCACTAAGAGGGAACGTAATACTAACATAATGACAGCTGTCAGGGATGCTAAAGCAAGGGGAAGGGCTCAGGGACACAAAGGCAGAAGCTAAAGTGACAGGGAGAGAAGCAGAGAGCAAACCCTATGTAGTGCGACCCTATGCAGCGCGACCTGATGCAATGTGACCCTATGGAGCAAGACCCTATGCAGGAGAGTGTCCTGACCCAGTGCAGCATGACCCAATGTGATGTGACCTGATGTGATGCGACCCTATGGAGCGAGACCCTAGCAGGGAGAGTGACACGACCCAATGCGATGCGACCCAATGTGATGTGACCCTACGCAGTGAGACCCTATGCAGTGAGACCCTACACAGGAGAGTGACACAACCCGATGTGATGCGACCCGATGCGATGTGACCCTATGCAGTGAGACCCTATGCAGTGAGACCCTACACAGGAGAGTGACCCAACCTGATGCACCATGACCCGATGCAATGTAGTAGTGCAACTCGATGCTACTCCAAGTGACTGAGACACTCAGGAAGGGATAGGGATGAGCTACGCATGCAAGACCTTTGCAGGACCCTATTGGGTGTACCAAGCTGCGCATCGGAGAGCTCTCGTGCGGGTTGGGTGCGGGTGGCTGTGCTGAGTAGCACAAGCTAGTCCAAACAGACCCAAAGCTATTCTGAGTGATCGTGATGCTCACAGGAAGAGGTAGGGAATAGCTACTCATGCAGGACCTTCACAGGACCCTATCAGGTGTACCAAGCTGTGCATCGGAGAGCTCTCGTGCAGGTTGGGTGCGGGTGGCTGTGCTGAGTCATGCGAGCTAGTCCAAACAGACCCGAAGCTATGCTGAGTGATCACAATGCTCGCAGGAAGAGGTAGGGAATAGCTACTCATGCAGGACCTTCGCAGGACCCTATCAGGTGTACCAAGCTGCACATCGGAGAGCTCTTGTGCGGGTTGGGTGCAGGTGGCTGTGCTGAGTAGCACAAATGAGCTTGGGTGAACACTGATCAGTATATGCGCACCTAGAGACACATGTGTCTCTACAGCGTGCGATAGTCGGAAGATCCCTGATTCTTCTTACATCCACTTTTAACCTTTTTGGATACTGAACTAGGAGATGTGAAGATGGACTTGAAGGCCTTTGTGTGTGTAAGTTAATATACCACAATGATAGGTGATCAGCGAACCTTAACCAGAAGCAAGCCCTTAAACAGACTGTTGCTGGGATTGTTTGCATTGTATATTCCACCTTTGTACAGGAATGAGGGCCAGGAGTATGCTGTGACAACGAAATCTGGATGATAATCATGAATTGCCTCCCATGCACTATTGAAAATTTGGCTCATCAAACAAGCTTGAATGATCAGAAATTACTTACAAAGAGTCTTCCCAGTTGTAGTCAACCGGACAGAGTAAACGTCCAGTAAGTTTGTGATCAAACCCTCGCCCGTCTTTTGTACCAGGGTCAAGAAGCTCCATGAATTCAGTACTGTCTGTGGAACGTGGCTTGATCCAGTCTATCTGTCACAACTGTGACATCCAATCACCCTGTACCCTATTGTCCAATCGCATCCACGTGTTCACCGTCTGTTTATAGTATGTACTCCCCTTTTCCATTTCTCTCTATCTGTCCTGTATCGCCACCAATTGGTGAGCGCGTTGTCCGATCTGTCTCTCTGTTCGATTACTTAATATGTTTCCTTTCTTGTTCCCAGTTACTATACGTTCCCATCCCGTTCCATTACTAATACATACCTATTGGTAATCTGGTTATCGCACTTACCGTACTTACTCAGCACGCAGCACGACTGTGCTCATTGTTCGTCGGTAATCCTGACTCCCCATACATCGCCTCATCCGTTCTACTTAGTATAAATACCTAGATACTTGGTCTGTTGTAGTTCAGTTCAAATATCAAATAAGATACTTCTCCTCTGTTCTCCCTTCGTACTCTCCGTCTCTGTCTTGTGCAAGCACTCGGTCACTGACCGTTTACCCTCGGACACTCTGTATAATCCTCGGTTGGCCTTCCTATCACTCAGAAAGCACGACTACGCTACGTAGCATCTCAGTCTTACTGCTAGGCCAACCCCTGACCCCCAGACCCCTCGTAGAGATCAGATCAGTGAAGAACCGGTCTTGACACTATCACTCTCTCCTTGAGGTGGTTCGTGTCTTCAGCATGAGCTCGATCAGCACCTTCATCCAGCTGTGGGGGAATAGTAGCTCATACAAATGGTATAACGTATTCCAAAGAACTCACATCATCACAAATGGCTGCAAGTTGATGAACGTCCGATTGGGAATTGAATACCCCCTGCAGGAAGGGATGGTAGCACAACAGTTCGTTGTAGGCACTCATCAAGCGGTCATGTCTTAAACGAGCTGTCAGAACAAGATCCTCAATCGTCGCCGGACAGTGGCTTACTCCTTACAGTTAGTTGTGTTTTCATGGTCCTCAACACAGACGCGTCAGTCGGATTCATTCACAAGGTCCTGGGCTCGAGTGGTGAGTGATACAACTCTTTGAATGCCACGCCCAGCCTGTATAAAATGGTTTCTGTAACAAAAGTAAGTCATTGGACCATTGGAATCTATTCCAAAGCTCATGTTGTTCGCTTTGGAGGATGACGAAGAATGGCAACCTCCTCCCGGAGTGCAGAGATTTGTCGCCTCATGGCGACATCAGTCATGTCCTGGTCGTGTTTGGACTGGTCTGTTAACGGAGTAGCCATGGTAGTTGTAGTACGTGTCTTGCTGAGAATTCAAGAGTGATATATACCTGCATGGAATCCAGGACCGATGAGCCCTTATGAAAAGTTGGAGCGGCGGTTCCAAAGCTCAGGGTTCGGACGGATCATTCCTCGCATGCGCAGGTCCAGCAGAATTCAAGAGAAACTTTAATGGACAGTGAATGGCATGATCGCTTTGAAGGCAGAATCAGACATGGCCATGGTTGGATAGGCTGATTGAAGCTGCAGCAACGGTGTCCTGAACTTAAGTAATCTGCATTCTCGGAGTGGTGCTATGTCGATCATCAAAATATATCAGGACCGTCAGGTGACACCTAGTCGGCCGTAATCTCAGTTCATTTCATTTGTATAGCGTAGTTGGCCATATCTTTATTTCACTTCATTTCATAACTTACCCCTGAAGTTTTTAGTTCGATCCAACCTCAAAGTTGGGATCTCGAGTGTAAAGTTGACCTTACCTTTCGGTGTAAATTTCTGGAATCCAGAGATCTGGATACTATCTTCATCCAAGTGTGCTTGCATTCAGATATGGTCCGCAGACATTTCGATAATGTCCTGCGTAACAGAAGGATGAAGTCCAGAGACTCATCAATGCACACACAAGCATTTCACAAGTATTATTGGTGTAAGCAGTAACTATTGCACTCAAATGAATGATACTGATCTTGGAGAAAGTTGATGGAAAATAGATCAGCCCCAACAATTCTTGTCAACGTAGAAATTACCACATACCTGTTTGTCCAATACCCAGCTCTGGAAGCATTCCTTGATCGCCTCAATATCGATGAACCCGGGTGGCATTGGCGAGAAACCTTCTTCTTGCCTCTACAATGGCTAGGAGTTCACACTCTTGATGATATGACGATCATATCACCAGAAGCTATATTCGTGTTCTTTGAGCTAAACCTGATTGCGATCATGAACTTGTATGTTCATGTAGTAAACACAATTGATGCATTGCACCGCAGCCATGGTATCAGCGGTGCATAAAGGATCATCATCCAAGGTAAGTCTTATACATAGCCAACCTAGTCGTATTGTACTGACGCGAGTCGTGACAGGAAGCAAATATTTAGTAAATGAGAAGAACATGTAGTACTGTACTTCGGTCTTGGAAAAGATTTTGGTTGTTCACTCTTATGTACAAGCACACAACGATGAGGTGTTTCATTTGAATCAGATGTCGGGGCCACTGCGACGTCACCGGCGAGTGTGCAACATTGGAAGTATGACACCAAGGATGAGCAGGTGATCAGGGTGGAATGTTGTACATTGTATGTCAGCCTCCATTCCCGGTCCATACGGCGAAAGCGAAGATCGAACCTAGCAAGGGCTGTCTTGGGCCAAACTTGGATGTATGGGGACTGACTAACCACACTGTTTCCGATATCAATTAGAGTTAAAAAGAAAGTTGAACCAGTCACACGTACATTGATCATCCAACTTTGCAAGATCCATTCAGAATTTATGGGCCACTGCCCATTTGATCTTGAGTTCAGAAGTCTGAGATGTTCAGTTCTAACTCAAAGAAGAATAGAAAGTACCCAGAACATGTCATGGGAAAGGAACTTCTGCTTGAGCTTAAACAAGAAATACTTCTCCTTGCCTCGGGCAGAAACAATCATATCCTCGCCATGATCTTGCGTGTCTGTGGATGGGTTCATGACTGGTGAGTACTTCATCATCATAGATAAATATTAAGCCGATAGAATGACAATGACCAGGATGGAACCCATGCTTTATGAAAAAGTGATACTTGGGAGTGACAGAGAAGGTCGACGCTTTGTTACATGTCTTCACCAGCGATGATCCCCACATTCCTTCGCACAAGGTGCTGTCAAGAGGCTTTGCATGTTTGGCGACATGATGCCAGAGGTGACACTCAAAATCTTGGAGTATTGCACAGGTGTTACTGCCCTTGTGATGTGGAATCAAAAGGCTTGGGCGCATTCAGAGTGGATGCAAGAATCTGTTGACGCACTCCCATTGTTAACGGAGCTATCACTTAACATGTCATCAATGTTCTTCTCAACCACCCCTTCATTTGCCAAGCTGGACATGGCACACAGGATCACCCATCTTGAAATCCTAGATGGATGGATTCTCTGGACTAGTACAGTTGGTATTGAAGAAATGACTCGACTTACTCACCTTGCGCTTGACCTTCACCTCTGGCACACTTGTGCCCAACACATTCAAAAGATCCTTGATCATTGCTCTGCTCTCAAAGTTGTACTCCTGCAGGCATTTTGTAGTCAAAGTGAAGCCAATGACTGGCTGGAGGCTCACGGCATCTATGACATTTGGATTGTCTGGACAGATAATTCAACGTGGATTGACTGGGACATTCTTGACAGGGAATCTTGCAACCTCTGGGATGATGCGAGTGAGATAGTTGCATGGCGGCATAAAAATGATGGTACGTACTGATATAACATACAAGATGAAGAATGCTAATGAATGAATTCAGCTGGTCCATACAATTATCCGACCTGAGTGGGACCACCATTACCACTGTCTGATTTCAATATAAATAAGTGGTACAATTAGCTGAAGCCCGAGCACACTGTAATCCATACAGTACATAAAAAAGCTGTAAAAGTCTTAACTGATGATAGTGGCTGAGCGTGATCAACTTTCACCTATAACTTGAAAGAATCCAAAATAGTCATGTGTGAATGTCATCGTCGTTGGATGACACTATAGTGGAAGTAGTGGCTGCCGTTGTCATGTGGCCGTTGCTGGAGTTTGGAGTGGAAGTGACCGTCGACGGATCGATGCTAGGGCTGTAGGCTGAGGATGGTGGATCATCGTCATCACCTGGGGCTGTTGTGGTCATTTGTTAGTCTGATGCACAATGATGATCGCCGTTGGCGTGGTGAGCCATGTTGTTGTGACCGCCCTTGAGACTGCAAGAAAATTCCAAAGTACTGTGATTTGTAAGCACAACACTTCGAAAATGTTTGAAGTCGGCCATGCTAGGTTGTTAAGACTAGATAAATGGTACATTGACATGATGCATGCCATACAAGAGTCTGTAACGATACAATATCCTACATGTTACATTCCATGACTGTATCCATATGAACACTTAACATTTCAGAGTATTAATATAGACTTTGATCCGGCCTTCGTATTGTCTTTCATAACATCGAGCGTCATGAGAAATACCTCCATATTTGTTCCCAACAAATCTTTGACATCACTTCGCAGTGCCTGAATGGCTTCTGTCTGCTGTCCCAACAAATCTTTGGCATTGCCTCGCAGTCCTTGAAGGGCTTTCACCTCACCTTGCAGTCCTTCGATAGCATCTGCTTGCTTTGCCAGTAAATCTTTCAGCTCGCACTGTAATTCACTGATGATGCCCTCAAGCTTTTGTGAGAGACACTTCCCTGGTTCCAAGTCAATTTCAAATGGTGGAAGAAGACGGCGACACTTGTCCGTATTGGGAACAGACTTTGCAGAGCCTATATTGATAAGATCACGTCCCAAGGGCTGGTGGGGAGTCTTGAAGTCACGGTGGATCCTTAGTATTCTAGCATGAAATTAAAGGCCAACTTACATACCTGTGGCAGGTCGTCACTGTTTTCTCCTGACCGTTTTCTTTTCAAACCAATCCTACCGGTCTGTGTGATAGGTCAGTAAGCTAATGGTGACTAAATCTCAGAGGACATTACCTTTATCTCTTCATCATCCAAAGTAGGTGGAGTTTTGCCAGGCAGAAGTTGGGAGCATATCTCATTACCGAACCTATCGCGAACCACGGATCCACGTTGCTGGTAGAATGGGGGCAGCTGAACGGATTCTTCTGGCGAGCTCTCCTGACCATCAGGCATACCCTTCAAAATCGCTGATTGACCATCATTGTATGATGGCGAATGTGAGTCATTATAGTGGTGAGATCGGGCCATTGAAATCAGTTGGAATCTGACTGAGATTCAAGGCATGCTCACTATTTGTGCATTCCTCAGAGCATGACTCCAGGCTATACCCTGTCGCGCCCATTGCAAGTTATTGCCGTCTTCCCTGAAGGCACACATTGATTGACTCCTGCAAAGTAAAATGCTACGACCCCTGTTGAGTATCCGTTTGGTTAAGTGCAACATCACTTGCTTACCATGGCTCCGGGATCACATCACGAGGGGTGCAGGCTACCCTGACTTACGGATGACTTGGTGTGGAGACTACCAAAAGCAGTCCAGGGTTGGAGGCGTATCCACTGAGCCATCCCCCACGAATAATGTCACAAAATGAAATGAACCAAGATTATGGCCGACTAATACGTTACAACAAAGCTCAGGTCAACAAGACCTCACCAGCACAAGGAGAGGCAAACACACCACAGTGCCAGCGACTCGATGATCTCGATCACGTCCTTTCATGTTTTTGCCTGGTGCCCTACTTTCAACATCACCTTAAAATGTAACTAATATCAGTGCCGGTGTACTGGGCCGCACACCTTTTGTCTTTTTTGTACTAGCTTTTTCTTCAAACCTTCCCTTTGCGCCGGGTCGTCACCAATGAAGGCGAGCATGCTTTTCTGGCGGTGTAAAAGCAGTACCAGACTTTATGGATTCAACCGCCGACAAGACGTAGATATGCATCTGCCTCACACAGGGCTGTGGCTTACAGCACGGCTCTTGTGATCAAGACCGTTCGCATCGGGATTTTCCAACAAATGCTCTATCTTTCTGGCTCATTTACTGGGCAGTCGCTGTCTCTCCAATCATCCAACCAATGAAATTACCGTTCCTTCTCGTAGTAGTCGGTCTGTTCACTATCGTCGTGTTCCAGATGAGTGAGATATTCAAATGTGGGGTACCTTGTAACCGTTCTTTCTTCTCATCTCGGGGCTTGTTGCACCATCACCGAAGTTGCCAGGTTTACATTTGCAGAAGGATGGAGATTTTCGATACTCGGATTGAACTAAATCGATCCAACCACATTTTGGAATGACCTGCGAAGAGAGCTAGAGTCTCATCAATAGATGCTAATGACTTGGTGTGCCCTTTAGACTTGTCAAGGTTCGTTTGATCCTCACTCTGCCATATGATATAGGTAACCTCTATCGAGGCGAGAGCCGGAATTTCATCGATGGGTGCCAATCACTCGGTGCATCCTTATAAACTTATCAGGCTTTGTCTGATCCTCACTCTGCATATGATATAGCTAACATCCTTCGAGGCGAGAGCCAGAGTTTTATCGATGGATGCCAATGACTTGGTACGTTCTTTAAACTTGTCAGGTATTGTTTGATTCTCATATAGAAAGGTGGTGGTCTGCACAGGGAAGGTCTAGCCTAGAAGAAGGGAGAAGGAGAGCTGTAGTGTAACCTCAGTATGCTGGCAAGCTACTATATATTAGTATATACCTGTAGGATAACTACAAGGTATCAGTAGGTAGATGTGGTGGTTAGTAGATGGTACTCACCCTCAGTATGCTGGCAAGCTACTGAGGGACTATGGTAATAGACTCTACTGTATGTGCGCTTTATGCTTATGTAAGTATATAAACAAACCATAACAGTCTGTTTATCTCCAACACTCCCCCATAAACAGAGTGGGGTAATGGATAGAAATGTATAGTAAAGTAATCCAATAGATTTACTTAGCTGAACGTTGTTCCAAATGTATGTGTCCAATTCAAATAGAATTTGAGACTTGTTGATGCGAAGGTTTACTGAGTGCGTGACTTCCGCATTGTTACCCAATTTGGTAAGTCATGTCGCGCTGTCACGCACCAAACGTGTTTGGTACTGTGGACATGGAGAAAGTTAGCCAATGAAACTAATGTGAAGAACGCACCCAAGATCTGTTGAAAGATTGTCCCGACTTGGGGGATACAGACAGCCCTCGCTACCCATATCACGCAAAGTCAAGACTATCCTTATGCGAAGAATGAATACAAGCTCGTTGTAGCCATCTATCACACAAGAATGACTATCCTGATGCAAGAGATGAATGCCATCGCTGACAGTCATCTATCGCATGAGAACCACCAAGAAGCAGAAAGAATCCAATGAATAATGATCTTTTTGGTATGAGAAAGGAGCGCAGCCTTCTGCAGTCCAACTCCCATACCAGAACAACCAAAGAAGCAGAAGAAACAATTGAGAAACGAAGGA
>Ga0307518_10002314_pt1 | contig 13927 bp, 10 predicted proteins | sample 25_EM_MG_FD_203889 | JGI IMG/M metagenome (GOLD analysis project Ga0307518, IMG submission 203889) | Populus trichocarpa ectomycorrhiza microbial communities from riparian zone in the Pacific Northwest, United States - 25_EM | ecosystem: Host-associated > Plants > Roots > Unclassified | place...
CGTGGCAGAAGACTTAGACAGAATATAGAGACCACAGTTACTCTGACTAGAAAGAAGCACTGTCTTGGTGGTGAGATCTTTTACATAAAACACAGATGCATGAAATTCAAAATAGACATTATTATCACAATGAAATTTATGAACAGAAAGTAGTGGCTTGGTAATATGAGGAACATAAAGAACATTATATAAGGTACAAATGTGTTTTGAGGTATGTAACATGGTATGTCCAATATTTGATATGGAAAGGCCCTTACTGTCACCAACATGTAAATGATCATTACTAAGATAGGGTATAGACTCGGTTAGAGTCCCAAGATCAGGTGTAACGTGTTGATTTGCACCAGTGTCGGGGAACCAATCTATAGGATTAGGAGCAGAAACATTACCAAGAGCAAGATTGGCAGTCGACTGTTGTTCATAGCTGCGAAGTTGAGAGCATTGAGAGACTGTGTGGCCGAAGGAGATGCAGAGCTGACACTTGACATTCTGCTCAAAGGATCGGTGAGGAGACCACTGTGAAAAGCCATAATTCCTTCTATTTTGTAGCCAGTTGCCCTGTTTGCAATCAATGTTAGCAGATTCCTGGAAGCTATAAAAATCAAACCTGTGTTGGTGGCTGTTATGGTTGTTGTTGGGACACTAGTTGTCACGAAACCGTCCTTTTTTACAACTAAAATTAGGGCTATTGTTATAGGTGGCAGAGAAATGATATTGGGCAATATTTGCTAAGGGTAACAGAGGTGTTGTGGGCAATAGAGAAGGATTGACAGTCATGGATTGACATGAGGTCTTGTGAAGAACTCATGGGTAAAGAGATGGTTATGAAGATCTACAAATGAAAGAGGTTCTGCCTTGGTCGCAAGGCTGATTACCAAGTCTTTGAACTCACCAGAAGGCAACAAAACACATAAAGATTAAAATCTTCAAGAGAGATTGGCCAGCCAGCAACAACCAATTCATCATATAAGGATTTTGCTTTCTGCATATGCATATCAACCGAAGCATTACCTTACCGAAGATTTTGAAAGAACCCATGAAGTTGTATAATGTGAGAATTAGACGGAGAGACGAGAGCTTACTCAAGAGTATGCCAAACACAATAAGAGGTCTAACAATTACAACAAGATGCAGTACATCCATTGAAAGAGAAGAGATAATGTACTCAAAATAAGTTGATCATGTTGCTTCCAATGAAGAAATAAAGGATTAACGTGTAAAGAAGAATTGACAGAACCATCAACTTTAACTATATGAAAAGAAGAACATGGCAAGAAACCATCAACAAAGTGGAAGATACCCTGACCAAGAAGATGTGGCTTCATCTGTATTCACCAACAGAAATAATTGTTGTTTGTAAGCTTCAACGAAATAACTTGCTAAGTATTGGATAAGAAAACTATGACGGGAGTTAAAGCCCCCATAATATAAAGAGGAACGGTAGAAACATGAGAAGAGGAACCATTGTTTTGCTCTGCAAGAGAGGCAGTCTGCTGTTGTAGGAAAGGAAGCACCAGCAACAACTTATGTGTGGTCGGCCGGTAGAGCTACAACACATGTCTGGTAGTGGGAGGAGTCTATAGCTATAGAGTCCATTAATGAGTGGGAGAAAGGAGTTTTAATATGTTAAGGATCTGATATCAAATTGAAGAGAAATACAAGACTTAACCTATTAGTTAGCTAATCTTTCCTATTTACACATGTAGGGCAATATATAATAGTTAATGTAAAGATTACAACACTAGATTAATCCTATAATATTTCCTAGATATATACATTCTATAATATTTTCTGTTAAAATTGATTCATGTCATGTAATTTATCATTGATAAATTGCTACCTCCTCTTACCAAAATAAAAGAATGTTGTTTATTCCTTTTATTTTATAACAAAAAATAAAAGGAGATAAAGGAAGGAGAGGTAGTTATTTTGATTACAACATTGTATGGATACCTTCGCGCATAAAGCAAGCACACGTACCGATTAATGTAAAATGATTAGATTAAGACCAGTCTTATTTGATGAAGAAATTATTCCAACTACTTGTCATGAAATTTTTTAGTGTCATTCTAGTCAATAGTGGGATTTTAGATGAGAAGTCCAAACTCTACTTACATGGAACAAGCCATTCAAACAATGGGCATAAATCATTTGAGATATTAATTTTAGCTCATCTATCATTAAACTTTCATGTATTGAACAAAATATTGGGTAACTTGTAGAATCATATGGATTGATCAAGTGCATCAACAATTTAATAAATTTGACATTGAAATGGAAATTAGAACAAAGAATGTTCCAAAAGGAGTGAGTGACACAACCCTCATTGTCATATCATTAGGGCTACTGTAACAACCACTAAGAGTTACATAATGGGATTGGGTATTACTAGAACCAAGACTGAATATTTAAAGTACAATCAACCCCGATTCAATGAAGTGATCTAAATCCTTGGCATTTTCCATCTGCTCTCTCTCTCTCTCTCTCTCTCTCTCTCTCTCTCTCTCTCTCTCTCTCTCTCTCTCTCTCTCTCTCTCTCTCTCTCTCTCTCTCTCTCTCTCTCTCCCCCTAAATAATAACTTCATTTAGTCATGGAATGCATTTATGGCCTTGTGCATGTCATTACTAGTGTCAATGCTATATTTCTATTGGAGTCATGAAAAACTTCAGATAGTATCTAGGCTTTTCTTGGTACTTATATCATAAGATAGTGTTTGATTAGCAAATAAGTCTTTTATCAGGATAAGAAATTCTTTACTATTTAAGTTAATAAACAAAGAAGAACTCTTTAATATTTAAGTTAATAAACAGAGAATAAGTGAATAATATATAGGAAGAGAAAATATAATGACGTTGTAGAAAGTGTTTCTATGTAAAGCTTGTTGAATTATGTTGAAATGATGGCTACATATGTTGTTTGGTTGTTTACCTCGTGACTTGTAATATTTATAAATACTAGAGGTTATATAAGTTTACCTGATGAAGAGAGAAAAATAATAAGGATTATCTGACTTTTTAGAAAGTTGAATAATTGGTTGTCATATCCTTGCCATTGAAAGATATGTTGGTGCATGAAATTAAACCATTAATAAAAAGTTTGTTAGGTCAAGAGAGTTGGTACAAAGTAAGGTTTAGGAATAGTCATTGATAGAAAACTTGGCCTAAACAATTTTAGATAGATAATCACTGGCGAGATAGGATGGTCATTAAAAGCTAGGAGTAGGGTTTCATTGGGACAAAGGAGGAGAGAGTTCGGTTAAAGATGAGAAGATGAGGTTAGATCAAAGGGAAGAGGGTTAGGTTGGGCTTAGCCAACCTCTCGATTGATCGGTTGGGGCCTGCTAGGTGTCAACAAGCTAGCCAAGCATATATGATAAGATAAGCCGATTCTAGTAGAACATCACTTCATGCATGTTGTCTAAAGGGAGCATATATGTTCCATTTTGATCACGACTTGTCTTTAAGCGTTAAACAGTTCCCTCATTTTCTATGAAATGGATCGCTCATGTAAACCAACCTACCAATTTATGTTTGCTCAGTGGCTGGGATTTACTCTCATGATTTTTACGTTGATTCAAGGATAACCTAAATATTATCTACAAGGAGAAGAGAAGCAACAAAACCTTTTTTGTTTTTTGAAGCAACAAAACTCGATCGATGGCATGATCATGAAGTGAGGTATTAATTGGCGTATTGCAATGCAATAGTCTATACATGATCTCCACGCTTTTTGTGGCAAATGATTCTTGGACAAGTAATGCACATTTGGCCAGTACTTTAAGCTGATTTATATATGGTCACGTGCAGATTCTGTATTATAATGAGACAAAGAGCTGTTAGATTGCATCATATTGAGGTATGGTGACTTCCACGCCAGACGCAACTCATCGACATAATCATAGTAGCTAAACCTAAATTCCTTCACAATATTTCATGTTCCCATGCAAATCACAATTAATGGAGTTCATCTCCTCAAAACCAAGTTATACATTTTCCTCTTTCCCTTCTTCTTCTTCGGTTTTGTTCTTCTTGCCCAACACCAATCACTTGCTCTTGTTAGTTAAACAATTACGTACGTACATCGAAAGTCCGAATTAACAACATGTATCAATTGATGGGAATATATATATAAGACTTAACTCGTACAATACAAGAGTGTTGATAATTAATTTGTTCTTTAGTAAAGAGAAATACTTCAAGAAAATAAATAAATCAATAAATAAATACTTGAAGAAATTAAGAGAAAGAGAAATTTCCATATATAAACCTGAAAACACTTTTCTTTTCACCCCCCACTACACAACGCAAGCTCAAAAACCTTAGGCGTGACAAGCCTAAGTGGGGTGCATTATCATGATAGAACCCAAATTCTCACCCCTCTTCTTCATGCCTCCACATCATCCTCTCATCTCTGATTAAATCCTCCATCGCCACTCTTGTCTATCTTTCTCTACACAAGTCAAAGCCCACAACCCTCCATCAACCAATCACACCTCTCCATGTCATCACCATGCATCCATAACCAACCCTAAGATTTTCAACTAAAACCCTCCCTCTAAACCCTAGATCTCCCCTTTAACCGACCCCTTACCCCAATATATCTTATCTACGTGACACCAGCACCATTTCTTGGAGGAGCTATTTCCGGCGGGCTGTGTACGTTTGAAACACGATGCTTCCGGCGGCTGGAAACTCATCGGCAGCGCAACTCCGGCATTTCAAACCAAGTGGCTCGAGAGCATGGGTGACACGTGGCCATACCTCGTGGCTTGCACAAGTAGTCGACACCGAAAGGGTAGCTGGCCGGAAAACTTGCACTGCCTTCCTCAAAGTCCCGACAAGATGTTCAATATCATCATCATCGAAGATGGAGCCCACACACTCAAAGCTTGCATAGCTAAAGCCATCTTCTGGGGTGACATGAATGGTAGAGTAGCGATCATTATGAATCCCATTCATGGAGTATCCACAAGGGTCAAACGCAAAATCACAAATCATAGCTCTTGGATTGATATCACCTATGCCAGTAATTTTTGTCATTTCTTTGCCAGCTACGTCACCACTTTTGTTGCCCCCACCAGGAGGTAGAAAAAATTTACGAGCCAAAACACGGTCAAGATCAGTCATGCATACCTCAACAGTGTAAATATCATGATCATTGGGGATTATGTGAGATTCATCACTAGCAGTGAAGACATGCCAAGAGTTAGTGGTGGTTTTAGAAGGCATGACAGAGGCTTTTCTATAGCAAAGATTGTTAGGGAGGGCGTCTTCAAGGCAGATAACTTCTTCTTTGAAGCTGGTGTGAGGGGAAGGTTGTGCTTTAGGGAAGATAAACGTACCTCTTGTGTACCTACAAGAGCACAAAGATAGGCCAAGATTGCAAGCATAGTGTATTAATGGACGGATAGATTTGAGGAGCTGGGTGGTCCCACATGTCTTGATGATGATCTTGGTGGGGTACACAAAGAGGCTTGATTCTGATAACACGTAGGCATCAAAATATTGGTTAGCCACAGCAGATACTACAGTGCATTGCACGGCATTTAACACTTGTTCTAATGACTCAAAATCAAGAAGCCTTAGACCCAGATTGTTGTCCAACATCGCAGGGTCATCACCAAAGAAATGAAGCTCCAACCTCTTCTCATACCCTTCAAATCCAGACATAGCCATTGATATTATGAAATGTTGGAACAACACAGACGAATAATATCAAAAAGAAGGTAGCTGGCTAGAAGAAGAGGGAATTGATGAAAGGAAGAGGTGTATACTGCAATAGCTAAAGAGAAAGAGAGAGTTTTGGGTGGTGTGAGGGAGTACAGGGTGAGAGAGAGAAGAGGGGTGAGTATGGGATTTATAGGTGGGTGAAAAGGAAATAGAGAGAGTGGGGTTAGCTAGAGGAAGATGATAGTGAGTGAAGGAGAGAAGGGGGGCATGCGGGTGAGGCAACCAAGAATCATGATTGCAGGCATAATGAAGTGAATAAGATGATGATATGGTTTCCTAAAAATATTAATAGTATGCAAAAAAAAAATATATATATATACTAATATTATTCCAAAGAAATAAATCTTTCTAATAATTTGATTTTGATTTTATCATCACAGACGACAAGAACAGGGGAGTGGATTTTATGCCCACGCGCATGCATTTTATTTCCTTTCTTTGCTTCTTTGTCAATTGTCACTACTCAACTCATCAGGCTCTGTTGTCTGTCTCTGCCTAGCTCTCTCCAGTGTCATCAGTTCGAGCAAGAAGTCACTATTTTCATAATATATTCTCTCGGTCCTCTTTTTTTTTTCTTTTTTTTTTTTCAGTTTTCTAGCTCAACCAAACCTTTTTTCTTTCTTTTTTTTTTCCTAATGAACACCATTAAGATCCTGATCCAAGCTCATAGATATTGCTCAAATTATGAAATTATCTACATCAAACAAGCAACGCCGATGATCGAATCCGGATTAGGCCAACTTATTAGCAGGCCTATCCGATTGGTTTTCTTGTGTAGGGTGTTAGGAGAATATTGCTTATTATGCTCATTCAAGGATGTTGGGGAACTCGGTAGCTGGAGGGACGACAGGAGTAGCAGTGCTTATGATCATGCAAACAATCCTTCCATGTTCATGATTCGTTTCTCTAGCAAGAGGAGGGACCATTCAATAGTCTTAGCCCCATTGATTGAAATCATATAGGACTAATATAGGACTGAATAATTGGAGTCTTTTTTGTTAATTTTTATAATTATTGTAATTTTGAGAGGCATTAAATTTACAAGCATTGGTTCAAATTACTGGGAAATGGGAACAGTGCATCATCAAATCAAATGGATTGGTCATGCATTCAAAAGAATTTTTGGATTAATGGGACCAGGTCAAAATGCAACATTCACAATGAAAAATCACTGTGTCCTAAGTCATTGAAGATCAAGACACTTTTATAGAACATAACAGACATAATTATAGACAGGACTACATGTTTTTTTATTGCATGACAACAATTATTAGCATCTTGCAATTTAAAAAGTTAAAACTTGTAAGCTCTGTATTTTGCAATGAAAAAAGTTCCAAGTATTTTGCGGTTTTGGGCCAGTCTCAACTCTCCACTCTCAGGTAGTGAAAGACAACTGACCAAAACAGAGAAAAACAAATACAAACAAGAACACAAGAAAACACAAACTAGGTGTCAAGCAATAACTTGAGAGCTGTTGTTATTTGAGCTCTAGTACAGTACGTCACTCCAACATTTTGTTGATTTTTAGCAACATGATCTTGACATGAAAACAACCTTGCTTCCTTGCTAGTCGTTGCAGAGACCACTGTCTTTGAAAAAGAGAACAAGGAGGTGTTTTGTATTTTTAATAACGAGAGATATATTAATTAGTCAATTGTTATTGTCATTACAAACATGGATTAGCCGTTAAAAGAGTACAAAAAAAAAACTCAGAAAAATCAGAAAATTTATTAAGTTAACTTTTCTAAGAACTCCTAATTGCTTGGCAAAAAATTCCAGAAAATAATTCTTCTCTCTAAAAACATTGTAAAGATCCGACTCAACAATTCATTGATTTGTAGAAGCATAGCAACAATTAATAATTAAAAGCATAGCTTTTTAAATTGTCAATATCTCAACTCCATATTATATATATGTGATGAACAAGAAAAAAAAAACCAAGGAATTTCTTCATAATTTCTAAGAATACCACCAACTCCTGGAGGACAAAGGGGTGTTTATTAACAAAAAGAAAAGGAAAAGGAGGAGGAGGAGGAGGAGAAGCAATAGACGTGCCAAATATCATCAATATTTTACGGTAAAAATAATAATTATGCACAACACAAAAAGTTTGCAAAATGAAAGATAAAAAGAAGGAAAAAACAAAGAGGAATCAGGCGTGGCAAATAAATAATGAGAATACCCTTGAATTGGGGGAGGCCCCCGTACGTGAATTTGAAAGGCACTGACCTTGCATCATTTTTATTCTCCATGCAAGTTCATCTTAGGCATCATTTCTCAATGCACATTCCCTTAACCTTTCACATTTCAAAACTGAAGGAGTTCCCTCCCTTTTATTTTATAATTAGAAGGCAATTAGATATATTTCTGCCGTCTTATCCGTCAATATATTATTTTCTCAAATAATTCTAGATATGCATCTTTTATATTAATTTAGCATATTAATACCTGTTTGTTTTTGCGTTTCAAAAGCGTTTTTGAAAAAAATTGAAAATTTTTTATTTTTTCTTTAATTTAAATTAATATTTTTTTGGTATTTTGAGATCATTTTGATTTGCTGATGTTAAAATTGATTTTTAAAAAATAAAAAAATATATTATTTTGATGCATTTCCGAGTGAAAAGCACTTTGAAAAGAAACCGCAACCACATTCTTAAACACGTTAAAGGAATGAGTTTTTCTAGATGTTGGCTTTGAATTTAAAATCTTATGAAGTAAAGAAAGTAAAAATACACCTCCCTTAATCATAAAAGGGTTAAAAAGTTCTCTAAGGAGACTAAGTAAGAACTTGATTGAAAATATAGTCAACCGCACAATTAGAGACAAGCCTAAAAAGAGTCATTAACTTAAGAGTCTTTAACTTTTGAGTTTGGAAAGTTAATTAATTAAAGCCAAAACCATCATTTAAATGTCAAGATTTTTCACAACATTTCTTTCTTTACCTTTATATTTCATAAAATCTGTTCTTTACATAAAATTAATGATCACGCCCACATATATGTGTGAGTTTTAATTTTATACATTCTACGATGGCTTTTACCTTTACCATTCGTCCTTGAATTCTTCAAATTCTTCTAATAATTGTGTCCCTCTACTATTTATAAAAGAAAATAATAATAATAATAATAAGAAGAAGAAGAAGAAGAAGAAGGAGGAGGAGGAGGATTCCAAAGGGGACATTTTCGTAACCAAATAATTTTGAAAGTGAGATTGGGGCACACCAATCCAGATTACAATATCAAAGGGGCATTGTTATTATTTTTCCAACGAAAAATTACTATGATTATCCTATAGTTTAATGTGTTTTGTATTGATTTTATGTTTTTAAAAATTATAGTTTACATTAAGATCCTTAATGAGTATAAAATAGAGTAAATTTTAGGATGATTTAGGATGCAAATTATTATTCTCTGGCAAAGTTAATTTAAAATGTAAATTGTAATTTTTAAAAACCATAAAAATAACTAAATTATTAGATGATTTGGATATTTTTCACTTTTTCCAATGTATGAATTTAATCAAAAGTTGGTTGAATAGAAGAAACCCAGCTGAAAAACAGATTGTGGGAATCGAAGTAATTAGTGCTCGATCGGTAGGCTTTCGGAGGGTTATTAATTGACTTTTGCAACCTTCCTCAACAATTTCTTACTCTTCTTGGCTTATAATTTAAGACTTTGCATACAAGATTAATACTATAATAATACATCATAATAAACTCCACAGAAGGAAGGAAGGGAGCTTCCTCTAGAACAAGTAGGGGATGGATAGGTAGATAAGCACATAATTAGTAGAATATGTGTGGTGTAGCCATAGGAATCATCATGAATACTTGTACAAAAGGTTGATGACATGAGTTAGCAGCTGGTACATGTCAAGGGAAATGGGAAATGGGAAATCGATAGGTAGAGCTAGCTGTATACAAGAAAGAGTGGAAGGCAATGATGCAAAATGGTGAGTTTAGAATCAAATTTTGCAGTTTTAAGGGCAGGGAATGATTCATAAGGTATGCGTCGGGAATAATCTTATTATGGGAGGTGTGGCTGGCAGCCTCCATTATGACACAATCCCACATCTTGTGCTGCACGCGCACCCACCAAACCCAAACACTATCTTCTACATCACAAATATACTACTACACAAACATGTTATAAATCTCTCTTTTCATGTTTTTCAATGCCTATCTCTCTCTCTCTCTCTACAAAAATGGCCAGCCACTTCCATCTATAATATCGTATGTTGAATCAAATCTTACTTAAAAAGTCTCAACCATAACTCTTCTTCAACAAAATCCCACCTTTTTACATCAAAAGGTGTCACCAAAATCTTCCTTCTTTCTTAGGATGAATTTTGTTTTTTTTGAGAGCTAGCTAGCTAGCTAGCCAAAAGGATTTGGAGATTTTCTCTTTTCAAAGACTAACACTTAATTTTGGACCCCACTCATGTCTAACATTTTATCCCTAGCATCCTCCCCACCCAAATCATGCAACCCTAACCCTTGAAGGGTCCCACTCATCAGTTCTATGTGCCCCGACAACCACCGTGGCTGGACCCACACAACTACACATCATCTATTGTGTGCCCTAACTTCTTCCTCGCAATGTCCATTGTAGATCTAGGGCTCCATTCATTTTTCTGGACACGGAGTCCCCACGGGGTCCAAGATTGGGCGACAATTCAATTTGCTGGGGCTGGAAATAAGTTGCCTTTAGCCGCCATACATTGTTTGCATGCGCATATTTAGCACACATGTGGCAATTTGATGCCAAGGATTTTTGGGCTGGTTTCAGTGGTGTGCGTTATTTTGTTTCCTGAGCACTAATAAGCTAGCCTGTGAGTGCTACTGTACCATGCGTACAAATATTTTTTTTATAAAAATGTGCTAAGCCCCACCACCAATTCTTAATTGGACGTTAGTGCCCAAGAGGCTTGAGAGCTTTGCATTCGTTTTCATGGGATGTCACTCTCAAACAAGCTATACATGCATCAAGGCCTTTTTCGACTGATGGATGCTTGAGGTCATGCCAGGATTGAATGGTGTCATATGTTATGTCAGGGTCATTTCCAATTGATTAATATTTCTGAAATCTTTGCTACTTAACTCAAACCAAAATATCGGACAAGTTAAATCTTATATCCTAAATATATAGTGGAAGATTTCGTCTTGCTTGGTGTCGCGTAAACGTTAAATTATACATGGTCAAAAAATTAAGAGAAAAATAACACAAACGCTGCATAAAAGATATTTCATTGCGGTTTACTGACAGAAAATAAGATGAAAATTTTTTATTAGTAGTTTTAGGTAAAAACAAATAGTGATAACATATAAAAACTCTATCGATATTCACTATCAGAAAATCTACAAATACAAATAAAATTACTGACGGATTTTTTTCATCGGTATTTTGTAGTGATCTTTGCCGACTGAATTTTTTCAATTGCTAAATTCGTCAGTATTTACCGGAAAAAATATAGCTTCAGTATACACCAAGGGAATCCCAGTCAAAATAGGAGGAATTAAAAAAAAACTAAACAGTACGATGACGTTTAAGTTTTTACGGATATCGTTACCGACGGAATTACAGTTGGATTCAAACATGCAAGTCGTATAGTGACGTATCACTTATACTGATAGAATTGCCGACGGATTCATAGATGAAATAATTTTGTCGGTAATTTTTAATATATGACCTAACCCTCTCCCCTATTTTTTCTTCTTCCTTCAAAAACCTCTCTGCAACAGCCCCTAGCGCCCCCACCCCCCCCCCCCCACATCCCCCCTTATCTCAGCACAACTCATCCTTGCGCAACTTTTCCAGTCACAACAACACCCTGTTTGACAGCATCCGTGTTCTAATTGAAATTTTATTGTGGATTTTTCATTTTAAGTAAGCAAATCTACCATTTTTTTAATTTGAACACAATTTTTATGTTGATTTTTTTATTATATATTTTTGTAGTATATGTATTTTATTTGGGTGTTTACTTGTTTTATTATTTTTTTCTCAAACAAACTTGTTGTATGGATTTATGATTTTGTACATGTTATGGTTTGTTTTAGATTTTGTAAAATTATATTTGTTTGTGAATTGTTGAAACTTATGTTGAATTACTGATTTAGATGTGTTGTGAAGAAATAAATAATGGCTTGTTTAACGAGTCCATTTTATATTTTGTCAATGTTATTGCCGAGTTGTAATTTCCATAAATATATACAAATTTGTATGTACGTAGATAATTGATAATGAATTAAGAGAAGTATTAAAGTAGTCTGGATAATCTTGAGCTAAACCAATATTTTAGCAAATTTATTTAGTTAACATAGTTAATTAATACATGTTGTCATCATTATTTGATATAGGTTCGATACAAGTCATGCATGATCGTTCATGGATATATCGAGATTCACCCCAAGAATTGCGGACGATTGATTATTGTAATGAGGTTCAGAGTTTTATTAATTATGCATTATCTAATTCGAGAAATATTAGTGGAGGTGGTATTAGGTGTCCATGCAAGAGATCTAAAAATAAAAAGTCTCTCAATACGGATATTGTAACGATGCATCTTCTACACAAAGGGTTCATAAATGAATACATGTGTTGGTATGCACACGGAGAACAATTTGTTCCTCACGAGACCATGATAGAAAGGATGGTTGGATTAACTTTTAGTGTTAGCAACGTGCATGGAGTTGTAAATGACAATATTAATCCTTATAGAACTATGGTTATCAATGCGATGAGAATGAATCAGGGTCATGCCGGTCAATGTCCAATCATAGATAAAGAACCTAATGCAGGCACAACCAGTTTTTTTTTAATCTTTTGAAAGATTATGATGAACCATTATGAGATGATTGCACAAATCATAGTCAATTATCGGCAGTTGCACAAATGTTTACCATCAAGTTGGATTATAGGTTGAGTGAGGCCGGTTATGATAGAATTGTTAAATGGATGAGAAACATTTTACCTGAAGGGAACAAACTGAACTTCTATACTGCGAAGTCCATGATGAAACCCCTCGGTCTAGAATACTAGAAAATTGACATGTGTCCAAAATTCTACATGCTATATTACCTTGAAAATATTGAGCTGACCGAGTGCAAGACATGTGGGCATTCCCGTTATAAACCTAGAACTGGCAGGGGAAAAACTCTTGTAGCACATAAAAAACTTAGATACATCTCAATCACACCTAGACTGCAGAGGTTATTCATGCCACCAAAGACTACTGAGCACATGACATGGCACCAATCACATGATATGGTGGATGGAGTGATGGTGCATCCTTCTGGAAATAAAGCATGGAAACACTTTAACAATGTGCATCCTCACTTTTCAGCTGAATCAAGGAACGTGAATCTTGGGTTATGTACAGACGGATTCAATCCATTCGGGTCATTTGTTGCTCCTTATTCTTGTTGGCCGATTATACTCACGGTTTATAACTTGCCACTAAGGATGTGTATGAGGCTGAAGTTCATGTTTTTATCTACGGTCATGCCCGGTCCTAATAGTCTGGGCCTAAATATAAATGTTTGTCTTCGACCCTTAATTGATGAGTTGATGCAATTGTGGTCCTCCAGGGTTTTGACTTATGATGTATCGAAGAAACAAAATTTTCTTATGAAAGCAGCTTTGATGTGGACTATCAATGATTTTCCAGCTTATGGAATGATTTCTGGTTGAAGCACATATGAAAAACTAGCATGTCTATATTGCATGGAAAATAACAAGGCATTCACGCTAACAAACATAAAACGTCTTTTTTTTACTATCGCAAGCATTTCTTGCCAACGGATCACACGTACAGAAAGAACATAAAAGATTTTTTTTATTGGCAGAATTGAAAAGAATGTTGCACCCCCGTGTCATTGTGGTGAAGAATTGAATGATGTCGTGTTAAAGTACGGTGACATTCTGTTTGGTTTCCAAATTTTATAAGCAGAAGTTTCCTGGTTTTAGTTTGACCCATAATTGGGTAAAGCGAAGTATTTTCTGAGAGCTTTCTTATTGGAAAATCAATCTCCTCTGTCATAACCTTAACATCATGCACATAGAAAAGAATGTGTTTGAAAATATTTTCAACACGGTCATTAACGTGAAGGGGAAGACAAAGGCCAACATCAAGGCTAGAATGGATATAACATTGTTTTGTCATCATAAAAATATAGATTTGGTTTATGATGGGTCAT
>Ga0307518_10002315_pt1 | contig 13922 bp, 12 predicted proteins | sample 25_EM_MG_FD_203889 | JGI IMG/M metagenome (GOLD analysis project Ga0307518, IMG submission 203889) | Populus trichocarpa ectomycorrhiza microbial communities from riparian zone in the Pacific Northwest, United States - 25_EM | ecosystem: Host-associated > Plants > Roots > Unclassified | place...
TCACAAAACAATGTGAATTGCTACAGTGTTTCCCTACATGACTTTTTTTTTTGTTTTTTTATGATATTTGTTTAATTCATTTTTTTTTTGTTTTATGATTTTTTTTGTTTTTTTAATGATTTTTTTCAAAATTGTCTTTGTCGATTTTATTTTTTAATATTGAGTTGGTTGACAATTTAGCTTTGTGGTTTTTTTCTTTAAAACACTATGAATTGCTACAGTGTTTCCCCACATGGTGTTTTTTTTAATGATTTTTTTTTCAAAATTGTCTATCAATTTATTTTTTCTAATAATGTACTGGTTGAAAATTACAACTGTAACTTTCCTCATAAAGCACTATGAATTGCTACAGTCTCCCTATATGGTTTTTTTTTTATTATTTTAACATGTGGGGGAAGCACTGTAGCTTTCCTCACAAAATATTATGGATTGTTACAGTGTTTTCCACTTGTTTTTTTTATAATTTTTTTAATGATTTATTCTAAAATTATCTTTGTTGATTTTATTTTTTTAATAATGAGCTAGTTAAGAATTTAGCTTTGTAGTTTTTTCCTTTAAAACATTGTGGATTGCTACAGTGTTTCCCCCATATAGTTTTTATTTTTTTATGATTTTTTCCAAAATTATCGTTGTCAATTTTACTTTTTTAATAATGAGATGGTTGAGAATTATAACTATAACTTTCCTCACAAAACACAGTGGATTGCTACAGTATTTCTCTAAATGGTTTTTTTTTGTTTTTTTATGATATTTGTTTTTTGGTTTTTTTTTGTTTTTTTTCCAAAATTCTCTTTGTCGATTTTATATTTTTAATATTGAGCTGATTGAGAATTTAGCTTTGTGATTTTTTTTCTTTAAAACACTTTGGATTGCTACAGTGTTTCCCCACATGTTTTTTTTAAATGATTTTTTTTTTCAAAATTATTTTTGTCGATTATATTTTTTTTAATAATGTGCTGGTTGAGAATTACAACTGTAGCTTTTCTCACAAAACACTATGGATTGCTATAGTGTTTTCCTACTTGATTTGTTTTTGGATTTTTTTTGTTTTGTTTTTGTTTTTTGTTAACATGTGGAGAAAGCACTGTAGCTTTTCTCACAAAACACTATAGATTGTTATAGTGTTTCCCACTCGGTTTTTTTTTCATTTGTTTTTTTTTATGATTTTTTTGTTATTTTTAATGATTTTTTCCAAAATTATCTTTGTCGATTTTATTTTTTTAATAATGAGCTGATTGAGAATTTAGCTTTGTAGTTTTTTTTCTTTATAACACTGTGGATTGCAAAAGTGTTTCCCCACATGGTTTTTTTAATGATTTTTTCTAAAATTATCTTTTTTCGATTTTATTTTTTTGATATTAAACTGATTGAGAATTTAGCTTTGTTGTTTTTTTCTTTAAAACACCGTGGATTATTACAGTGTTTCCACACACGGTTTTTGTTTTTTTTAATGATTTTTTCTAAATTTATCTTTGTCAATTTTATTTTTTTTAATATTGAGCTAGTTGAGAATTTAACTATGTAGTTTTTTTCTTTAAAACTCTGTGGATTGCTACAGTGTTTTCCCACATGGTTTTAGTTTTTTTATGATTTTTTCCAAAATTATCTTTATCGATTTTATTTTTTTAATATTGAGCTGGTTGAGAATTTAGCTTTGATGTTTTTTTCTTTAAAACAATGTTGATTCCTATAGTGTTTCCCCATATGATTTTTGTTTTTTAATAAGTTTTTTGAAAATTATTTTTGTTAATTTTATTTTGTTAATATTGAGCTGATTGAGAATTACAACTATAGCTTCCTTCACAAAATACTGTGGATTTCTACAATATTTTCTTACATGGTTTTGTTTTTTTAGTTTTTTTAGTTTTGATTTTTTTATGATTTTTTCCACTTACCAAAGTTCAGCCAAAAACGATCTCATATGAGTGAGAGATGATTTTTCTAAGATGACAAATGAATTATGCCAGCAAACAGGTTTTGTTAAGAAACAAGTCCAAATTACATCCCGAAGCATTCAAACCAACATCCAAGTTTTTATTTCAGCAATTTAGCTCCTCTAAGTCAAATCTTGAAGATTTCATGCAAGGCTATTTCTTCTTTTTTTTGAAAAATAGTTATTGAAGTACTTAAATGTAAACATTGACAATAATGTCAACTTCGAGCTCAAATCTGGTTTTATACATTTACTGCCAATATTCAATGGACTTACCGGAGAAAATCCTCATACTCATCTCAAGCAATTCCACATGGTTTGTGTGGCATGAAACCGAACGGAGTTGACGAAGAACAGGTGAAGTTGAAAACTTTCCCTTTCTCTTTAAATGGGGCAGCAAAGGCATGGTTTTTCTCTATTGTCCCAGGTTCCATTGGAACATGGAATGACATGAAGAAGATTTTCCTTGAAAAATATTTCCCAACATCTCGAGTTGCCAACATAAGAAAAGAAATATGTGGGATTCAACAATCTCATGGGGAGACACTCTCCGAGTATTGGGAAAGATTTGAGCAACTGTGCATTCAATGCCCTCATCATCAGATACAGTTGCTCATTCAATATTTCTATGAAGGACTGATGCATACTGACCACAATATCATTGATGCAGCAAGTGGAGGGGCATTGGTAGATAAGACACCCAAGGCTGCACGCCAATTGATCTCAAATATGGCAGCCAACTAGAAACAATTTGGCACCCGTGGAGACTTCTCAAGCAAACAAGTAAGTGAGGTAAGTATTTCTAACCTTGAAAATAAAAATTAATGATCTCACTTCTCTTGTGCGTTCTTTGGCTTATGGAAATGTAAAGCAGGTGAAAGTTTGTAGCATATGCTCCTTATAAGGACATGCTTCGGATTTATGCCCAAAAATGCAAGAAGATAACATTGAACAAACTAATGCAATTGATGGAGCATTGGACACCCTCAGCGTAAGTATGTCTCTTTTCCAACACATACAATCCCGGATGGAGAGATCATCCCAACTTACGTTATGGGAACCCGCTTCAACAAAGCAATCCAGGCCGACAGTTCCATGAATTTCAGTCCCAACAAAATTATCAAGCAAGACAGCCCCCTACAGTCACAAATTCCAATGTTATGGGGTCATCGAGTGATGATCTTCATGAGATGATGAAAACCTTGGCTTCTAACACGGTGACCTTGCAAGTCTTTTCAACGGGAAACAAGGTCAAGCATTCACAACTTAGAGAAGCAAATGGGCAAGTAGCTTCAAGTGTAGGGAAATTTGAAGCACAAATGAATGGAAAATTGCCCTCCCAAGCATTGAATCTAAAAGAGAATGTTAGTGCGATCATGCTGCGAAATGGGAAAGAACTTGAAGAGCAAAGGTCAAAACAAATTGAGATGGAGAAAGAAAAAGAGATAGAAACCGAATTGAGTGCAGAGAAGAAACATCCTCCTCCTTCCAAACTAAAACAACGACCAACACTCCAAAGGTAAGTCCTCACTCATTGAATTCCAGTTTTAAAACAATTCCATCATTTCCTATGAATTCTTCTAGGTCAAAGAAAGATGATAAAGAAAACAAAATTTTAGAGGTCTTCAAGAAAGTGAAACTCAACATTCCTTTGCTTGATACTATCAAGCAAATTCCCAAGTATGCTAAATTCTTGAAGGAGTTGTGTACTACCAAGAGAGCTTTCAAGCTGAAAGGTCACGAGACAGTAAGTATTGGTGAAGTTATATCTGATGTTGTTCAAAAGAATACGCCTTTGAAGCGAAAAGATCCAGATGCGTTTATTATCCCATGTGTTATTGGTAATGCTAGTTTTAAAAGGGCCTTATACGATTTAGGTGCATCCATTAGTGTCATGCCTAAACATATTTATGATTCTCTTGGTCTGAAGCTTTTGAATAACACTAGTATTGTAATACAACTTGCAGATCATAGCTTTGTTTATCCACTTGGTGTGATAGAAGATGTCCTAGTCAAGATTGATAGTTTGGTTATTCCATGCGACTTTTATATTCTTGATATGGAACATAACTCTTGTAATTCTTCAAACAACACTCCTATATTGTTTGGAAGACCATTCTTGAAAACTGTCAATACAAAGATTGATTGTGGTAAGGATACTTTATTTATGGAGGTAGAAAATGAAAAAATTTAATTTAATTTTCATGATGCAATGAAATATCCTTATAGCAATGTTTATTCTATCACATGTTATGACCAAGTTATAAGTGTATGTAGCAAGTTTTTGATTTTGACTGTGAGAACGGATTAAGCGTGGCTTTGAGTTATGGTTATGATTTTATGGAGATAGAAGAGATGGAGAGGCACATTTGTATTCTCCAAAACATGCACCAATCAGCATTGGCTTTGCAAGCTTTGCAAACTGTCCTTCATGTGGCAGGAGTCATTTATCCCATCATGGACAACAAATGTGTGGCACCTATCCTTTTGGTACTCAAAAAGACTGGAACCATGTTAGAAGAGATCAGAATGATGCTTATGAGAAAGCAAGGATTTACAAAGAAAAGACTATGAGTCTTCATGATCGAATGATTACGAGAAAAGAGTTTCATGTTGGAGACAAAGTTCTCCTTTATCATTTGCATTTGAAACTTTTTCTTGGAAATTTGCGCTCTCGTTGGATTGGACCCTTTGTTGTTTCTAATATTTTTCTTATGGTGCAGTTGAAATTACAAGTTTAGAAACAAACAAAGTGCTCAAGGTCAATGGGCATCGCTTGAAACCTTTCTATGAAGATTGGACGACAGAACTCACCTCTTCTGTGGAGTTAGCTGGACCAATTTATGAAGAATGAGCATGCCACATGTCGAGCCAATGACATAAAACAAAAGCAACCCAGCACAAAAAGAAAAAAAAATCAGATTTGCTTTTTTTTTCCCTTATCTTTTATTTTTCGCATTTTATTTTATTTTTTTCATTCTCTTATATTCCTTTTCTTTTATTTCAACATTGAGGACAATGTTGTGTTTAAAATGTGGGGGTATTAAGAGAAATTTGGTTTTCTTTGTTATTTTTCAAAAAACATGTTTGATCTTTTTGAACTCCCATTGGTTTATGAGAATATGAGTATTATGTATGAGAATTAATTGAGATAGATGAAGATATAAATCAAATGAATGAGTGTGCATGCAAGTTTTAACGTTTAACTAGTTTAGGGATTGACTTTGAAAATATGTCATGTTGACATTATAATGTTATACCAATGCAAGCTTTTGAGCCTTCAACATTATATTCTTTGATTGTGCGTTCTTTCAATGATATGTATCTCTAGAACTTGCTTCATATCCTGTTGAGATTACATTCGCATTACATATATACATGAAGATGATAAAGGCATTAGGAATTTTAACCATTTTAGCCAAAAAGTCAACCTAAAGTATATTATCATTAGTAAGCCCCTTTTGAGCTTGTTTATCTTTTCTTTGCTTTATCCATGTATAAACCTTAACTTTTTATATGTTTTCCTCTTTTCCCCTGACCAAGGATTAGTAGAGCATATACTTGTGATATCTCATGGAATTATGGTTGGAAATTATGTGAAATGAAAGAAGAAATGATGTTTGATGAAAAGATAGGCAAAGTTGTCAAAGGTGAAAGGAAAAAAAAAAAGAAAAAAATTTGAAAAGAAAAGTGTTCCTTTATGTTCTTAAGATTCTATATTGATGGAGCTTGAAATCAAAAGAAGTTAAGCATCGGTGTTTAAAGATGGAAAATTTATGCGCTTTGAAGGAATATTTTGTTTGAAATATTATTTTTCAGAATGCTCTACTTTTTTTGGTTTGAACATTTTCTTTTACTCTCTTTTAGCTAACCTTAACCTTAGCCCCATTATAACCGAAAAATAAGACATTTTGATTCATGCATTGCTTATAATATGTTAGCAATTGAGATGAGATTGAAGAGTAAGCTTATGGTAGAACATATTCATTGATTGAATTTGAGAGATTTAAATACATAAGCCCTCAACACGTGAGTGTTGGAGTATATATCAATGAGAGGACCTATCACTTTGGCATGATATAGATTTCATTTAAATCTCAACGATTAATTGAGTTTTGAAGTTTGCATGTAAATGACTTCATGAAAACCTATACTCTCTATCCTTCTTGATTGTATTTTTGTTTATAATATAGTTATTAAACTCGGCCCGAGAGTTAACCCAGCCAAGGGGTCGCGTTCCGGGTTTCATGGGTCAATTCGGGTCAACCCGGATCAACCCCAAAAAATTAAAAAAATATTTAAAGTTTTAATATTTCATATGAAAAAATTAAGAAAAAAATCCATGTAAATATAGGATATACATGTTGTAAATAATGAAGTTTAAAAGAATATTTTAAAAAGTTTTTTTATCCCACATTGAAAAAACATAATTTTTTTTCTTGTGAACATAAAATATATATATTAAAGGGCTTCAAATTCCACATTGAAAAGATATTATGTTATCATTTTAAGTTGAAGTATTTAAACAAAAAAAAAATTTATCCCACATTGAAAAAACATAACTTTTTTCTTGTGAATATAGAGTATATATACGAAATGACTTGTAATCCCACATTGAAAAAATAACTTTTTTCTTAGGAACATGGGAGTATATATACTAATGGGTTTCAAATTCCACATTGAAAAAACATAACTTTTTCTTGTAAACATAGAGTATATATACTAAAGAGCTTCAAATCCCACATTGAAAAGATATTATGTTATCTTTTTAAGTTGAAGTATTTAAACCAAAAATTTTTTTATCCCACATTGAAAAAACATAACTTTTTTCTTGTGAACATAGAGTATATATACGAAAGGGCTTCAAATACTACATTGAAAAAATAACTTTGTTTCTTGGAAACATAGAGTATATATACTAAAGGGTTTCAAATCCCACATTGAACAAACATAACTTTTTTTCTTGTGAACATAGAGTATATATACATAAGGGCTTCAAATCCCACAATGAAAAAATAATTTTTTTCTTGGAAACATAGAGTATATATACTAAAGGGTTTTAAATCCCACATTGAAAAAATAAAACACTTTTCTAATATTTATATAGTGAACTTTAAAAAGTGTCAATAACCAACTTAAAAAATGTCATAACCCATTTTTGGGTTATTCCCCAATTCACATTTTTTTCTCTCTTCAAAAAAAATAAAATACAAAAAAAATCAAAAAATATTATCAAAAAAATATAACATTGAAAAGAGGATGCCAGAACACTCAAAAAATGGTTAAAAACTGGTTAAGGAGGTTCAAAAATAAAAAGATTAAAATTTGGCAGTATTTTATTGACTGATGAGAGCCTTGTTGACAAAAAAAATTCAATTTGAAGAAGAAAAGTCCAAAATCAGATGTTTATGGACTCAATTAAATTTTATTGAAGGTTTAATTGAATTTATAGAGGGTTTGATTACAAGAAAAATTAATTTTGAAGTTAATTTGGGCTTTAATTGGAAGAAATTAAAGTTCTGAGGTCAAATTATAATTTTTAAGAGTAAATTTAGTCAAATAAAGAGCTTAATTGCATAAATATTGAAGTTTGATGGCCAATTAAAGACTTAATTGAAGAAATCTGAAACCAAGAACCAAAATAAAAAACATGCATAAATAGAGGGGCTGCAATTAAACCAAATCAGGGGCCAATTTAAAGAAATTAGAAGTTTATTGATCAATTGAGGGTCAAATTGCATAAATTCAAGACCAAGGACCAAAGTGAAAAAGGTGGCCAACTTCAGGGCTGCTGTTTGCTTTTTGGCAGGGATGCAATTGCATTTATTTTTAAATCAAAATTGCAATTGAGGACTCGATTGAACAAATCATAAATTGAGGACCAATGCGAACTCTGACACGTTGTTTTGCTGCCTTTTCCTTTTAAATGAAACGGTGCGTTTTGTCCAAAACGACGTCGTTTCATACACTATTCATAAAAAAAAAAAGGAAAAGCCTAAAACGGTGCTGTTTTGAACGGCACTGTAGCCTTTCTTCTTCCCCTGGATGCGCGAGGCAAGGGAAGAAGAAGACTTTTCTCCCCTGCTTTGCCCGTTCCCGCTTTCTCCAAAACCACCACAAAGACGCCGACCCAAAACACCCCACTTGCCTAAGTTCTGACTCGTGGCCTATCACGGGGTAAAGCAAAACAAAGGGGATGCACCCTTTGGACAGTTATGGGGCGGCTGCACAGTGGCCGTCCTTGCCTCTCTCCCCCCTTTATTTTACCTATAAATACAAAGGGGGAGAGCACAAAAGAAGAGGACAAAAAGGAGAGGGTGGAAGACCAAGAGAAAGAAAGAAAAGAAGACCCGAAAAGGAAGAAAGGAAGGAAGAACAGGAGAAGAAAAAAAAGAAAAAACAGAGAGAAAAACAAGGGAAGACAGAGGGAAGAAACCGTCCACCGCCACCGACAGCAGCGCCGCTTGGAACCACCGCCGTGAGCCTCCACAGCAGCCACCGCATGTTAGTTCCCCGCCTCTCTCTTCTTCCTTCTTCCCCTTCTCTATTCCGTCTCCCTTTGCTTTCATTTGCATGCAGAACGTGAGCAATTCACGTTCTGCAGCAAATGAAAATAATTAGCTGGTTATTGTGTTGTGCACAGTAACCAGCTAATTAAAATTTTTGGGCCGGTGTTAGCCCATTTTTATGTATAGCCAGTGCAGGCCCATTTTTTATATTGGGCCAGTGCTGGCCCATTTTCCTTATGTTGGCCGTGCTGGCCCATTCCAATTAAACGTACCGTAAAATATAAATCTGGTATTTTAATACCCTGTTTTCGCCAACCAAAACAAATTTGAAAAAAGAAAAAATTATTTTTGTACATACGACCAAGTGTCTCAAAGCTAAAAAATCATGTGTGTTTTTCATACACCAAAAAACAATGTTTTAGCATGCATGTTGGCTTTAATAACCAGTTTATTAAAATCAAGAGAACATTGGCCAAAATTTCAAAAACAACAATAATTTAAATTTGTTTGTCTTTTAGTATCCGGGGTACGACATTGCACGTAATACGTATTTCAGATATTAAATTCTTTTTTTGGACGCTAGAACAGTTAGGTTTTTACCCGATAAGATAAGGATCTCTTTACATAGAATGACTTTTCTTAAACCGTAGACAGACTGACAATTAGAAACCATAACAAGACTTTAGATTTTATCAGTCAACAAAACAATGCAGCTTACCTTAGGTAGGGCGCAGTTGGGGTGCTAATACCTTCCCTTTACGCAACCAGTCTTCGTACCCGATCTCTAAGACCAGTTAGAGTTCCTAGTGACCAAAATATTAGGCGGCGACTCCCGTTCCATTTTACTGATAGGAGACAAGAATTTCTTGTCTCTCACATTTGCCAGATAAACCATTTACATTTACCTTGAGGGTGGACGATCGCCGCGACGCCGCACACGTGTGACAAAAAATATGAAAAAAGAGGGGTATAGGAGAAAAACCATATTTTAAAAAAACAAAAACATCGGGTCTCGTCCGAGTTCGCCCGGGTCATAGGTTGACCGGGTTTGGCCAGGTCATTGCACCGGCCAGTCTTTTGACAAACCCGGACCGGTACGACCCGCCAGGCCGATCCAGGTTTAATAACTATGCTTTCTAATGCATATATTCTTGGACATTGATGGGAGATTAAGAGATTGGTCATAGTTATTTTTAATTTGATTTTATCTATCATTTCTCGAGGATGAGCAAGAGCTAAATGTGAGGGTGTTTGATGCAAATATATTACTCGATAGTTTCACCCACATTTAACTAGTGTTTTGCCTATGTTATATATATAAAATGTCTTGATATCCTTTGTTTTATGTTTTGAATGCACTTTCGAATGAAAGATGCAAAAATGAGTAAATTAGAATTCTTTATTTTATGTTTTGAATGCACTTTTGGATGAAAGATACAAAAAGAAGTAAATTGGAGGTAATTGGCAAATTTGACCTTCAGTCGATGTTTTGTGCAGAGTATAAGCTCTAGAGGTCAAAATAAAGTGATTACAGTGGCATTAAAAATCTATCATCCTTACCTTTCTAGACATCTAAGGCAAGAAAATAAAATAAGGAAGAGCATGGAAATCGCAGCCTTCAAAGTCAAATCTCGCAATCTGCCAGTGTTGACCTATGGTCATTTCAACTTGAATATCTTGAGCTACAAAAGTCCATTTGATGCAAACTAAATTTTTTTGGATTCCTGACTCAAAGACCTATCCACTTACCAATGTTTAGCAAAAAACGATTCATATGAGTGAGATATGATTTTTCTAAGATGACAAATGAATTCTGCCAACAAACAGGTTTTGTGAAGAAACGAGTCCAAATTACGTCCCGAAGCATCCAAACCAACATCCAAGTTCTTATTTCAACAATTTAACTCCTCTAAGTCAAAGCTTGAAGATTTCATGCAAGGCTATTTCTCCTTTTTTGGAAAATAGTTATTGAAGTACTTAAATGTAAACTGTCTACTTAAGGGAGGACTATTTTGTAAAATAGAGACTAGGGTTTCCTAGGATATAAAAAGAATGAAAGAAGAGAAGGAGAGGAGCCAGTCAAGAGAGAAAAAAGCCCTTTATCCTCCACAAACCCGAAATCATGTTTTCTTCTTTCTTTTTGATTAGTTGTTCAACAAACATGCAAGGCTAAACTCTTTTTCTTGGTTGCAAGGACACAGAAACCTTCGGATTTCAAGAATTGTGAGATCTATTTTACCTTTTCTTTTCTGTTTATATGATGAATATGTTTGTTCTCCTATGCTTATTTTTCCTATGATTGTTTATTTTAATTGCTAGAGCGGACTCTAAGTTATTATTGTAGACAACCTATTGCTAAGTTTGATATCAAAACCGGAGTTGTGGTATATGAACTTGAGAAGCAACTGAGTTTAATAATTGTGGCGGATCTACGTTATTAATCTTAGGGAGAACATTCAATCAAATCAAACATAGACTGCGAACAGTTATGTTTTCTTGATTAATCAACTTATCTAGTTCTTAATGCTGCAATTGAATTAAATTACTAGTGCGGACAATGTGGTTGTTTGATGGTTAGGGTTAGTTATATGGTTTCCACCGTATAACTAACTAATGTTAAGAAGAGATAAATATTCAGAATATAAATTGATGTTTCATTTCTATGATGAGTTCTGATTTCTGTAGGTGGATGTTTACTTGTAACTAAGGTTTATTCTCTTGATAATTTTCTGATTTTATTTAATTTCGCTTGATAGTATATTAAAATACTATTCTTTTGAGTAGTGTTTTTTTTCCCTTGAATTTTTTTAAAAAATTTATGTTCTTCTCGATTGTTTTTTATGAGATTATCTTGGTCTCATGACCCATGTCATAGATTTAACGAGTTCACCCAGGTTGACTCAAGTTATTTTTTTGTTATTTTTGTCGCACGTGCCCCACGTAACGTCGATGGCGATTTTTGTTTGTTGATTCTTGGGAGTCGCTACCTAGTATTTGATTCAGGATTACTAGGAAATCTGAGTATGTCGATCTTTGTCAGAGATTCACGGGTAAAGGACTAGTAGTGGCTAGGGAAGGTATTAGCACCCCTAACGCACCCTACCTGAGGTAAATTGCTTCATAGTTTGATGTGATTTAAAGATTTTGAAAGTTTTCTTGTTAATGTCTTCTTAAAAAAAGAAGAAAAGTTCTTCTCGGTAAAGAGATCCTTATCTTATCGGGTAAAGAAAACCTAATTGCTCTAACATCAATAAAAACAAAACAAACTTTTCTATTTAATATCAAGAGTACGTCTTACGTATAAGATTGTAATCTTAGATACCAAATGAAAACAAAATATTTTTTTTATTTTTGAAATATTGACGTAGTTCTCGTGACTTTAATGAACTTGTTATTACAACAGAAAATGCATGTTAAGACATTTTTTTTTAAAATTTTCTATGTTGTATGAAACTATAATATGATTTTTTTTATCTTTGGCCGTATGCATGAAAACAAAGCATTTTTTTCTAGATATATATATTTTTGCAACATTTCATAGAAAACCGGATATTTTAATATCAGATTTGTATTCTTACAATATAAAAACAAAACCTCTAAATAAATACGCCAGAAAACCACAAATCTCTCTTTTTTTTCTCTTTCTTTTGGGGTGGGCTCCGGTTGACTAACGCTCACATGCGTGAACTAATCACGCACGCATGCTATCCACAGTGCGAAGGTAATTAAAATTACCTCTGCACAGGTTATGTAACTACAACAGACAAAATGAAAAGAACTTACCTGGTGCAGGGAGGCAAAGCTGAAGACGATGGCTGGACGATTCTCCTCTCTTTCTTTCTGTTTTCTATTTGCTTCTTCTCTGGTTTCTGGTCTCCTGTTCTCTCTGTTTCTGTTTTCTGTTCTTCTTGCTGCATTGTTCCTTCCCTTTCGTCTCTGTCTTCTCCTCACTCCTGGTATTCTTCTGTGTGTGTGTTTTTTTGTCCATGTTTCTGTTTGTTTGCTTCTCTCTCTTCTGGTTTATTTTTGTTTCAGTCTCCCCCCTGGTTTTTTTCAGTTCTTCTCCCCTGTTCTCCTCTTTTTTGTCCCCCGGCCTTTTCTCCCTTGTCATGGCCTTTCTCTGGTTTTTATAGCCAGAGAATGTCATGCGGTCGCCTCCAGATAATGAGACGACCATGCATGGACTTTAATGCAGGAATAACGGTCGGCGACTCTTTCGTGGACGTTTAGCAGGCGTGGCGCAGCGTTTCTTTCTCTGGCTTTATAGCCGAAGAAATGCCGTACATTTCAGTAACGTATTGCATCGTGGGCAGCTTCGGCTACTTGTTTCTTCTTCTTCCTGCTGAAATGGTTCCCTGGTGCAATGAAAAAGATGATGGACAATGTCCTTTGAAATGGCGTCGTTTTGGGATGCGAAATGGCCATTTTTAGTTTGGTCACTCAAGTTTTGAACTTTTGTAGTCAAGTCCTTGGCTAAATTATAATTTGACCCCCGAACTTTAATTTCTTCCAAATAAAAACCAAATTGAATTAAAAACAATTTTTCTTGCCATCAAACCCTCCATAAATTCAATTAAACCTTCAATAAAATTTAATTGGGTCCATAAAAATCTAATTTTGGACTTTTCTTTTTCAAATTGAATTTTCTTTATCAACAAAGCTCTCATCAGTAAAAAATATACTGTCAAATTTTAATCTTTGTATTTTTGAACCTCCTCAATCAATTTCTAGCCATTTTATGAGCATTCCAGCATCCTTTTCTCGCTGTTATTATTTTTTGATATTTTTTTTGTATTTTCTTATTTTTGTGTGGGGATCCAAAAATAGATAACAACAATTTTTTTAATTGATTTTTTTAATTTCATACTTTAATATTGGATTAATTGAAAATCATCCAGATTATTTTTAGACCCGTCAGGCCAACAAAGTCATATTAGATTATTAAAATAATTGTGTATTAAATAGATTAAAATATATTAAGTTTTTGTAAATATCTTTTTCTCATTGGAATATACATAAACAAACAAAAAAAAAAAAACTATATCTATTCTATTAAAAACTATATTCCAACTTGGCTTTTCTAAATAGTATTTGACTTGGAGATGCTGTTACCACGTAGCTGGAGTTGTATATAATGCTTTGTAGTCGCACCATTCTTCATCCACCTCTTCATTAACATTCTCTCTTATCTTTCATTCTCTTGCTTACATCCTTTAGCTCAAGAGGGAGAGAAAGATCAAGCAAAAAGATGTGGGCAATTGGATTGGTTGTTGTAGCATTGGTGGTGATATACTATACTCATATGATTTTCAAATGGAGAAGCCCAAAAATTGAAGGAGTTCTCCCTCCAGGTTCCATGGGCTGGCCCCTCATTGGAGAAACTCTCCAGTTCATCATTCCTGGAAAATCTCTAGACCTTCATCCATTCGTCAAGAAAAGGATGCAAAAGTAATATGCTGGCTACCATAGTTTGCGAGAGA
>Ga0307518_10002316_pt1 | contig 13920 bp, 9 predicted proteins | sample 25_EM_MG_FD_203889 | JGI IMG/M metagenome (GOLD analysis project Ga0307518, IMG submission 203889) | Populus trichocarpa ectomycorrhiza microbial communities from riparian zone in the Pacific Northwest, United States - 25_EM | ecosystem: Host-associated > Plants > Roots > Unclassified | place...
AGGCCATTCAGCTTCCATGCTCAACAGTTTCACTCCTCTTTTATTCAGTTTCACTCCTCTTTTATTCATAAAAGATTCACATTCAGACACTTTTGGGTAAAAGCAAGATGTTGATCTTCACTGCAATATTGTAAGTAGCAAGAAGCCCGTAGGGATTCCATGAAGGATATTACAAACTTCTCAAAAGGAATATGTTCAAGTCTGCAGAATATCCCTTATAGGAGAGCTAGTTTCACACAACAAAATGGAAAAGGTGCCAACACACAATCAGTAAAAATGAGCCCAAGCATACTTTACAAAAAATAATACTTTGTTTGGCATCTGTGCTGATATAGCGGAACACAATATCAGTGGCAATGAGACATGAAAATACTGTCATACAGAACATTTTAGGTCATCCAAGATTAAAGATAACTAAACAAAATATAACATTTACAACTTCAAATTCAGATTATACCAGATAATTAATAAATTGTGAACCAATACCTCAATACAGTATCACCACCAATTCTACCTCTAACATTATCTCGACTCTCTCCATGCCTGGTAAGTAATATTGGGCGTGGTGTAAGGTGTGTATTCACCTGCATCAGATTAAAATTTTTAGGTTTGCGTGAAAAGAACGAACATCAAATGAACAAGATTGTCACAAAAATGGTCAATCATGTTTCATCACTTTCAGGCATCTTGGTTTCTTTATGTTTATTTTAAAGTCACTGTTTGCAACTCAAATAAACACTATCTTCTTCCTCTGCATAGAAGTGTATATCACACCTCTCAAACAAACATCCCTTGAGTGCAACTTATTTTCAACAAACATGGTAGCTAAGATTTGACAGAAATTTGAATACAACTAGTGCCAGCTGTGATGAAAAGAGAGTCTCAGAAATTAGAAATTAGAAAGGAGAAGTGGCCAACTAGAACATTTCTATAATATGCTAAGAAATAATTGTACCGAATTGATGGCAGGACAACTTACTAAGAAAAAAACAATTCTCCCAGGAAGGTAGCCACTGATATTGTTAACCTGAATGTACAAACCCGAGTTGTATTATAGAATAATCACATGGAACATAGGGAGTTCAAAGACAACATCCTTCAATATATAAGGATTCATGAAAAAATTTCAGTCAGCCAAGGTGCCATATAGACCAATGGTACTATTAACTTATCCTGTGCTGCATATAAATGAATTCACAAATCAGTTTGGGGGGGGGGGGGGGGGTTGAGCTTACTTGTATCTGTCCACCATGTCCACTGACCATATCAATCATCTTGATATAAGATCCTTCTTCTACTGGTTCATAAACCTAGTAAATAGAAGTAAAAATTTTAAAACTAAAGTTGAAATTGCTCATTGGTAATGACCAAATCTCAAAAGGAGAAGATATTGGAAGCACATGAAACCACCTTTTCATAATTAGATAGCCGACTTTTGAAGTCTTGCAATCCAGCTTCGAAATCTGGCCTGCAAAATCACACCAAGTACTAAGTACCCACGTCTGTTCAGTTAAGAAGCCAGTGACTTCAGATAGTAATCATACTGTTCAGCATAGTCAGGGCTTTGTTGAATTTTAAGACGTATATTTCTTTCAATTATGTGTTCATCATTGCATAGTGTCTCCAAAAAAATAATCTGCAGCTAAAACAGATAACACGTGTCAGAACAGTTCAGGACTCTTCATCATTTCTCTATTGTATCCCACTTTCCAGTCAGATTTTGTCCTCTGGTTACAAGAGTTTTTAAGGGGGACTTTTAGCGGTTTGAAAATCCAAGAAATAATAGAGAGCAAAAGATAAGAATAAGAAAGTTTTCATTTAAGATAGCAACTGTGCAGCCAAAAGGTGAAGAAAAAATCAAGACACGCTGTTTTTATTTAATTTATTTAGATTAACACCTGATGCAAGAAGATTATGAGGTAGAATATCAATTTATGAACCTAAGCACTGTAAAGCTTCCAAATTTAGTATCTTTCTCTTAAGCTTAGAGAATAATCTCAGTAGCCAAATAACTAACACACTTGGCAATAATATGTGAAATTCAGTTTCTTAAAACACTTTGAGTTTGAAAAAGCAATAAAAATGGCATAGGTAGCCAAAGTGCTTATTGCTTCAAGGCAAAACACATTAAAAGCACATGTTCCAAAAGGATACTCTTCACCTAAAAAATCACGTTAGTATCTTACTGGTAAATTTTAGGACCTTTTATGCTATGGTCTTTGTACCTTGCACTTCCCTTCAGCCATTTTCATCAGCATGTTCCTTCTTTTCCTGGTACTGTTTGTGGCATCAAATATTCCTACCTACAAAGAAATTGAAACAAACAAATCTAAAGGATTAGGAAAGATACACAGAAATGTCATCATATCTGACATATGGTAATGTACCTGGCCACCTTCTTGCATCCAGGCAATCATATCATCCATTGCCAATGCTGCTACCTAGGAGCACGTGATACATTAAAACTATTTGCAAAGGAGAAAGTTAATGTGTTACCATTCCCAATCGTGTAAGAAATAATAGTTCAGAAGTAACAGCATACTTTGAGGGACACAGTAGTATTTCTGGGAGGCTTTACTACTAATTGCTATTTGGGTTACTGTATTCATCCAGGATTGTATCTGGGCATGGGCCAGATTACTGAACCAGCAAAAAGATCAGTTCCTGCAACATGCTTAGTTCCGCTTTTTATTCTCACTGTTCAGTAATTGCTTTCCTTTTATTGACTACTTTCTTTTCACTTTATTAGTGACCATTACCCAACAAAATTTCAAGAGTCGAAAATCTAAATGAAATAGATCTTGAGATCTCAATGACTCAAGGGTACTTCAATAAGGAATAATACCTGTAATAAAGCAATTTGATTCATATATCCGATAACAATTGCAAGGAACTTGTACGATTTTAAGAAATTAATGTCTTACAATTTACAACCTTTAGAAATCAATAAATCTTCCATCACTATATCCTAAGGAGAAAGTGAGCAGCAACACATATTAAACCAAAGATTGAACTAGTCCAACCAAATAATTGATTCGCTCACTCATAGAGAGAGTATCATAATAAGTTCAATCAGTCCAGCATAATGCAATAAACACAAAACCATCGTAGGATGAGAGAAACAATGTTTTTTGTGGTCTATGAAAGACCACTTATTTAATGGATATTACCTCATTTCGTGCCTCCATTCCTTCAGGGTTGTCAGCTCGGAAAAAATCAGCAGACTGCATCCACACAAATCATCAAGAAATGTCCAAAAAAGAAGAAAATGACTGCAGTATTTCGATTCCAGAGCATAACATGAGTGCAATACATAGTACAAGTATAGAATTAAAACCACATCTGGATCCATTTCTATTCCAAATGCATATCTCAAATGACAAATGAATTTTGCAGTCCATAACTTCTTCATATTATACCGTGATAAGAGAAATAGTATAATAAAGCGGATTTGAATGCCAAGCGCATTGTGAAACTGCATTAAAGTTTTAGTTTTTACTAGCATTAATTATTAAAAAGTTGGAATTCAATCATTAATAATTATTGGAATTCAGTTGCTTAATTGACATGGGACAAAATATTACAAAACTGTAGCAAATATAGCTGTAGGAGGTACCGCAATGATATTCCACGGACAAGACTTGAGATAATTTTTGAATTAACAAAAGGGAGAGAAATGCAAAGAAGAAAACCATATATGTCTATGAACTGTACAACACTAATCATCATTCCACGGGAACAAACAATGCAGAACAAATTTCTTCATCAATAAAAAAAATAGTCATTAAACCACTAATATAACTAATGAAAGTTCTAAGAACATAATCAACTGTAAAAGGCTTTAAGCATACCTGATTAGCTCCATGCTTAAGGCGCCGATACTGTTACAGCCAAAGGTAGGAAAATATTACACTTCAACTTTTCACATGTAACAGGCCTCAAGAATGCATGACTGACCTTTCCAACATTGAAGTGCTTGGTATCATGACCCAACCAACGAAGATATCTAGTAAGTTTAGCTGCAGTAAAAGTTTTGCCTCGGGCAGGTAAACCAACCTACAGTGCAAGTACTTGTTAGAATTTTTAATTATCAACAGAACTCGTGCATTTATTATTGAACTATGAAAATGGAACATATACAATACAAACACTCAGTTAAATCCAGCATGCAACTCTCAAGTTATCTGTAGAAGTTGATACCAAATCTAATCTCAAAAACTTTTCAATTAAATTGAGAGTGAAATTAGAAGGATAATAAATATTATCACCAGTTCTGATCAATAAATTATGCAGGAAAATACCAGAACAATTGCCAAATGCCTATCCTCCTTTGGTCCAAGCATCTGATCAGCAACAGCTCCAGCAGCAACAGCTCCAGCAGCTGCTGGCATTGAATTCTGACAATGCAGGGAACACAGAATAAAACCATGACATAAAACCACCACTGCATACCAAAAATAATTAAGCTCGCACGATTTTCCTACTGTGAGAAATATTTGTTACAAACCTTGGTTTCAGTGTCCAGTTTGAGATCACAAGAAAAAGCACTCGAACTAGATGACTTAACTACTCTAGGAGATCCAACACCTCTATCCACAAAGAGCCCCCTGTGACCATCTTGCTTTTGCAAAGAGGAAAATGTCCCCACTGATTTTGATTCAACCATGCCGGAACCAGAATATACCTTGGATGGATCTGGGATAACAACCTCCATCTCCTATTTGAACATTTGCAAAATGCATTAGAACTAGAATACTATATTAACAGGGAGAAAACAAGGTATACGGAAGCCACCCATGCATATGAAAATGTCTCATCTTAAAAATTAGCATCAAACTTCTCCTTGACCAACTGGAATTAACCTAACTATTTAGCAATTGCACCCATTAAAATTTGAAGTCCAGGCCCAACAAAGCTGATATGATCCAATTGCCCTCTATATTGGAGGGACTTCAAAATTTATGAGCAGGCAAACATTAGAAGGTTGAAAAGAATATCTGTGTATTGAAGTAGACTTAGATATTTCTAGGCCTATGATGGAAATTAATCTGTATATCTGCAAAATAGGTTACCAAGATGCACCTTAATAGTTGTAGGTTGATCAGCAGAAACACCACTATCCTTGAAGGAATATGAAGCATTGCCTGGGCAATCAACATTGGAAAACCTTGGATTCTCTGTATTGTTAGCTGCGTACACGAAAGCAGAGTTTGCAGAAGTTGAAGGAGCTGGGACAACATAATGTTCAAGATCAAGCTCCAAACTAGCTGGAGAGCCATTCTGTAAAAAAAAATTGAAGGACAGTTTCTTTAGTGTGCACAAGTTAATAGATTAAACAGTATAATGAAACTAACAATACACCCAGTGAAAAATGATGGAAATCAACTGCAGCACAGAAGGCCACAATTGCAAATGAGTTTAAAAAAGGTCTCAATCTGACTTGGAAGAGTTTTTTGTTTTTGTTATGCTTTTGCTTTGCTTATAACAGCATCATGGAAGGGTGGAAAAGAAAACAAAAGAAACAATAATGCACCTAGTTAGAGAAATTTGAACTGGAGGACAACAATAACAAATTACCACAGCAAGCTCCAATACCAAGCTAAGCATCCAACTTGAAAGTTTAAGATAGTTGGTGGGGCAGCCCATATAGTAAATAAGGTCATAGCAAAGTTAATACTTAAAATCAATATGTGGTTAATCAATGGCCACCCTCTCACATGTAAGTAAACGAATAAGAAAACGTAATTGATGAAAACGATAACAAATGGACTGAGCCCAAAAACTGGGCATATCCCATAGGTAGCCAATACTAGCAATCAAACAACAGCAATACCCAATTCTAATCAACTGTGGTTTCACGAGAACAATAGTGAATAGGCCACCATCCAAAAACAGCATAGTTGAGGAAACAACAACAAATGATGGTATACATTAGAGCATCACATCTAAAACTTTAGCTCACAGGTCGAGGAGCCAATTAAGTATATAGTTTACCGGTCTTTAATTAGCTATAAATTCATGATAACTCAAATGTTTGCAGCTCAGGAATCATGAGGCAGGTATAGATAATAGATATAAAGAAACGTAGAACTAACTAAAACCACCTCTTCTCACTCTTGGTCCCTGTAGAAATGAAATCTCATAGAAATGGAAACATGTCGTTATGCAACATATAACAACAGCAAAAGAAAATGATAAAAAAAAACATCTGTGAGCTGAAAATGCACCTCAATTCCTGCCATTGGTACAGAATTGATGCTGACATCAGGAATTCCACGAACAGTTGAAGGCTGGAGATTCTCCTGATAAACTCTCCAACTGGCCGCAAGATCAAAAGGTGAAACTCTATCAGCTTTAATAAACACCCTAAACTCCACAGTCACATCGCCATTCTTGAATACTGCCAGCCTCGATTCCCCTTGCAATGTTCCCCTGGTAAGAAGCCGGTTTGGACCCTCCTCCACCACACAAGGGCTATTACTGTACTTTGGCTTCAACAGGAACTTGAAATCCAAAGTTTCTAATATCCAACAAGCAATAAAACATTTTATTTTTTTTAAAAAAAAAGGCAATCAAGAGAAAATTTTAGAAAATCATTACTAAAATAAATAACCATGCCTTAAGTTTACTGTTTGATTGGAATTTGAAAATAAATTTCCGAGTTCAGGAAAAATGGAGGCAAATTATGCATTAAAAATGAATAAAGTAATCCTAAAAACTTTTCTTTTCTCTAAATTTCTCTGCAACGAAACAAAAGAGTTGCAGAAACGTACAAATAAACTGAATTAGTTACCGTGATTAGATGGAACGACAAAGCTTAATTCCCACATTGAAGCCGATTCAGGTTCCATGGAAAGCTAAATTAGAAACACAAATACAAGCAAATGAGAGGCCTGGAAACTAATTGCAACTGGATTTTTTCTTTTTAATAGTTAATTAGTATAATTACAGCTTTAGAAGAATCCCAGGAGCCAACAAGAGGCACGGAACCGTAGACATGAGGGATGAGTTCCGCTTTAAGTCTATAATTCTCCATTTTAAGAGAAACATAAAGTTGACCTCCTGCGTGGTCTGGATTTTCTTCTCCTTCATTTCCGTGCGAGCTGCCGTCTGCGTCCTTTGACAAACCAGTGCCCATAGCTAGCTACTCTCGAGACTGTTGATTTTTGAGTGAGAGGGAGAAAGAGATGCTATTTATATAGTGTATGCCAAGCAAGTTGTTGTTATTTGGTGTGTTAGTGGATTTTCTTCGGATAAGAGAGAATAAAGAAAAGAAAGAAAGAGGGGGGTCTAGAGATTTGGCTGGGTTTTGAGCCGTTGGATTTGTTTTTCGACTGTAACGGAAAGGGACGAGAGCGAGAGAGAGTCGGTGCTCTGTTTGTTCGATTAATTATGTGGCTGGCCGATGGTGAGACTGGATGATGCTTTGGGCCAGCAACTTGCAGTTCACAGGTGGGCAGTGTTTATTTCCTCTTTTTACTCACCCCCGGAATCTTAGGGGCTGTTCGGCTTAAGGCCAGTTGCAGGTGCTACCGGTTCTCAGACGGGGAGACTGCCTGTTAGGTGAAGTTAGGTTTTTTTTTTTTTTTTTAGCTGCGAAGTCAAATCCAAACATGCTTGGACAGCCTAGACGGGGAGTGCCTGAATTCATATATTTTTAAGAAAATATATGAATACATTTAATTGTATAATTTTTTTTTACTTGAAAAATACAAAAATATTATTTATATTTAATGAAATAAATTAAAAAAATATGAATTGAAACTATCAAAAAGTTATTAATGCTAATTAAATACCTATAAAAATATAATATTTTTTCTAAAAGAAAAATATAGTTGAGTATACAAATATTTAATCCTAATTTTTTTTAATTTATGTGTTTTTTTTTATCTTGTAGGTTATTTTTTCTTATCAATAATTTAAATAAATCATGAAAATAAATTTTATTTATATCATATATAAAAGACAAAAATTAAAAGTAAATTATAACAATCTATTTGAAACATTATAAAAAATACTAGATAATTAAAAGAATAAATAATATTTGAAAAAAAAAACTAAAAAGTTAAAGAAAAAAACTGAGAGGGTATTAATTTAAATTTTTTTAAAAAATAATAAACCAATAAACTTAGAGAGGATTTAATGTTCGTTAAAAGCTAAAATAAAAGGCAAGTATTTCTTCTAAAAGCAAAAAAAACATACGACCACGCAAATATTTAAGCATGACTTGTTTTTTTTTTAATCTATGCATTTTAAATTTTTTATCTTAGACATTATTATTTCTTATTAAGAACAATTGATAGAATTCAAGCCTTTTTTTTTTAAGAGAGTTGGAACAATCAAACATGACCCCAATTTCCAAACCCGATTCCTTTTACCCAAACCCGATTCCTTTTACCCAAACCATATAGAGTTTAGGTCTGTGTATAAGAACACTGAGAAGTGCCAAGCCCCTCCGTATATTCACAATTTGCGTGTTTTTGGGGGCCTTGAAGAATCAAAGGGTTTCTCACCTGCTCCATTTATTACAATAAGAGACCAGGTAATCTAATCTCTCGTCTGTAGCAAAACTAAATCATAAAAAGTCTTCAAAGGCTGTTTAGTTACAACTTAAAAGTCTTTTTTTCAGACAAAAAGTCAAATCTATGTTTGGTAGTAAAAAAATATAACGTAGGATTGTGAGTCTCATACCAAAGAACCCAGAAGCTGTTCCATTTTGAATGGCTCTTGTAACCAAATGTTTTTTTCAGTCCACCATGACATCTACAGTCATATTCCAGTTTAAACTTCCTTCTTCTTTTTTTTATAGTTTTTTTAACCTAAGATTCCTCTCCTAAAAAAGTGCACACATGTCATACAAGTTTAATAAATTATAAATCATTTGATATAAATAACATATATTTTAATAAATACTTTTAGTGTGCTATAATTCTTATTAATCGTTCATTTTATATCTCAAAAACAAAATAATATAATTCAACCAAACACTGTTATATTGTTGCTAACCCTTTATCAAATAATACTTTTATCTTATGATTCAACATAGAATGCAGTACAACATAATAACCACAGCACAACATAACAGCAACAAGCAGACACGTGTTACCCCAACTTGAGGGGAGCCAAAAATCCCTATCTTGCTATGAGAATTAGAACAGCCAAACAATGCCGGATCCATCTTTTTTACTCTGGATCCGTTTTTCAGACCCGGTTACTTTGACCCAAACAAAATAGAGTTAGGGTTTGTGTATAAAAACTCTGAGAAGTGGCAATCCCCTTCGCGTATTTACAATTTGCAGTTGTCTAATCTAGACCTTGAAGAAGCAAAAAGGGTTTTTCACTCGCGCCATCTGGTACAATGAGAGCCAAGGTAATCTAATATCTCCTTTCTAGCAAACCCAAATCATAAAAAGCTGTTTAATTAGAAGAGTTGAGAGTCATTAATTGGTATATCTGTTTTTGCAGTGGAAGAAGAAGCGAATGAGGAGGTTGAAGAGAAAACGCCGAAAAATGAGGCAAAGATCCAAGTAGTTGCAGTTTTAGCTCAACCTTACAAACCCTTAATTAATCTTCGCTGTTATTTCATTTCTGAACCATGGAGTATATGTTTTTAATCACTTGATGTGCGGAAATTCGCGGTTTTTTTTAATTATTACGGGAATGCTACTTTTTTTATATATAAAAAAATGTGGCGTGAATGCAATTGTTATGCAATCCCTGATAAGTCTCTTGTCCTGCTTTGATTCTAAAATTCTATTCCTAAGTCGCCAATTGTTGCAAAGTTCTGTTGCTTGTCCCTTAACTTACTGAGTTTTAAATTTTACTGCAATCCGAGATGTTTAGTTGATAGGTGATTTTCAGTTACGTTGTGTCCAGCACAGCAGAACTGCAATGTTTCTTTTGTTATGGTGATAAACATTGTCAATACTCAAAGCATTTTGCGCTTTGAATGGGGTTTAGAATGGATTCATGTGTTGGTGCTAGGACCACAATGGATAAGATAAATAGAATGCAAGAATATTATGTTGTTTTGCAATTTCAATCTTTTTTTTATTGGTGACTGTGGGAGTAAGTTGTGTGATAGAGCCTAGTTATGTTAGGATTTAGGAATTTAGAAGCATGTTCGACAGATAAATTAACGGGAAGTCAAATTGCCTTTCAGGTCTTTATAAGATCGAGTGTCTGTCACTAGTAATTCCTTCCCCTTTTGATTTTATAGAAATTGGGATTTGTTAGGTTAGCCTTTTTTTCAATTTGCAGTGTAGGTGAGGCGACTTCTTTGGTTTGCTGACATGCTTTATAAGTTCTCCCTAGGAAGTTATGTTAGGTGCCACTTTAAATTTTCAGGTCAAGTTTAGCTCTTTCCTCTTTTATTTTACTATCAATCATTGATTGTCCATGAACCTCATTTACCCTTGAAATCGTGGTAGAATCCCATTTTCTTGCTGCAGTGTACATTGTCAGGTCTCATCGACATCAACCTGAGTTATAACATCACTTCTAACTGCCCATGTTTGGAACTTCCTTTTTCATTTTCCATTTTACATGTGCAAGCCCCAGAGTAGGATGTTGGAACTATTAGGCAAAAGATTTGCTTCAGGTTTTATTCTTAAAGTAGTTTAGTAGGCCTCTGTTGTCATCATGATACTGTATGTCTAGGTGATCAATTTTATATGCTTTGATTATTCTAGTAATAAATGGTGTTAAACGTGGCGAATAACTCAGATGGTGAAGTTATGTCCAGTGGTAGTTGAGGAGAGTGTTGGAATATCATTATTATGGTGGAGACCGGATAACATACCAGGTCTGGGAGGATACTTGAAATCTTTGAGAAAATGGATTCTTGAGTATCGGAAAGGAACACTTCAACAAAAGATGCGGTCACTAGGATGTAGAGAACTTGAAATTTGTACAATTCTCACTTCTGTCTCGACATTAAAAGAAAAGGTAACCTGACTAGGAGATTCAGCAGGGAAACATAACTCGTGTTATTGCTTTGCTTTTCTTTGAGTTAGCTTACTTTTTTAGAGGCCGAGGGCCATCTTCAGTTCCGAAATCCAATTCCCTACAGCCAAGGGAACTTTGTGTCTTTTTTTACTTCATCACCGGAGCTTGATAGGCTTATCATTTGTGAGCAATATCAATGCTCGAATACCAAATTAGGAGGTTTTGTTCTCAGTATTAATCTAGTCATCTGTTGTGCTGGTACTTTGAGTTATTGTTCAAAATGGTTTCCACGACGATTAGCAGTTTTAGGTTAGATGTTGCCTTGCAAGCAGTAGTTTCATAGTTTTTATAATCACAGGCCAATTAGAAGGTAAATTATCGTCTTCCAAGTCAGCGGGTGGCTAGGCAAGACAAACGAGAAACATTCACTAGTTTACTTCATAATTGAAAAAAAAAAACCACTTCATACGACCAAATATGAATTGAAGATTTTAACTATTGATCGCGCAGAACAATCATGAAACATAGGCAAGATGTATTGACATTGCTTTATCATAAAACAGAGGTTTGATCTTATTTCTCATATAAACTCAGGAACTGAATCCCATTTAATTTTATTTCTTGGTATAAATGAGGCAGCCTTGCTAATTGAAACGTTTAAGATTCTGCAACAGGATTTTTATTCTAGTTTCAAGTTTGTAGAGGCCGTTTACTGAGGATTTGGTGGGCGGCCATTGGCTGCTAAGACCCTTACACCCCATTCTAGGAGCTCTTTGCTAGTATCAATCACCTCAATGAAGCAAAGACAATTTCTCGTCTTTCCTGTTGCTGTTTCAATAAGCTCCTCCTCACAATTGAACTAACACTGACTTACAATTCTCAATTTCACTGAAGCAGCCCATTCTGCAATTAGGAGTTCAAACCCTGACCTTTTTTGTCCAGCAATTGCCATCCCAATTGTGGATTGCATCGACGAAACCCGAGTAGTTCCAGTTCTTGATACGATTGTACGGCCCATCATGGATTTCAACTTCTATGGTGTATCCACCATTGTTTATAACGAAGATGGTACTCTTTTGTCCACACCGCAGCATAGTCGACACAGCTTGTGTTGTCATCTGCAAATCGGATCGCTATCAGCTGTACGGCCAGTAACCTTATAAAGTAATTCTTCAAAGGGATTACATTTATAGATAGGACAATATAAATTTGCATGCCAGTTACTGATGGATTGAATGACAACAGTATTAAGTGCTCACCTGAAAGCTCCCATCGACAATGCAAGCAATCACCCTATTATATGGCAGGGACTGTGCATAGCCAGGTGTTGCACCTACAGACCACCCTATTGAACCATATTGAATCTGAAATTCATACCCACAACACCAAGTTTTATACCTTTTTTATGTCTCAGAAAAGTCGAAATTAAGATAAATGACATTAGGCCTTTTGATCCTATACAGTACACACGTCCTTCTGGTAACTTGAGTTTCTGGCAATGAAACCAGGAGTCTCCTGTCTCAGCAACCACAGCTGTGCTCCCTGAGACATTTTCTCTATGTGTTGAGAGAGTATATAATTTGGCTTACGTTTGAGAGGATGCCCCTCCTGTAGTTTTTATATGCAGTTGTATTCCTGTGAAGCCTTTTGGCAAGTGCAGGAAAAGAAAGTCCTCCATTGGTACAGACCCGAAAGCAGGTCCATGAGCATCTACAACACTATCAGGCTGCACAATGATTGGCTTCTATGTCTCGAGGAGGAGTGAGTATCCAACGGAGCTGTAGTCATTGAAGATAGGGACGACAAATATGTATGCATCTGCGGATTCCACAATTTCAGAACAAAAGGCTGTGCTCACATGCAGCTCCTTGCAACAACACAAGCACATACACGTCGTGACCTTCCATGTCCATCAGCTGCATACCCTGCATTGAGCTCATTGCAACAACTAATGTTGGTGAGCCCTGGCTCGGCAACAAGATGATCAAGAAGTGCAAGGTTAAAGTCGCGGGGCACGGAGAAAACATCGGTAATGCCTATTGTACAAGCCTGCTTGCAAGGTGACGACCAGGGTACTGGCTTTGGGAAGGGCAAGAGCATGAGAAGGAGAGTGTGTTGTTGTTTGAGTTGCTACCGAAGTTTGAACGTCTTTGAGCAGTTGGATCTGTCACCATTCTAAGTTGCCGTTTGTTTCTGTAGTGTAAAAATACTTTTAAAGAAATTTGAATTTTTTTTAAATTAGTTTTTTTTAGATGTTTTTAGATATTTTAATATATTAATATTAAAAATAAATTTTAAAAAATAAAAAATATTATTTTAAAATACTTTCAAATAAAAAATACTTTTAAAAAACAATAATATATAGGTTTGTAAAATAATGTTGTGGCATTTTTAGCAAGGATTAGTTTAATAATGTACACGCAAAGCAAGTCAAAACAAAATCTGATTTAATATAATTATATAGTAGGTGGTTCAGTGGTAAGAATTTGGGACCAAGAAGTTTGTTCATAGCTATTAACTTCAGGGCCCGTGAAATTAGTCGGGTTGCGCCCAAACTGGCCCGGACATCCACGTTAATCTAAAAAAAAATCTGATTTAATATCTATTGCTATTTATCTTAGAAAAAACCAATCATCAATTTTTTTTTAAGAAAAATCAAATCATCACATTGTTTATTTGCTAATAAATTAAGTAATAGTATTAGTGTGTGTTTGTCATTGCATTTGTAATTGTGTTTAATTTGAAAAAATATTAAATTAATTTTTTTAGTATTTTTCATATAGTTTTGATGTATTAATATAAAAAATTAAAAAAAAAATTATTTTAATATATTTTAAATTTTTTTAAAAAAAGTACTATGTATCATAATATTAAACAAACATGTAGTATTGGCATCTAGGGGTATGTTGCAAATATCCTAGGATTTATCTAAGATTTATTCGGTCATTAGTTAATTATGCTCTATGTTTCTGT
>Ga0307518_10002317_pt1 | contig 13918 bp, 16 predicted proteins | sample 25_EM_MG_FD_203889 | JGI IMG/M metagenome (GOLD analysis project Ga0307518, IMG submission 203889) | Populus trichocarpa ectomycorrhiza microbial communities from riparian zone in the Pacific Northwest, United States - 25_EM | ecosystem: Host-associated > Plants > Roots > Unclassified | place...
GGAGTAGATGACTATGGTTGATTTCAGACTGAGGTATACAGGACGGAGTACAGGGTACTTATACTATGGAGAACTAGGGACGAGTATTTACGGTGACAAGTAAACATCCTAAAGGGCGGACAAGGGATGACCGGAGTTGGGACTAGGTCAGGTCCGATGAAAATAAGTAAGGTCCGGAGAAAATACTACAAGGTAGAAGATACAAACGGAGCACGGAGAACTCACGGTACAACAGGGTAGACGGGGAAGTGTGGTAACGACTGGATTGAGTCTAATGCAAAGGGTCGCACTTAGCGGAAGGGTATGTGCGTGTCCGGGACTGGAGTAATGCGCAGAGGTCCGGAGTTGAGCTACAGTGCTGCGATGCGACCGGAGTAACCGGATAAGAGTCCGGAGTTGGACATGGTCTTGACAGGTAGACCTTGCACTCTATGTTGCATCTGCACTGAAGCCTTGAGGGCTCGGCCCTAAGAGGGGGATACTGTCATATCCATACTTTTCCCAGTCACAACTCTGGTCTAACCTTGGCCCGCCTGACCTCTCCTTAGGCATAGACACAACTCCGGATCTAGTCCAGCCATCTCCAGCCCCATAGCTGCACTCCAGCTCAACTCTGGTCACTACGTCCATCTCCACCTCAGGACTAACCCCTGTCTTCCTACAGACAGATCTGCAGTCTAACTCCTCCATGTCAGACCTGTACCTACCATTAGTTGCTACTCCGGTTTCAGTCCGGCCACTCTCTTTGTCTGGTCTGTGACGTAGCCCAACTCCGGCTGGTATATCCAACTCCGGCTCAGTTCTGCTCCTGCTCCTGCTCCACTTCCTCTGTTAGGTCCACCAAAGGCTTAGGACATTTCTATGTCCAACTCCGGACCTTCCTCCGGCTACTCTGCCCTTCCTCCACCTGCACACTCCCTCCGCTCTTGCACTTCCTCCATGTTACGGTCGCCCCACTCTTTTCTTTCTTTCTTCTTTTCTTGGGCTAGACCCTTCTCGATACAGCCTTCTTGCTGTACAACACGCCTTTTCCTGCTGTCCGCGTTGGCTGTCCCAACCTATGCTTATCTCTGCGTTCCTGTGTTCGGCTGAGCCTGTGGCAGCCAATAGCCTTAGTTTCTCTTGCCTCATGTATACCGTGCTGCCTCCACGAGGCTATACGGACTATAGTATATAAACCCTAGGGACAGCTCCTGTATTCCCCATTCTCGAGCTACCCAATCTAGCTTGCCTCTGCTCTCTGACCGCTCTCATATCTCTACCAAGAGATACTCAGAACTCACGACCAAATCCAGTAGACTTTGCTGGTTAGAGAACCGCTGTCTCTAGAACTAAGTCCCAAGCATCGACTGTGGGCACGACACAAGGAACAACCTTGTGAAGGACGAACGAACGACCCTTTGGGTTAGAACACGCCGAGACTCAGTCTCAGCGTAACACTCCAGTCGTGCACTTCCTCCGGTCCTGGACATCGCTCCGGACTTAACATTAGTTAAGTCCACCTCTGACCCTTACCTGTCCTGTTCCGACCTAGTTCCCTTGTCCCTGCTTTTCCTCCGTCGTCCCTGTAATCCTAGTTCCCCGTTTCTGCTTCTGCTCCGGTTTATTTTCCTGTACCTAGTTTATTTTCCTGTCTGGTTCCACTCCATCCCTTGTCCCAACTAAGGTGTTTACTTGTCACTGTATATACTCACCTCTAGTCTCATTACTATATAAACTACCAAACTCCGGCCTAGTAGTCCTTAGATCAAATCTCGACTAAGATACTCCTCCCTCTGTACTACCCACTATGCTCTCCTAATCCATCTGTTCACCTGAACTCCTGAACTCCGGCCAACTCCGGTCTCCGTCCTATCTCGTCCCCTTGGTCCTATGTCCGCTCCTAGCAAGTCTCCTACTCGCACAAGGGCAAAAGCCACCTCTGTCCCAGACTCAATGCTAGACCTCTAGGGACTTATCCCACCTCTGGGATGTCCTTCGCTCTGGACAAGCTGCGATCAACTCCGGACTACTTTCCCGCAGTCCGGACTTACTCTGCAAAAACCCGGACTTACTCCCAGTGCTTCTCTAGTGCCCGGACTTGATTGTCCACACTAACTAGCACCTACTAGTGTCTGGACTTACCTCCTCATTAGTCCCCTGCATCCCTGGACCTCCTAGTAAGATCGTCGAGGAGAACCGATCCTGACAACTCCCCTTTTCCATTTCTCTCTATCTGTCTTGTAGTGCCACTGATCCGTGAGCGTGTTGTCCGATCTGTCTCTCTGTACTATTACCTAATATGTTTCCTTTCTCGTTTCTGGTTACTATATGTTCCCATCCCATTTCATTACTAATACATTACCTATCGGTAATCTGGTTATCGCACTTACTGTACTTACTCAGCGTGCAGTGCGACTGCATCCGTCATTCGTTGGTAATCCTGTCCTCCCGTACATCGCCTCATCCATTCCACTCAGTATAAATACCTAGATACTTGGTCTGTTGTAGTTTCAGTTTGAATATTGAATAAGATACTTCCCATCTGTTCTCCTTCGCACTCTCCATCTCTGTCCTCGTACAAGTACTTGGTCGCTGACCATTTACCCTCAGACTCTCCATATAACCCTTGGTTGGCCTTCCTATTACTCGGGAAGCATGACTATGCTATGTAGCATCTTGGTCTTACCGCTAGGCCAACCCCTGACCCCCTGACCCCTCATAGAGATCAGGACAGTGAAGAACCGGTCTTGATAATATATTCGAACTCTAGTCTTGTACGAGTTCACAATCATCAATGTCTAGAACAATCCAAACTCGCTCGCACAAACAACCCAGAACCCTCAGTGTCCGACACTCGTCAGGCTGCTGCCTTGAGCGCTCTGACTAGCCTCAGGCACTCACCCGACTCTGTCTCCCAATTCCAAGGCTTCTCCACTTGGAGAGCCTCCTCCCCTGCTCAGCATCGCCCACCTGGGGCCTTCATCAAAGATCTCGGTGATGACCTAGGTGATGACCATCCCAGTGACAATGGTCCCAGAGGTGATGGTTCCGACAACCCTGACAACCCAAACCCAGATGATGACAGTGAAGACTCCATTGATGGCATCCCTGACCCAGATGAGGCCGGTCTAGTCATCTTCAACAACCTCTCCATTGCTATCAACAGACTTGCGTGATCTTCACACTCATCTGAGTCTTTGTCTCGCACCAAGGTTCACGAACCTGATATCTTTGACAGTACCAATCCAAAGAAGCTTCACACATTCCTAGTCCAGTGTGAACTCAACTTCCAGGACCAACCAAAGGCCTTTCGCACTGACCAAACCAAGGTCATGTTCACGCAATCCTACCTGAAAGGAATGGCTCTCGAATGGTTCAAGCCAGACCTACTTGGTGCAGGCAACCCCCACAACCGTCCGATCTGGATGGCTGATTGGGAAGAGTTTGTCATTGAACTCCAAACAACCTTCAGTCCCCACGACCCAGTTGCCAATGCTGAACACCAGCTTGACCACCTCCGCATGAAGGAAAACCATTGTGCCAATTGATACATGATTGACTTCAACTGTATCGCATCCCAGATTTGAGGCTACAGTGATGGCACCCTGTGTCATCATTTCTATACAGGTCTCCCTGACTGAATCAAGGATGAGATAAGCCGTGTCAGTAAACCACGCACTCTGAACGGTCTTCACGTCCTTACCCAGGAGATTGATGCCCGATATTGGGAACGCAAGGAAGAGGTTGCACGTCAGAACAAGACCTCTACCAGCACTAGTACCAATACCCCCAACACCAAGTCAGGTAAAACTGATAAGGGTAAAACCTCAGGCAATGCTGCCCAGTCCTCTTCATTGTCAACCCTGACTCAGAAATCTAACAAGTTGGGCAAGACTGCTGAGCTTTCGGACAAGCTCAGCAAGGACAGCAAGCTGACCTCTGAGGAACACAAGTGCAGGTTTGACATGAATCTGTGTATGTTCTGTGGAGCAACTGGCCACAAGGCCAAGGACTGCCCAAGTCAGGCTCTTGAGCAGCCAAGGCTAGGGCAGCTACTGCCACTACCATGAACACATCAGAAGCCAAACCAATGGCCTCCACTGAGGCAAAAAAATAGACAGCAACTCCCGAGACTCCGCACAGAGTGGGAGTTGCATTGTTCCTGACTGTGCACCTATGGAGGCCTGACTCAATGCAGCCACTCTTTCCAACCCCAACTCTCTCCGACCTCAGGTTACTATCAGTGACCACAATATACAGTCTTTTCCTGTGGTAGTAGATTCTGGTTCTACCTATTGTTTTGTAGATCCATCTTTTGCCAATATGAACTCTCTTTCACTTTACTCGGTATCCCCAATCGTTCTCCATCTATTTGACGGTACCACCACCACCATAATCACCGAAGCAACCAATCTACCCATCCACTTTCCCTCTGGTGACGTCACCCCAATGACATTCTATGTCACCCCATTGGACTCTGACTGTAAGATAGTTCTTGGACACAACTGGCTCACCTGATACAATCCATCAATTGACTGGGTATTGAGCAGTATCAAGTTCGGAACACCTATGCAGCAAGTGCCAACCCCGAGCTCACTCCCCGACCCTGTAGCGCACTCACCAAGCACGCTGAGACTCAATGCCACATCAGTCTCATCTCCTTCCCCGACCGACTCACCTCAGGCTCCCGGTCTTTGGGCACCTCCTATCGCTCTCATCAACGCTGCAGCCTTTCTGAAGGCTTGCCAGCTCGATGGCTCTCAACAGTTCTCTATTCAGCTGAAGCCTGACGGCAGCTTTCATGCTGTGTCGGTCGACGCTACTCCTGACCTCTCCTCTGTCCCTGAGGCTTACCACGACTTTGCCAGCATCTTTAGCAAGGCGAAAGCATCGGTACTCGTGCCTCATCAGGAATATGACCTTAAGATAGAACTAGAAGAAGGAGCACCATTACCACACAGTAGACTCTACTCACTCTCCCCTGTTGAACTCGAAACCCTTTGGGGATTCATCGACGAAAACCTTCACTTTGGTTTCATTCGTCCAACCTCATCCTCCCATGCAGCCCCTGTCCTCTTTGTAAAGAAGAAGGACAGCTCTCTCCAACTTTGCATCAACTACCGAGGACTCAACAAAATATCTAAGAAGGATTGGTATCCCCTACCCCTCATCTCCAACCTACTTGACTCTCCGAGTCAAGCAAAGGTCTACACTAAGATCGACCTAAGGCAAGCTTACCATCTGGTTCACATTGCCGAAGGTGATGAGTGGAAAACTGCCTTCAGGACTCACTATGGCTCGTATGAGTGGCAGGTGATGCCTTTCAGTCTCACCAATGCCCCTGCAGCCTTTCAGTGTTTTGTCAACTTGGTCTTCGTGGACATGCTCGATGTCTGCATCGTAGTCTACCTTGATGACATCCTAGTCTACTCGGACAACATGGAGGACCATACCAAGCACGTTTGGGAAGTGCTTTGGCGACTGTGCCAGCACAAGCTATATGCTAAACCCAAAAAGTGTGAGTTCCACTTGGACTTGGTGGAGTACCTCAGGTACTTCCTCTCCCCCGACGGTTTGACAATGTCGCAAGACAAAGTCAAGACAATCTGTGATTGGCCCAAACCTCGCAAGGTGAAGGACATTCAGTCCTTCCTGGGCTTTGTGAACTTTTACCATTGATTCATATTCAATTACTCTGATATAGTGGTTCCTTTAACTTGGTTGACACAGAAGGATGCCCCTTGGGACTTCTCCAACATCTGCCGATGGTCATTCAGCCAACTCAAGGAGGCCTTCACTACAGCTCCCATCCTCACCCATTTCCAGCCAGGCGCCCAACTAATGGTCGAGACCAACGTATTGGACTATGTGATCGCCAGTATCTTGTCCATCACTGGTTCAGATGATGAGATATGACTGATCGTGTTCTACTCTCACACTCTGACCATGCCCGAGCTGAACTATGATACTCATGACAAGGAGCTCCTCACTATCTTTGAGGCTTTCAAAACCTGGCATCACTACCTGGAGGGCCCTGCCTTCCTGATTGACATCGTGACCAACCACAAAAACCTGGAGTATTTCTCTACCTCTAAGGTTCTCACCTGTTGGCAAGCCCAATGGTCTGAATATCTCTAGGACCTCATTCAATCTGATCATTCGTTTCTGACCTGGTAAACTTGGCGCAAAGCCTGACACCTTGACTAGATGCTGGGACGTCTACCCCAAAGAGGGGGATAGGGGCTTCACCCAAGTCAATCCACAGAACCTCCAACCAGTGTTCACAGCTGAACAGCTCACTGATTCCCTTTGTGCGACATACCTACACGCTCCAGTACTCAGAGCTAGTGCACTTATGGACGTCAAGCATCTTCATGCCAATATCCTAGCCAATCTCCCAACCGATCCCATTTCTAAAGCCCACCTCTTGGACACATTGAATCCCTGATGGTCAATCAACAAGGCTGGTTACCTATGTCTCGATGGTCGCATGTACATCCCTGAGACCGATGACCTACATCTTTGTGTGCTCAGATATAAGCATGACCATTCCCTATCGGGACACTTCAGTCAGAACCGCACACTAGAGCTCATTCATCGCGAATACACATGGCCAGGCATTCGTACCTACGTAAAGGACTACGTCAAGTCCTGCACAGCCTGTGCCCAAGCTAAGACACCACGTCACTGACCCTATGGGATGCTCAAGCAATTGCTGGTCCCTAACTGACCATGGAATTCCATCTCGATGGATTTCATCAAGCAACTCCCATCCTCATCTGGCTTCACAGCCATCTTGGTAGTCATTGACCGACTATCAAAGCAAGCCATATTCATCCCAACTCACAACACCATAACTTCCTCCAAGCTTGCACAGCTCTTCCTACTCCACATCTTTGCTAAGCATGGTGTCCCCGCGCATGTAACTTCTGACTGAGGCTCAGAGTTCATCTCACATTTCTTCTGATCACTCAGTAAGGCCTTAGATATGAAGTTACACTTCATGTCAGGCTATCACCCAGAACATGATGGACAGACCAAGCAAGCTAATCAAACACTCGAGCAATACCTCAGGATGTACTGCAATTACCAGCAGGACAACTGGTCAGATTTATTACCTCTCACTGAGTTCACCTACAACAACGCCCCTAGCGCTACTACAGGTGTCTCACTGTTTTTCACAAACAAAGGATACCACCCGAACCTTGCTGTGCACCCTGAGCGTGATCTTTCATCAGCTCAGGCAAGGGAATACGTGGTTGACTTAGAGTCACTGCATGAGTACCTACATGAAGAAATGGCTGCTGCCCAAAAAAGGTACCAAGGTCCTGCTGATGCCAGAAGATCACCTGCACCTGATTTCAAAGTCGGTGATCAAGTATTCATTAAGGCCAAGTACTTTAGGTCTATCCGACCATCCAAGAAACTCTCTGAGAAGAATCTCAGTCCCTACCCAATCATCGCCCAAGTTGGCACTCCATTATTCACAATCCGTCTCCCCAACTCCATGCGTTGTCATGCACCAAATGTGTTTGGTACTGTGGACATGGAGAAAGTTAGCCAATGAAACTAATGCGAAGAACACACCCAAGATCTGTTGAAAGATTGTCCCAACTTGAGGGATACAGACAGCCCTCACTATCCATATCACACAAAGTCAAGACTATCCTTATGTGAAGGATGAATACAAGCTTGTCATAGCCATCTATCACACAAGAATGACTATCCTGGAGCATGAGAACTGCCAAGAAGCAGAAGAATCCAAAGGATTAATGACCATTTCAGTATGAGAAAGAAGTGCAAGCTTCTGCAGTCCAACTCCCATACCAGGAAAAACCAAAGAAGCAGAAGAAACAATTGAGAAACAAAGGAAGAAAAAAAAGAAGAATCATTTTTAGCACCCAAATGTCAAATTTAGGTGCCCAGTGCTGGCATTCCGATATTTTGAATAGCTCCGTCATTTTTGAAGCAACCAAGCATGTGACTATACCATCATGGAGCCTAGACCGTGGTCTATCTGCCTGTCAAGTTCCGACGTAAATCTGTTTATTTTCCACAGAGATATTCCACCTGCAATCCAGACACCCGCTTCATCAATCACTATGGAGTCTGCATTTTCTCTGGAACATTTCTCCACTATTGCAGCAGACCTTGATTATGTCCTACTCTTGGGATAGCCTCTCCCTGAGTTCCTGTGCACTGCCTGGCACATATCTTCCCAGCCTGCTCCCTCAGTCCCTCTTGTTCTCAGTCAGTGTGTTCTCCTCGTCAGTGTCAAGTCCAGGTCTACTCTGGTAGGGGGTCCGGTCAAGTCCGGACGAAAGCGGACGAAGGAGAAGGGCAGAGGGCTGGACAAGGGATTAGTCCGGCCAGAGTTGAGACCGATTGGATTCAACGACAAGGGGGTCAAGCGTTGATCCCTTGCGTAGGTTCCGGTCAAGGCGATGGAGTCGGAGACGGAGGCGGAGACAGACAGAGACTGGAGTAGAGACTAAGTTGATTTCAGACTGAAGAATACAGGATAATCTACAGAGTACTTATACTAAGTAAGAACTAGGGACGAGTACTTACAGTGACAAGTAAACAGCCTAAAAAGCGGACAAGGGGTAACCGGAGAAAGTACTAAGTCAGGTCCGGGTAAAATAAAGTCAGGTCTGAGTAAAATAAACCAGGTCCGGTGAAAATGATACAAGGTAGGAGATATATTGAGCACACGGAGAACTCACGTCAAGCCAGGGTAGACGGTGAGGTGTAGTAAGGACTGTGTAGGGATTAGACCAAGGGTCGTACATAGCGGAGGTATATCTGCGTGACCGTGACCGGAGTAAGTGATGCAGTCCGGAGTTGAGCTGTAGAGCTGCAATGTAACCGGAGTAACTGGATAAGGCCCAGAGTTAGACATGGTCGTAACAGTATCCCCCCTTTAGGGGCCGAACCCATGAGGTCCCAGTGAGGCTGACGTGGTCGCCTAGGACAATGCAGAGTCTGGAGTGTTTGTCTGAGTACAAATTTTGGATCTATAAAGATCAGACCGGTTTTGCCCTTTTACCCCCAGTTTTCTTTCCGTGATCCTAACATGTCGGCCGTTGCTAAGTCCACCAGCCCTGTTGCCCCCGTTGCCACCGAGTCCAGGGATTGGACGAAGGCCTCGACACCGGAGCTCCAGTCTGGTAGTGAGGACGAGTCCAACGTCCTCGATGCCAAAGCAAAGGAGCGCCGTCGTCGCAAGCAAGTGAAGAGGGAGGAGAAGCAGCACAGGGAAGAGGTGGAGAGGCGAGCGCGTGAAGAGGCAGAGGCAAGGGTTCGCGAGGAGGCGGAGCAGAAAGCGAGGGAGGAGGCGGAGCGCCAGGCATGCAAGCAGGCGGAGAAGGACAGGGTGGAGGTGCAGCGGAGGGCTGCAAAGGTCGCTGCGAGGCAGAGGGCATTGGCGCAGGAGGTGTTGAAGAAAAGAGCGAGGGAAGAGCCGGAGGCGGGTCCGAGTGGTGACCAGAGCAACAATGCCTGGTAAGTATTTTATTCTTCTTTATGATTTTTTATTAACCTCCTGGCAGGTGTGTTCGTTGTGCCAAGCACAAGGCCAAGTGTGAACGGGACCCAGAAAAGCCCAAACAACGCGCGTGTATGAAGTGCATGGGGCTCAAGGAGCGGTGCGAGTGGCCGGAGGTGGGAGGCCCGGGTCCAGTAGTGGACAAGGGGAAAGGCAAGGCGAAGGAGGTCGCGACGTCGCGACGAGGAGGGGAGAAGCGGAAGAAGAAGAAGATGGTCGCGAAGGTCGTCGACGATGATGACATCGTCGAGGTACCGGGGCCGTCTGGGCAGCGGTCCAGGTTTGACCCTGGACCATTCCTGGAGCAGCTGGACAGGCTGACCGGGGCCATGGAGGAGATGACCAGGCAGATGCGCCGGGTCGCAGATGCCACTCGCTCGGTGGGGAGAGGGAACGAGTGGCTGACGGTGGGCCTCGAGACTTTTCTCAAGGAGTGCCGATTCTTTATGGCGCCCTGGGACGAAGACGAGGAGTCAGAGGACAGTGGGGCAGAGGTTGACCTGGAGGAGGTCGAACAGGAAGTCCAGGGGCTCCATGAGGAGCAGGAGAACCCTGGCAGCGGTGTGCCGGAGTAGTTGGTCCGGTCCGGGTCTTGTAAATAGAATGTAAATTAGTTTTTTACTTTTGTTTATAAAGAAAAGTGATCTGAGTCTAGTGAGTGATATTACAGAGTGAAACAGATAGGGGAAACAGATAAGAGAAACAGATAAAGGAAACGGAGGCGAGAGTAATACTACATGGACGCGAGTGGTCCGGGTTTGTCCAGGTACCGGACATGATAATTTTCTAAGAGTTCCGTTGTGTTGCCAAGTTCAGTGGCAAGAAGCCATGACATTTCTTTGTCAGTTCCTTCGTAACCGGACCATTGTACCAAGTAAAGTAGCTTGCACGATCTGTGTCGACAGTCAACCTTGGAGTCGAGGATCTCAGAGATCTCGAACTCCAGTTCGCCATCAACTTCCACCGGTGGCGGAGGAGGTTGTATCCGGTCCGGTATGGTATTAGGTATGGCCGGTTCGAGTTGGGAGACGTGGAAGACGGGGTGAACGGTGCACATGGAATCTGGAAGGCGGAGCGTAAAAGAGAGGGAGCCTACTTGCGCTATGATAGCGTAGGGACCCAAGTTCTTCTCTGATAGCTTTTTGGATGGTCGAGTAGACCAGAAGTATTTGGCTTTCACATATACTTGATCGCCTACTTTGAAGTCTGGTGCCAGAGTGTGTTTGGTATCAGCCAGACCTTGGTAGTGAAGTTGTGCATTGGCCATTTCTTCTCGAAGGTATTGATGCAGTGACTCAAGGTCAACTGTGTAGTCACGAGCCTGTGCAGAGGTCATATCGCGTTCCAGATAGACGGAGATGTTAGGATGATAACCTTTGTTAGCGAAGAATGGTGAGACTCCGGTGGTAGCACTAGGTGCGTTGTTGTATGCGAACTCCGCCAATGGGAGTAGGTCCGCCCAGTTGTCCTGCTGGTAGTTGCAGTAGATCCGGAGGTATTGTTCGAGTGTCTGGTTAGACCGCTCAGTCTGGCCGTCGCCCTCCGGGTGGTAGCCGGAGGTGAAGTGGAGGCACATGTCGAGAGCCTTTCCAAGTGACCGGAAGAAGTGCGAGATGAACTCGGTACCGCGATCTGAGGTGACGTGGGTGTCAAGACCATGTCCAACTCCGGACTCTTATCCGGTTACTCCGGTCGCATCGCAGCACTGTAGCTTAACTCCGGACCTCTGCACATTACTCCGGTCCCGGACGCACACATATCCTTCCGCTAAGTGCGACCCTTTGCATTAGACTCAATCCAGTCGTTACCACACTTCCCCGTTTACCCTGTTGTACCATGAGTTCTCCGTGTCCAGTTTATATCTTCTACCTTGTAGTATTTTCTCTGGACCTTACTTATTTTCATCGGACCTGACCTAGTCCCAACTCCGGTCTTTCCTTGTCCGTCCTCTAGGATGTTTACTTGTCACCGTAAATACTCGACCCTAGTCCTCCTTAGTATAAGTACCCTGTACTCCGTCCTGTACTCCTCAGTCTGAAATCAACTTAGTCTCTACTCCTGTTCCGTCTGTCTCCGCCTCTGTCTCCGCCTGACTGGAACCTACACAAGGGATCAACGCTCGATCCCCTTGTCGTTGAATCCAATCGGTCCCAACTCCGGCCGGACTAAACCCTTGTCCAGCCTCTGCCCTCCTCCTTCGTCCGCTTTCGTCCGGACTTGACCGGACCCCCTACCAGAGTAGACCCGGACTTGACAGTATTTCAGACTCACACTTGTGTGGGTTCACTGTTCCAAACCCCGTACGCACACCCTGTTCGATTCCCTTATGACTATGACCACGCGCTCTCGCGCTCGTACCGCTGCAGCACTTGCTGAGGAAGCAGGTGCAGTAGACGACCTCCACCTCTCTGCCGCCCAACAAGCCCTGTCTAACCACAGGCAACCTCCGGCTTCTGTAAGCCAATTCCGGAGCTTTACAGCTCGCAACCCAGCAGTGCCTTTGACTCCACGTCGAGATGCTGCGTCCCAGAGCCTTCGTGGTTCTGCGGACTTCGGTCACCATGAATCTGTTTCTGGTGATCGATTCCCTTACTGTCGCGACCCCACTCCGGATCGTCGCGAACCTGCCCGTCACCAATGGTTTGGCCCCGAGGATGGACCTGGAGATGATCCGGACGACCCCGGAGATGGCAATAACAACAACAACAACAACGATGAATTTGTCGACGCCCCGGAAGAGCTAGACCCTGGTTTAGCTGTTTTCCACAATCTAGCCATCGCCGTTAACCACCTCTCCCGCTCTTCCCACCGGACCAACGAGTCCTCCTCCTCCCGTGCCAAAGTCCGGGAACCGGACACCTTCGACGGCACAGACCCCAAAAAACTCAGGACCTTCTTGGTCCAATGTGAGCTCTGCTTTCAGGACCGTGCCAAAGTGTTCCGCCTAGATAGGGCTAAGGTAACGTTTGCCCAGTCCTATCTCAAGGGTATGACGTTGGAGTGGTTCGAACCGGACCTCCTGAACTCCGGAGATCCGGCTGACCGTCCGCGCTGGATGGACAGCTGGGTTCACTTCGTTGCCGAGCTACAAAGTATGTTCGGACCTCACGACCCCATCGCCGATGCCGAGCATCAACTCGAGCACCTCAGGATGAAGGACTCGCACCGCGTTACGCGGTACATCGTGGACTTCAACTGCCTCGCCTCCCAAGTCCAGGACTACGGAGATGGCGTGCTCCGCCGCCTGTTCTACTCCGGACTTCTGGATCGTCTGAAAGACGAGATTGCTCGAGTTGGCAAACCTCTGACTCTCCATGGACTCCGGGCGCTGTGCCAGGAGATTGATGCGCGCTACTGGGAGCACAAAGACGAAATTGCACGTACCACAAAGAGTCAGTCCACCCCTTCCCCAGCTAAGTCCTCCGACTCCGGAGGCAACTCATCCAAGTCCGGCAAAGAGAAATCCAAGGCCGGCAACACCTCTAGCCCCGCCGCCGCTGGCTCGTCCAAAACAACCAACAACCCGTCCTCTTCCGGTTCTAACAGACTGGACCTCACCAACAAGCTTGGTAAGGATGGTAAACTCACCACTGATGAGCGAAAACAGCGTCTAGATAATAACCTCTGCATGTTCTGCGGAGGTCCCGGTCACTTTGCGGACAATTGTCCAAAGAAGACCAAAAAGGCCAAGGCTCGCGCTGCGGCCATCGCTGTTGAGTCCGGTAAAACGGACTCTACAAACTCGGGTGCCAACTCCGAGTCAAAAAAAGAGTAAGCAGCTCCCGGCCCTCCGCACAACCAGCGAGCTGCATTGACTCCGGAAGTGCACCCAAGGAGGCTCGCCTCAACGCGTCCGCTCTCTTAGACCCTAACTCCCTTATGCCCCATGTTTCCCTCTTATCTTTGGACTTACCTAAAATTCGCACGCTTGTGGACTCCGGTTCCACCCATTGTTTTGTAGACATAAAATTCGCGCACAAAAACAAGTTTACAACTTACTCCGTAGCCCCTGTCACGACCGCGTGACGCCTCGTGACTCCGCAAGGCCTCTAGTCTGTTATAGACTCAAGTCCGATCGCAATCGGACGCCTCCGACGCTACGTATCCATCTCCGCTCCGACAGTTGACGCTCCGTCTCCTTTTAGTAAATAGTTCCGCGCTTACGCCTCCGGTTATTGTATACTTCCGTTCCGCTTCTGTTCCTGTTTCCCTTGTTCCCGTTTTAGATTAGATCTGATTACTCATAGCTGTGTCCCGTTAACCTTTTGATCCGTTACGCTTATCACTGATCTCCGTTCCATGTATGTTACTCATCCGTTTGTCATCCGCAGACTCTCAGCTACCTCTCCGCTATGTCTCTCCTCTGCTTCTCGGTTACTATACATATCC
>Ga0307518_10002318_pt1 | contig 13915 bp, 13 predicted proteins | sample 25_EM_MG_FD_203889 | JGI IMG/M metagenome (GOLD analysis project Ga0307518, IMG submission 203889) | Populus trichocarpa ectomycorrhiza microbial communities from riparian zone in the Pacific Northwest, United States - 25_EM | ecosystem: Host-associated > Plants > Roots > Unclassified | place...
TCACGGACAGACACGGTGACTGTCACTAGAATAACTGAGGCACACTCCCAACTCCGAAGTCTTAGTGCTAAATAGTTAATTTGGCATATCATCATGAATACATCTACCAGGTGTTTGATGTCAGCTTATCAGAGCCATCGAAATAGGAAACTAACCTACCATTTCATTGCGGTAGAAGTACCGGCCCTTTGGATCACATTGAGGTACTTTTCGAGAAACTGATTGTGCTGAGTTGGTCCGATTATGTGGCTTATCTCAAACACGTAGTCATCAAAAGCCTCCTCCGCAAAAGCCAACCTCTTCCTTGCAAGCTCTCTCTGCATCAGTGCCTGAGACCACACCTCTATGAGCTCCCGGCCTGTGAGAGGTTGTTCACATGGCTTCTGGTACAACTCGTTGTGGTTGGTTAGATCAGCAGAGTCACGCTACAAACATACCAAAATCTGTGAGTGGGAGTGCTGGCCACTACAGGTACTAGTCGCTGTTTGACATGCATCGTTCTGAGTATCGGGTGACATCATCCGAAGCCGAGGCATTTTGGGGGATACCATGAATAGCGAGTATAGTGGGACATTGAACACTCTCCAAAGTTTCACTGGACATTGGAGGGAATAGTAATGGGTCTGGTCTGAGTGGTGTGGTCAGTGATTGCAGTAACCTTTTTATTACATACACGCTCAGAAGTACTTACTCCATCAAGTCAGTTAAGGAGCAATTACTTCTCGGCTTGACAATTTTGGGAATGCACGTTTTTTACGCCCACGCCAACACACTACATCATGTACGATCTCACCTTGCACTCCACAGTGCCAGGGACGTGTCTATGGGTTCTGCGAAACCAGATGCCTGCAGATCCTTTAGGGGAAGGTCTCCTCTACCGATGAGACGTGACATACGCACTGCTATAATAGCTGAATCACGAATGAAGGAATAAGCAACACAACTCAGTGGAGAGACAAACCCAGAGTTTTGTGGGTAGTCGTCCGATACAGCCTACGCGCCACTGAACAGAATGTAAACCGGTCCGCGAGTGAATGTGCTAGTTCTATGTCGACAGAGCGATTGCGTGTATTTTAGTTTCTGTAGGCCCTCTCGAGCAGCAACGTCGGGGTGGATGTTTCGTTTAGGACGCGTATGTCACATGATCAAGGACAATGACGCAAACATTCGCCATTTGATAAGCAACCCCTGACATGGCGATATCGCGTGTCTTGCTCCTCTCTTCTTCCCTTCGTACGATGAACTGTGCAAAGTGTAGCCAACAGCGAACACGACAACAACTCATGCGATGTTCGAGGTGTAAGAATACAGTCTACTGTGTAAGACGCATGCAATTTTATATTTATATTTATTTATACTGACTTGGACTCATTGTTCAGTCTAGGACATGTCAGTCAACGGACTGGGACTTGCACAAGACATCCTGCGTCTCTTCATCACCTCCTGCAAACTCTCCTCTCAGTGCACTATCAACTCTACCTACGCGATGGCTACCATCCCAGGACGTTTCAGGCGTCATCATCGCATGCAACGCAGACAGAGCAAGAGGTGCACGTGTTTTCGAGGCTACCACCGTAGAGCCATCCCATCCCATATACCGCTCTGGCCTGTCAAGTCCGTTATTCGAGTCCATTGGAATACCCCTTCTGTTGTTCCGACATCTCCAAAACGATCCAACTGACATGCTTCGCGACCACGGACTGGACAATCAGTTGGCCACACACCTGCTAACACACCCCAGTACGGGCGCTCCTGATACAAAGTGAGTGGATATCATCATCGCTGTCTGTGTACGCCGGGTCCGACTGTAGAACCTGCAGATGGAGAAGAGCGGGCTGTATGGGAACGGTGGGTTGTTGTGCGGAACATGAACGAGTCGTTCTAACCCCGCAGCTTTTGTAGGTGACAGTGATCCGACAAGACGGAAAACCCCTCACATACGAGGCTATCGAGACGATGTTGATGTATGTCGACCACCTACTGGACCTCTACCGCGAGAACGTATCGTTATCGCAGCAACTCAGTCCTGCATGGTTTCATCGTTTCTGCCAGAGATACAAGGACGAACGGGTCAAGTGCGGGTACCGCAAATTCGCTTGCATGAACATTCCACTTTGAATTATGCTTTTCGCTTTCCTGGGTTTGGGTGATGATTTATTGTAGTACGATATCCCCGGCACTGTACTTTTATTCTCGGCTTTGCTTGATACCCGATCGGTATGTTGATGAGCGTGTAAGGATTCACATCAAATTCACATGGGGGAACGATTGCCAGTCTGGGATACCCAGGGAAGACTAAATTGGATCCGCGCACCCCGCAAAAGCACAGCCTGACGTGATCAATGATTGATCTTCCCAACGCCCCTCTTCATGGAACTCCAACTGGTTAACGACCTACTGTCCATTCGGCGCACATGCGGGCTCTCCGTAATACGCCAAAAACTAACTTCACAACGTACAGTCCTGTGCATGATACCAGTTCCACCATCGAAACCAGTGGACACCTATACACAGACATATTACCCACCAGCTTGATATCTGCCTCAGACTGAACTTCATGCGCGTATGGCAGCTGAGTCGAGTCAACGGTCAACTGAACTCGCCTTAAATTGGGACGTCCGAAGAGTCTGTAATACGCGCGAAATACGGTGGACGAGGTACGTTGAGCGCATCCATTGCACAACACGTCTGCTACTTGCTTGTCCAGAAAGCCGATTAAATATTCCTAGGATACACTTGCCGACCCACGGGCGTCTGCAATATGCCACATAGACAATGTCAATTTGCCCAGCAAGACCACGTCAACTTTCACACCTCGGTCAGAGTTCGCCGCTAGTTTTTGCTCCTGTACATGCACGTGTTCGACTCGGATGAATGCATCGCTGCAACCTAGTGATTTCATGATACTGTCAATGCCGGCTGTCGACTAATGTCATTGCTCCCAACTGGAACACATGTCGAAGCTATCGTGGCAAGCACAAACCGGTGGAGTGAGAGCGGCCAAGAATCTCGATCGATTTTTGTCAACACCTCCAAATAGGGGCCTTCATGTCTCCGCACGGCGAGCCAGCGAAGGTTATGAGACTGCCCAATGATTTCAAGTCATCCGACCCGGAGGCTGGTCATATTATGTCATGAGAGATTTTTTGATATCTTCACACATAACACCCACTTAATCGCCTTTTCTGATACAGATAATCAATGACGTTCCTCTGGCAAATGCCCACATTCCTGACGGCACGGATGGAACCCGTTCTCTGAATATTCAATGTCCATCAAGTTCTTGTATCCGCTTCCACAATGCTGTTGCTGCACATGTCCAACCAGTTGGCCACGCAATTCGAGGTCACTGTAACGGACTCTCATGGACTTCGTGATTCGGAAATGAGGTGCTTGATTCTCTTGATGAGTCTCTCTGCGTAAGCGCCGACTCCATCAGGATCCGCCATATCTCTGCACTCCGTACGCCAGGGTTCGGATACCCGTCTGCACTGCCAAATACTAACTCTGGATCAAGAGATTATCGATATGATCGATGACAACATAGTGATTAACTGTCACCGATACGATGACCCGTACCCTGGGTTCAGCATCACCATTTTCTTCAAATTTACTGCAATAGATTTCGTGATGGAAGAAAGCAGGTGACTGTTTCACTTACTGACATTGCATCAAAATATTGTCTCCCCCATATCGCTCCACTCGTATTAAGGGACTATCAGTGATCAATTGTCCCGATGAGAACGCAATGAAGCTATTCTGGAAATTGTCAACCCATACGGTAGTGACCCTGAATGCTGTCACTTGAATGATTCTGTAGTAACAAACCATTCTATTCGCTTCCACGTCCACGAGGATGAAGTTGCTGCACATGATCCATCTCCAAGAGCAATCCCAGAGGCATATAAGAACTTCGACCTCTACACGTCCACTGCAACTTTACAAGCAACCCATTATATCACGATGCCTAGTGGAAAGACCTTGGAATTCTCTGCGTGAGTACTTCCCCTTGTTCACGCATGATGTCTTACCAATTCCGTTTTAGCAACAACATTGGGACGGAGGCGACGCTCGTTTTAACGTTCGACGGAGAGCAAGACGCGTCCGGAAAGTTTTATGCTGATTACTTTCCTGTAGTTTACAAGTAAGGTTCCTTTGTTTCTCTTGATTTCCAGTATCTCAACCTATATTATTTCGGAGGGTCTTGCATTTTCCGGCTTCGGGTAAGCGCTGTTGTTCCCGCGAACGTTGAATGCCCGTGTCACTAATCAGATCCATTTTGGTATTTGTAGGAACTACAGTGGCGAGGGTAGATGTCCCACCGCCGTAAGTTCAATGTAATGGACGAAACGATGTTGTTTATTGTAGCCCCCGCAACAGGTTCGCTTTCGCGGCAGTGCAGCTTCAATCGGATGTCTTGGTTACAAGCACCTATGTTGCAATCGCCGTGAGTTCATTTTCCATCGCTCAGTGATATTGACCATGTCTGTATACAGGAGGGTCAACATACTAGCCTACAGAAGGAGAATGGGAACCTTAGTTTTTCGGTAAAACAGACATCAAGAAGATGATCTATGTGTTCAAAAACTCACGAATGCTTGCTTTCCAGGATCCTAAGTCACTGGATGAAAACGGGAAGAAGCAACTGACCCTGATAGGTACGTGATCAGTTAAATCGCGCTATGTCCTCTACATTGTAGTTTGCCAACGCATTTAGGTTTTGTGGAAGAGGTAGCAAAAGCCGCGGTCGAAATTCCTGTTTCAATGCTTGGTGCAGCGTACGTGAGAGTGCTTCACTCACCACGAATTTTAACCCGATGACGGTCCAACCATAGGGCCAGGGCCATTTCGGGGACTAAGCCTGCCGAGAAACCTCAAACCCAGACCATACCTCCTGGTTCTGTGACTGCTACAAATGGAACAGATGCAAAGCAGATGATTGCTCTTGGTACATGCTTCCCATTTCTGCGGTATCACTGGCTAACAAGGCAACCCGGACAATAGGCTTTGATTCTCGTGGAAGCGCACAGCCCTTGGTTGTATTCAATGCGGAGTACGTGTGTTATCCCCTAATTGTATTAATCTGTACTGATTCATCTGTTCGTGCAACAACAGTCCTGGTCGGAGTGCAGCGATCAAGTTCAACTCTAGACTTCGTGTCTACGTCACCTCCGACTACAAGGAGTCTGCTATTATACGTGAACCGTTTTCAGTGGACCGGATTCTGGATGTAGATACCTCGCAAGTTCGAGGATCAACGCAGCTAGTGTTGACCTACGATGCTGCTCAGGGTACATTTTCACTTAACAATGTGGAATAGCTACTAGCTCGTCTATATTCAAGAAACCCAATGTATGATGTAGTCACTTTGTACACAACACAACGGTCCTGTTCACCCCAGGTGCAATCCGCTTCTCGTGGCCTGAGTATGTATCCTACATCTGCCCAAGCAATGAAACGAGGCCATCACTCCTTCGAAGAGAAGCCCCAGCCACAGATAGATAAATGGGGGTTAGGACTACGTGACACATTTGGGAATGTTCCTCACCTGCTCACACCAAAGGCCTCAAGCACTCACCACAAAAGTGCATTCATCGAAGGCCATACGTACTTGTATTTGCGAAAAAAAAAAGATAATCGGTGCCTCCATGTCCCGCCCATCGATGAAGATCACAATGAGTGCTGAATAACAATCCCTTTCGGTTATCCCTCATAAATCCATCTTATTGACTTCTCAAGGGTAACACATAAGGTAGGGTAGAAGGGCTAACTCGCAGTAGTCGATGATTAGTTCACTTGTCTGCTCGCATTATGACGTGGTGGATTATCAAAGTCGACTGTTAACTCTCTTCGCTATGGTTCGACCTTCTTGTAGCATAGGGACGAGGCTCTCCTACAATAATCTATGCAGTTTGGCTAGAGATAGGAACTTAGAATTAACGCACGCGATGTATAGAAGTGCTGTCCACGTGGTTGAAGGGGTTAAGTTGAACCCTTCGCCAAAGCTCTTCGTAAACGCGACCATCAGACACGCCAAGGGCACTGGAAAAGGTGCCATATGCTCAGTGGAGAAATAATGAATTTTGATTTTAGATGCAGACCTGTCTAATGCCCAATCAGAAAAGGAGAAGGCATCCACCAAGCCAATAGCATTTGGAAGCAATTCAGAACACAAGGTCTTGATGGCCAAGCGCAGGTCTCGATCATTAGATCGTAATAATCCCAAGGAAAAAAGGTCAACGAGACCATCTTCTGCAGCTGTTAGCAGGAACTAGATAAAGGTCACTGAATGACCCCAATAAGCCATGGCAGCTGACAACTCACGAGATGGTACAATTTCCCTATCACACCTCTCTCCCTCTCAGGTAATATGCTGAGTTCATCAAGCATTTCCCCAATCTGGACTGCCACGTAAGCATCCGTGACGGCTTTGGAGAGTCTCTGATTCGCATTTGCATCTGGTTCATCCATAGTTTGGACGTGACTCTTCAGCATGAGAGCAGCACGCCACTCAAGCAGATGGATCACGGCCAGAGGATTTTGCCATGTTCTAGCATCCGAAATAGGTGTTGGATATTTATCATTTAATAATCGGATGTAACTGGAATAGATGCCAAACGGCTGGGCTGGGGCCAAGAGGGAGGACTGGTATGATTTCACAGCCGCACGTGCCACCTGGCCATCCAGCACGAAGTTATCACCTTCATACCTAATATGGGATGGTATCATGGTATTGAAGTTATGGGATATAAAGGTGACATACGTTGCAGCCGGTAAGTAATCAGCATAGAGGCGCCCGATGCCTGCGAACGCGCTGTACCCGTGTCCACCCAATGCGCGTCTGGCGGTTTCAAGGTCTTTCACAGCGGTAGTTGTAGCCAGGATCTTCAAGCCACATAGTAGAGCGTGGACTTCAGCAATGCCGGTGAAATCTCCGCGGTCACATTGATCTCTGAAGGTGGTGAACAGGGTGGTCTTGGAAGACTTAGTATCATGCGCAACGCTCATATGCCTCGTGAATTACCGTTTGGCGGCCCAATAGGATGAATACATAGGCACGAGAGAGGATGGGGAGCAGCCGGTAGTATGTGGATGGGTACTGAATCACTTGACGTTCCATGCCGTGTGCATCAGGATCACCCTGGCGCCGAACGGTAGTATAGCGGATGGCAATTGTAATCGCTGGACATGATCCATGACTTGGGGTTGGGCATGCAGCAGAAGGTACGCACCTTTTGCGATGGTCCAGCCAGCACCAGTGACCATACTGTATTGACGGTTTTCAACTTGTTAGTCAGGAATATGTAGATAAATTACCTTGCCCGAATATACATCATCTTCAAGACATGTCATTATGTCAGGGTCTTTCACTTCAAGGGGGAAACCTATGTACTCCACCAAAGCTATGTTTCGGGTTCTGAGGCTGGATATAGCGAGCGTCTTTCGTCACCTCTGCAAATTTCGAAAACATGTTTGTTCGGGGTATTCGCACATGATGAAATCTGGCATAACCATTGTCCATCGCTGCAATGCCTATTGTGATGGATTGAAGTCAGTCAAACAAATGCTTGCTTTCTATGGATGAGTACAATACCCCCACAGGCCTTTGGACCTATATCACCAATAGAGATGCCTGGCAATATACTGTGATCCTCTGGACAGGTCAACAAATAGAATTTTAGATAGATACGGATGGGTTATACCCAGTGATCGCAGTTGAACTAGGAAAAGATGTGGCCCAAAGTTTTTCCCTCCAGGTAAAATTAGCTTTGCTTGCACGATACCATGCGTAGCTGTCTTCCCTAGACCACCGATCCACCACTTTGTGCTAGTCAATGTAGGAGAGTGAATCTCGAACTCCAGAGTTTCGGGGAGGTATGTTGCAGTTGTTTCTAAGCAGGCTACATTAGAACCATGCCCTAGCTCGGTCTGAAGATAGCATCTGGAACGCGGTGAGACTGTCACTTTAACTAAGGAGTAGGCTCACCCTTGGATGCCCTTGTTCGAAACTAAGTCCCAATATTTGTGCATCATCGCAGAGGAGGCTTGACCAATGAAGACGGGCTCAAAAGCTGATATGGAATGTTTAAACCAATAGGTCTTTAACCATTGGTCATTTTGGAAAACTGCTTGCCTCACCAACATCATGTAATCTGATAGGAAGCTCTTCGGACAAGATGAATGCTGCTTGTTGCATCTCCTCCTTTGTCCAGGCATGAATCCGCTGAAGCTCAACCAAGCGCCTCGTAATAATTAGGGCCCTCTCGTAGGATTCGATTCTTCCAATGAAATCCCTTCGAATGGCAGGTTGAGTGGTGTTCTGAGTGTGTTCTGTCGCTCTTGCTTACCTTTGAGACTTGTCGAACAATGATTCGCCTTGCAAGATGTCCTGAATCTTCTTGTGAGCCTCCCAATTGCCCCTTCCCGCTATCTCATCCGACGTAAATGCCCGAGAGAGAGGTGGAGTGAAGGCAATGATTCACCGAAAATGTAATCTCGCAAAATTTCAACACTGATTGAGACATTGGACCGCGCCGCCTTCATGTCCCTTTCGGTCTGCGTAGCATTGGAAGCCATTGTTAGTTATTCTGGGATTCAGAGGGCCCGAAGCAGGCCCGAAGCGGTAGGTGGCTGGGCAATCTTGCTTTATGTAATAATGTACATAAATGGTATAAACAGTGGTTATTGCTCCACCAAGTCTTCGTCCAACTCGAATCCTTCAGTCTCGCTTTGAGGAGTCGTGAGTGATTCCAGTGAATCTTTCAATGTAACGCACACTGAAAACGCCATAGCGGCGTCTAGGATGCGTCTTCTTCTCGTCCACTCCTTTCTGTCAATCCTTGGTCTCGTGCGCGGATCTGTTACAGTTATGGTGTCCAACAACCTCTCGGAACAGGCACTGCTACAGCTGCATCAGCGTCATATACGGGAAGCGGAATTTATAATCAGGTCGTTTTGACTCCACCCCCGGTACCTAATCCCCCTCCACCGACTTCTTTCGCTGTCCAATTGCAAACTGGCGGTGCGGCGTCGGGTTTGTCCATACCGCAGAGCGGGGCCTTCTTTGGTTTTAGTATTGAGTTTAGTGTTGCTACACAAGTTCGTAAGTACCACTGGCAAGCTTGGTGGAGTGGCTCATTCGCTGAAACTTGAGCGCTTTTAAAGTTGGTCTAAACAGGTGCTCTTTACTCTCTGGCACACTCTGTGTTCTGGGCTGACGATATTGGAAATAGCTCTTTCCTACAAGTCCCATTTCTCAATTTAATGGCTAATCTTAGGGAACGCTCCGGCAGTGTCCACATTCGACTTGGTGGTAATACCCAGGACACGGCTACAATGGTTAGCTCAACACCAGACGGCGCAGCTCTCGAGAAGGACGTTGTTAACACGTCCAACCCGGTACGTTGACTAACTTCACCAGTCATGATTGAAAAATGTATTCATGAAGTATACAGACTAATACTCCGCCCTTGGTCTTCACTCCGGAAATTATCAAGATGATGGCCAGTATCTCTGCATTGACGAATGTCCGATGGTATTTGGGTAAGTTCAATACCTAGGCTGGATGTTTAGTCGCTCATTCCAACAGGCATACCTTTTAATGACACACAGAATTTCCGACTAGAGATTGCAGAGTTCGGGGAAGCCATTCTTGGCGACTACTTGCTTGGTTTACAGGCAAGGTTTCTTTTGTCTTACGTTTAAGTTTTGTTCTCATTTCCTTTATCCAGGCCGGTAATGAACCTGACCTCTATGCACGCCATGGTCACCGCCCTGCCGTGCGTGAATACCCTTCATGCGGTCCTTGTGACTCACCCTACCACAGACTTACAGTCCCGGCGATTACACTGTCGAAGTCGGATTGTTGATCAATGCGATGAACGCCGACTCCAAAATTCCAAACAAAGATGTCCTCATTGGCCCCAACCTAGCAGGTGTTTGGCAGCCAGAGCAAGTATGGGACACTGGCTTTGTTTCTGACTACAGCCAGAACTTGATTGCCCTTGCTGTGGAACGGTATTATTTGGTCCAACCTCTCCGTAGTTCAAGCTGATGATACTTGTAGTTATCCCTCCGACAACTGCTACGCGCAATATGGCATAGGCACGCCACACAGTAGTCAGGATATGTTCCCTGATTTCTTGACGCATCAATCCGGTCAGAATATAGTTTCACCGTACATAAATTCCACTGGTTATGCACAGTCTGTAGGAAAGCCTTTCATGATGTTTGAGACCAACACTGCCTCTTGTGGGGGTTTCCCTGGTCTCAGTGACAGTTTCGGTGCAGCTTTGTGGGGCCTTGATTATGCGCTTCAAATGGCTTATGTCAACTTTACTGGCGCCCTGTTCCATGTTGGCGGTCAAGATGTCTACTACAATGTAAGTAACTTTCAACTTGGGCATCTCCACGACGCTGATACTTGACTCCTTTAGCCCTTCACCCGTAAGCTGATCGTTGATCATTGCAATATTCGTTGCTGACTCGCCGCCAGCGCCAGCGACCAATCAGTCGTCTTTCCATCAGTGGACCATCGGGCCTATCTACTATTCTGCGTTATTTGTCACAGAAGCCCTCGGTTCCTCCAACGTATCCCAGGTGCTCGATCTGAATATGAATGGAGGAAACCAATTCACACCTGGCTATGCCATCTACGAGAACGGTGAACCCACACGCGTCGCGTTGCTCAACTATGTTTCGGACCCCACCGGTGCAAGTGACTACACGGCATCCATTTCTCTCGTTGGTGCTACCACACCAGCTCAAGTCAAGGTCAAGTAGGTGGCATATCTCACTTTGCATGATACTTGCTCACCATTATGTTCCAGGTACCTCTCCGCGAGCTCCGTTGCGCAAAAGTACAACTTCACGTGGGCAGGCCAAACCTTTGGTGATGCGTTTAGTTCCGACGGACGTCCGGTGGGCGCCATCGATATCCAAACGATTGCCTGTGACCAAACGAATAATGTCTGCAACGTCAAAGTTCCCGCTCCCGGTGCAGCTCTTGTGTTCTTCAATGATCAAGCCCTTGAAGAATCTGATCCTGGGCCAACAATGACTTTCCCTACGACAGCCCACTTGAAACAACACAACACGGCAACTATCCCTCCTGCTGTCCTCGCTACCTCAAACGGCAACAAAGGTACAGCTGATATGCTAGGCGGCACCAGCCAAGGCCCGCAGTATAGCTCTGCCTTCGGGCTTGCGCAGGCACTACCAAGCCTTGGGTCCGTCATTGCTGGTGCGCTGCTCGTTGCTCGGCTCGCACACACAGGTTAGATGACCATTCGGGACATTTGCAGTCTGCTTTTTCATCGCTTTGGAGTACTTGCTTTCATATTCCGTTACCAGCAGCTGGTCTTTGATTAGCAAATTTCACGATAATAACTCCTACCCGCATAATCCGGACATTTACCGATCACCAATCGTCACTGTAGCATAGCATACATTTACACATTGTCGATACATACCTTACAAACGCAAGTTAGTTAACGCTATCGTTAGGGTTGTTGGACACGTTGATCTAGATTTTGATCAGTGTCAACTTTACCAGGAAGAGTACCTATTTTTATCTTAGAGCCACGGAAAGCTCTCTTACTATAAGCCAACGGATGAGCAATGCACATTATTCGCGATTGATTGTTCACTATCATCGTGCTCCGTTTCAATTGTGGGACTTAGTGAAAAATCCATACTCCCACCCATTCTTAACCAACGTCGTCGGAAAGGGATTAATGCCCTCGTCGACTAGCAGGTTGTGCGAACATGGAAAGGAGCTTCAACACTTACCGTTCTGATCTCTTTTGCGGGTAATCAGATTGCTGCCGGTAAAGCTGCTGGGAGCTTCACCATGCGTGAGCTCGAAGCGCATCACGTTCTCGGTAGAGAACACAACTCCTGTTCAACTCACCCTTTACGCTAGATGATGAAGACGAGCTCAGAGAGACTAGTGGATTTCGTAAAGGCGGTCTTATCATAGGTACATCGGCCACAAAAAAAAAATAACGTCCTAAAAATACAGGGCCTGAAACTGTCTTCGTCGGCTGGTCGATGAATCTTCAATCTCGTCCCAATGGCTACGATTCGTCTGTCTTCGCTTTTTTTGTCGCTGATATGGTCGGTACAGTTGTTCCCCGTATGCCCACGTCGGGTCCACCATCGGGTTCAACGGCACGCTTGCGTTTCTCGCCTGCTTGATCTTCGCTGGCACGTTTGCTCCCGTCTTGTTCCCCGCCATTGGATTTGGCTTTGTCTGTTTCCCTACTCCCGCCAGTTGGACGGCCACCCCGGCCGCGTCCTCTACCGCGTCCCCCGCCACGTCCTCCACGAGAGGAAGGTCCTTTACGGATCTGGGAACGGGAGAGAGCGGAACGTGCCGCGAAAGCAGCGCGATCGATTTGGAACGCCCTCTCTTCTTCCTCTGAACAAACTGTTATTACGTGACAGGAGATGAAGAAAGGGTTTGTAACTTGCCATCCGGTAGAGTCCACTCCACTTCTTTCGAGTTCACAGTCTTGATATTATCTTTGACGTAGGCGATCTCGTCTTCTGTAAGCGCCTTGTCGAATCCTACAAGACCATAGTCATCGCCCTTCGAGAACTGGATGTAGGGAACGCGTGCAAATCGTTCACGAAGTGGAGCCTAGAGAAGGAGCAGCATTAATCAGCCCGTACACTGCAAGTCTTCGTCATTCATCTTCGCACCTTCATTTCGGTGAAATTAGCGTCTCCTCCACAGCCCGTAAACTTGAGAGTCGCGCCTTTCACAAGCGGTACATCCTCCTCCTTAACATGCCCTACTCCATCGTCATCGTACACGCGTATCTTGGTACCCATGAACTCCAAGTACACCTCAGGCTTATTCTTAGCCTTTCCATTGGATTTCGCTTTCGAGTTATTTTCCATCTCCCTGAAAGCATTGAATCCTTTTCTGGTTATCTTTTCCTTGCGCAGCTCTGCGGCCTTCCCTGTGAGCCCTTTCTCCTTGATTTTCATGTTACAATATGCCTCTCTACGGGACATGAGGATTATACACCTTTTAAACACTTCCACAGAAATGGCTCACTTGGTCATAATCAACAGCTCCTCACCATTCCACGATGGTTTAGGATCCGCATTCAGGAAGGCGTCGACGGATGACGCGTCCGTGAATTCAACAAACACAGAACCCTATAAGGCAGCGAGATAATTGATTTCACAACGACTCGACTACAAACTGGCTGACCTTGAACTCTTTATTTCCATCCATACGGCGCATTCGAACAGCGTTAGTATTGCCGTATTTTTCGAAGAACTCCTCCAGCTTGCTCTGTATGCCAGGTTCTTCATTCCCAAATCCTTTCTAAGAAAGGGCCCACCTTTAGTTGACGTTATACGGTGTAAATTCGGGATGAAGGAGACTTACAGCATACACACTTCTCTCGAACTGACCTTTTGGCGGAGCAACCTCCGTGCGACGTCGAACATTTTCTCCAGCCTCGTCAACCTCAAGCTCAGTACTCCCACGGAGTGCGCGTAGAATAAACTCTTGTCCTTGCACGGCGTAATCTTGCATGCGTTTGAACGAAGAGACAGTTTTGACTGGAACCCAATGCTCCGGATTCGCGGTGTGAAGAGTCCACATAAACCTTGGGAGAACACAGATGAGAACACAGGTGACAAACTGCCGCACTCGACATACTTATCGAACGGAAGGTTGGAGTCCGCAAAGTAAAATTCCACTATCGCAAGTTGAACCAGTGTCGAACTCGGTGGACAGCCAAATCAATGACTTACCTTGTTTCCGTGCACCATCAAATAGCTTCTCCTGCTCATCATCTTTCACTTCTTCAGATGTTGGCGTGACATCGACCTCGACCGCTCCTGCAGATTCCGACCTAGTCGACATATTGAAATGAATAAGATACAAAAAAAG
>Ga0307518_10002319_pt1 | contig 13912 bp, 9 predicted proteins | sample 25_EM_MG_FD_203889 | JGI IMG/M metagenome (GOLD analysis project Ga0307518, IMG submission 203889) | Populus trichocarpa ectomycorrhiza microbial communities from riparian zone in the Pacific Northwest, United States - 25_EM | ecosystem: Host-associated > Plants > Roots > Unclassified | place...
ATCTCCCTCAGCCATTCTGGAAGTATCCCATGTACTACATTGCCTTCCATAAGTATGCCTACCAAGGAATGTTCAAGAACGAATTTGAAGGACTAACATTTCCTAGCAATCAAGCCGGAGGGCCACGGACGATTCCCGGGGAACAAATTCTGAGAGATCGATGGCAAGTGGAAATGGGTGTCTCCAAGTGGGTTGATCTTGCTATTTTGCTTGGAATGGTGGTTCTATACAGAATTTTGTTCTTGGTTATTATCAAGACCACAGAGAAGATAAAACCTATTATTACAGCTATTGTATCGGTACGTCCCAAGCAAACAACACAAATCATGGAAATCCCCTTAACTACACCTTCGCATGGGGATCAATCTGTAGTCTAGGAAGATCAAATCGCTTGTGTTAGCGTGCATTGAAGAGTAAATTTACTCTGCTTGCTACACAGTACTTAAGCTAGTATCATGCTCAGCACCTTTTCCTTTATTAATGTCTTGGCTAATAAAATTCTGTTGCAAGCTCTCAATTTGTTCTCTAATATTAGGTTTACAAAGTTGCAGACGAGACCAATATGGGAGCTCAAAGGCTAGCTTCTTTCAAGAAGCTATGCGCTTGGAGCTTTAATCTCTTAAAGACAATGTTGAGGTTTAGTGTACTGTTAAGGTCTTGACTGATTGCGTATAATATATAAATAACAAATATATATTAAAAAAAAATACATACAGAAACGATTAAATAGATATTATGGTCTTGACTGATTGCGTATGGGTTGGATTTTTTTTTTCAACATAATAAAAGATATTTAAATTAGAGATAATTATTTTATATTATTATTAAAATCAATCTAGCAGGTTTAAATTAAAATTTCTGGATTTGAATTTTTATATAACTTAAATTTAAAATTAAATTATATAAAAATTGTTATAATATGACGTAGTCAACTTGATTAGTCTAAAAATAACCTAACTAACTAATTAAAAAAATATAATGATAAAATTGATAGATAAAACCTTTCAACTTGATTCCTTACCTAACTCGAATTTAAAATTAAACTATGTGAAAGTTGCGCTGATGTAATTAATTTGACTTAGTCAATTTAAAGATAACTCGATTATTAAAAAAAATTTAAGGATAAAATTAAAAAAATAAAAAAATTAATAAATTAATAAATTGAAAGAAAAAAGATGAGAGATAAAAAATAAAAATAAAAAGGATTAAATTAAAAAAAGAAAGCTTTACTATTTATATAAAAATCTTGTGCTTTAATTATTCGATATATCATTTCATTTCTTTTTTGAAATGAAAAATTATTTATAATTTATGTAAATCCCAGTTTGTTTATTTAGTATAGAAAGTAATTCTATCACATTAAGCGTATAGATTGGGTGACCATAAACCTAGTGACATCACATTCTTCATGCCTTCATAAATTTTCCGAAAAGAAAAATTAAAGGGAGGATTATTTAATCATAGAGATTCATTAATTAATTTTGACAAACTATAGAAACTAAATTATAATTAACTTATAAGAAAATCTTGTGCTTTATACCGATATGTCATTTCATTTTCTTTTTGCAATGAAAAACTATTTCAAATTTATGTTGGAGCTCTTTTATGTAATAAATTAGGTGTATAGATCATGGTTATAAATTTTAAATCAACTTGGAGGGTTAACTCTGAATTTGGACTCATCTAGTTAAAAAATTAAAAAAAAATCTAGTTGCCTTAGTAAAAATTCCAATTAACTTGTTGATTTGGTTATACTTGATCTAACCGATTAAAAACCAACAATTAACTTGTTATTTTTTTTTAATAATTAAAATGATATTATTTTAATTAATTTATTTATTTTTTTAAATAAAAATCATGATAGACCCTCCCAATCTATTACCAAGATTTTGCCCTGACCAACCCCATTCGTCATGCCTTTCATATCCATACACATATGAACAAAACTATTAAAATGAAGATAGTCAACGACAGTCAAGAGATTATTTAACAAATTTTAAACTACAGATACTGATTAATAAGTTTTGAGAAATTACAGGGACTAAAATTCAATAAACTTGAAAGAAAATCCCGTGTTGTGTATGACATGTCGTTGCATTTCCTTTTTAGCAAGTGAAAGAATTAACAGTGGAGAGATTGGTAGTGTTAACTACATTTTGGCATCAAGAATTGTGTGTCGCTCGCATTCTTCACCGAGAGAACTCGAGAAGGAGGGAGCGATTGGTAGTGTTATCTGATCATGTATTAAATTCATTTGTTCTAGGACTGCCTCGGACTGTTAGGCAACATGATTCAATTATATCGATTTTCAAAAATAGCTCACTCCATCCCCTGTTACAAGACCTTTGACGCTTCTAATGGTAGCTGTGGTATTCTTACGAGAAGTGATCTGGTTACATGGGTACCACTCTCTATTGTATCTGATAGAGACGTCAAATTCATCAATTATTTTTGGAAAACCTTACGGATAAAATTACGGATAAAATTAATGTTTTCTAGTACGTTCCACTCCCAAACCGACAATCAAACCAAAGTGCTCAACCGGAACCCGAGCAACTTACTACGCTGCCTCATCGCTCATCATACAACCAGCAAGGATCTTATACTGCACAAGCAAAATTCTCTATCAACAATTATGTGAATAGATCTATAGGGCATACACCTTTTGAAGTAGTATATGGCAGACGACCTTATACTCCCCTGAATCTCCGGCCGTTACAATTACCTCCCAGACCAAGCGCAGCTGGTCTTGATTTTTTAGAATATATAAAAGATGTTCATGCTGAGGTTAGACGACGTTTATCCCTCAGTACTAAATCATATACAACCTCTACCAATGCTAGACGCAAGGACAAACAGTTTAATATTGGTGATATGGTGCTTGTTCGTCTAAAACCAGAACGTTTTTCTTTAGAAAGTTTCACCAAGTTACATACACGACGCATCGGTCCCTTTCGAAGTACTAAGAAGTTAGGTAGCAATGCATATGTCATAGACTTACCTTCTGACTTTGGTATTTCACCGGTCTTTAATATTGAGGACATTAATTACTACATTTAAAGGTGATGCAAATGATGTGGTTCATAGTTCACAGACAGAGGATATGCCAGCCTTCATGCCTAAAATCCCTGCAGTCACCGCACCACAAGATGAAATTGCCTCCATCATTGATCACCAATTCATCTCTACACGTTGTGGGGGATATTACAAGTTTTTAGTCAAATGGAAGCATCGATCCACTTCAGATTCAGCTTGGGTCAAACGTACTCAGGTTCAACAACTGCATCCAGACTTATTTACTGCATATGTTATGCATATGTTAATCATAACTTGCTGGAGTCCAGTTCTTCAAGAGAGACAACAATTGATGAAAATCAGGAGGCAGAGGAAGGTGACTTGTAACCCACGAAGTCTACTGGACACAGGAGATGTGCGGGATAAGGAGAAGCTGTTAAAAGCTTATTAGTTGTACATAGTTATTTTATCTTAGTTAGCTGTTAGTTTCCTTGTCAAATTAGTATTGGATTTAATTACGTATTGGATTGTAATTCCTTAGTTGGAGGGTATTTAAAAAGAGAACAGGACTGACAATATATGATGGGTTTTTTTATTTTACAATTAAATTTCTATTAAATAGAAATTAGAGCAATTCCTTTGCAAGAGATTTTGTGTTCTAGTTACTGAAAGTTCCTATTCAATTCAACGAGAGGTTGAACCAAGAAGCTTTACATCACTCACTCCATGCAAATCCTATGAAAAAACCATGATAGTTAATTCAACGAGAATAGTTATTACAATTTGCAATGGAACCTAATGTGAAATTCTTTAAAGATTCTGGACAAATCTTAGATGATCCTACTGCCTACAGACGGCTTGTTAGGCGGTTACTTTATCTCACTATCAGTAGACGTGACATTTTATTTGCAGTGCAAGTCTTAATTCAATTTATGGACAAGCATAGAGTTCCTCATTTAACTGTAGCAACTAGAGTCCTGCGATACATTAAAGCGTCTCCAGCTCAAGGGTTGTTCTTCCCAGTTATTTCTAGTTTAAAAATGAAGGCATTCTGTGATTTTGACTGGGCACGTTGTGTTGATTCCAGAAGATTAGTAACAGGGTACTGCGTCTTCCTTGACAATTCTTTGATTTCTTGGAAATCAAAGAAACAAACCACTGTATCCAGGTCTTCTGCTGAGGATGAGTACAAAGCAATGGCATCCACTTGTTGTGAGATTGTGTGGCTTCGCACTCTTCTTCAAGACCTACAAGTTCTACCTCAAACTATTCTTCTTTATTGTGACAGTAAAGCTGCTCTTCACATTGCAGCTAACCCTGTCTATCATGAGCGTACAAAACACATTCACATTGATTGTCATGTGGTTCGTGAGAAGATTCAGTTAAGTATTCTGCGCACTTTCCATGTTTCCTCCAAACACCAGCTCGCGGATATATTTACTAAGGCTCTTGGCTTCTCTCTCTTCTATCCTTTGCTGTCCAAGATGAGTCTTCATAACATTTATTCTCCTTGATCCTTTTATGCGCCTCATCTTGAGGGGGAGTATTGAATTGCATACAGCTCAATCTTCTTCACATCAATGAAGCCAGTGGTGCAGTTCTGTCCTCTCTATCTTCTCCACATCAACAGCTACAACAATGAATACATCAGTGCAAATCTCCAGCAGCAACAGTAACAAGTAATCCTGCAATCTTCAGTAACTTCTTCAGCAAGCAACAATGAAGAAGTTAGAGTTTGTTAAAGTTGTTAGAGTTAGTTAAAGCTGTTATAGGAGTCTGTTATTCTGTTAATTAATTAACCGTTGCTTATTTTGTTTCCATACTAGTCTATATAAACAATGTAATAGACAATTGTTATAATTAAGTAAAGAGAAATTTAGTTCATATTCTCCATTTCAATATGGTATCAGAGAAATTTCTTTGAAATTTTATTTTCGCATCTTCATCCTCTTCATCAATTCTTTCTTTCTCTTTATTTTCTGGACAATGGTTGTCAATACCAACCCTACATCAGAGATGGATTCTTCCAACCCTTTCTTCTTGCATCATGGTGACAGTCCTGGAGCCATGATCGTTTCAAAGCCACTCAATGGTGAAAACTATAATTCATGGAAAAGGGCGATGATGATGGCTTTATTAGCCAAGAACAAACTCAGTTTTGTTAATGGCACTTTGCCTAAGCCATCCAATCTTTATGATTCTCAAGGTTTGGCATGGACTCGTTGCAATAACATGGTTCTCTCATGGTTGCTCAACTCTGTTTCAACAGAGATTGCTAATAGCATCATTTACATTGATGATGCATCTGAAATATGGAATGACCTCCAGGATCGGTTTTCTCAGCACAAGAGACCACGAATCTTTCAACTCTAGAAATCTATCTTATTTTTGTCACAAGAAAACAATTCTGTCAGCTCATACTTTACTGCTATGAAAGGATTATGGGATGAGTTAGGAAATTACCAGCCAATCCCTACCTGTACATGTGGAGCTTTGAAAACTATTCTGTCTTACCATCATCAACAACAAGTTTATCAGTTCCTAATGGGATTGAATGAAAGTTATTCACATGTTCGAGGTAAAATTTTGTTGATTGATCCACTGCCTTCAATCAATAAGGTTTTCTCACTTGTCATCCAAGAAGAGAGGCAACATATGATTTCTTCATCAAGCCTCTCATTCAATCAGAACACCACTGCTTTGTTTACAAAGACTACAACTCGTTTTGCTGGTAACAAATCCTTTCATATTCAAAAAGATCGACCTATATGCTCTCATTGTGGTATTTCTGGTCACACTGTGGAGAAATGCTACAGAATTCATGGCTTTCCGCCTGGTTACAAGTTTAACAGAGGAAAGAATGCACATCCTAATGTTAATCAAGTTTCTGTCTGTAATACCCCTCAGCTTCCTATTACTTATGAACAATGTCAGCAGCTCATTAACATGTTCAAACCGTCCATCTCAGAGCATGACTCGTCTATCAACCAAGTTTCCTCATTGGCAACTAAAGAATCAGAAGTCTCCATGCAAGGTGAAAATATGACAAGTGCAGGTGATTCTTCACTCACAAATGATATGCAACTTTATGCTCTAGATTCAAAACATTCTGTTTTTGCATCTTTTTTGTCTTTAACTCAATAGTCTTCACTCATAAATTCTACCAAAACTTCTTGGATCATTGATATTGGGGCTACAGATCACATGATATGTTCCATGTTATTTTTTACAAGTATTACTTCTGCTATTTCCAAATTCATAAGATTACCCAATGGACAATATGCTTCAGTTACTCACATTGGCACAATTAAGATTTCAGAATCTTTTGTTCTAACTGATGTACTTTGTATTCCTTCTTTTTCATTCAACTTAATATATGTTAACAAACTGATCAAAAATCTACAATGTTGTGTCATCTTCTTATCAAAGTTCTGTTTTGTTCAACACCTTACAAGCTGGAAAACGATTGGTGTGGGTAAAGAAGCTGGAGGTTATATCATTTGCTGCAAAATCCAGTTTCTGTTTTACCTAAGAATTTTTGTTTCTGTCAATTCTGCAAAATTCGTGTCCAATCATGCTATCACTGATTTAGCCTCTGCTAGTTTCTCTGTAAACTTTGCCAATAATAGCTTATGACATTATAGATTAGGACATCCTTCAGACTTCCCTTTGAGATTACTTTCTCATGTAATTCCTCAAGTTCTACATGAATCAAATAAGAATTTGCAGCATCTGTCCATTGGCCAAACAACATCGTTTATCTTTTCCCCATAGCACATCCATTTCCCCACAACCTTTTGATTTAATTCATTATGATATTTGGGGCCCCTTTTCTACAAAATCTCTTACTGGTTCATCATATTTCCTGACCATTGTTGATGATCATACCAGATTTACATGGATTCACCTTTTAGAAAACAAATCTCAAACCAGAACTCACATTCAAGCTTTCTTTAATTTGGTTGAGACACAATTCAATGCTAAAATCAAGTGCTCACAGTCAGATAATGGAGTTGAGTTCAACATGAGTCATTTCTATGCATCAAAGGTGTTGTCCATCAACTAAGCTGCGTTGAAACACCACAACAAAACTCCACTGTTGAATGCAAACACCAACATATTTTGAATGTGGCTAAATCCATTCGTTTTCAGTCATATTTGCCTTTACAGTTTTGGGGGGATTGTATTCTTACAGCCGTGCATTTGATAAATAGGATTCCTACTCCTATACTGCACAATAAATCTCCTTATGAAATCTTGTTTAAATCTTCTCCATCATATTCTCATTTGCGAGTATTTAGTTGTCTCTGTCATGCCAATACTCTTCTTCGAAATCGACATAAATTTGATCCTAGAGCTAAGCCTTGTATATTTTTTGGTTATCCCTTTGGTATGAAAGGTTACAAACTCTTTGATTTACATCTCAATACTGTATTTGTTTCCAGAGATGTTGTGTTCCATGAAAATATATTTCCTTTTGCACTCACATATCCTATATCTCCTAGTGATTCTGTCTTACCTTTGCCTATTCCAATACATGACTCAACTATTCCTTTACTTGATCGCTTACTTAGAAATTCTTTTCCATTGAGTTCCATCAATGATTCACCTTCTAGTTCAAGTAACATGAATCCCACTACAGAACCATGTATACCATCTGCTTCAGAAATTACACCGCAACCCAGTAGAAAGTCTTCTAGGGTAAAACATACACCTAGATATTTGCATGACTATCATTGTCATATTGCAACCTTCATTTCAGATCCTGCACCTTCGTCTACAGCTTCAGGTATTCCTTATTCTCTTTCTTCAGTTCTTTCCTATGATCATCTTTCCTCTAATAAGAAATTATTTAGTCTTTCTGTCTCTGCACTTATTGAACCCACATCTTATATCCAAGCTGTTAAACATGAGGAATGGCGTGAGGCTACGGATAATGAGATCAAAGCACTTGAACAAAATGATACGTGGACTGTTGTTGATCTCCCTGCTTCCAAGCATGTTATTAGGTGCAAATGGGTTTACAAAGTCAAGTTAAAATCTGATGGAACTTTGGAGAGGTATAAAGCCAGGTTAGTTGCTAAGGGGTATAATCAGTGCGAGGGATTGGATTACTACGAGACCTTTTCTCCTGTGGCTAAACTCACAACTGTGAGAACTCTTTTAGCAGTTGTTGCAGTAAAGAAGTGGGATCTTCATCAATTGGATGTGAATAATGCTTTTCTTCATGGCCAATTAGATGAAGAAGTCTACATGTCCTTGCCTCCTGGATTTGCCAAACAGGGGGGGTCCAAAGTATGCAAGCTACACAAGTCAATCTATGGCTTAAAGCAAGCTTCTAGGCAATGGTTTGCTAAATTTTCTTCTGCCTTGCTCGAGTTTGGATTCATACAGTCCAAAGCTAATTACATTTTATTTACAAGAACTTTGGAGGGTTCATTCATTGCATTGTTGGTTTATGTTGATGACATAATTGTTGCCAGCGATAATTCGGCTGAGGTTTCAAAATTTATCCAACTGCTTAATGATAGATTTAAGCTAAAAGACCTTGGTCAGTTGAAATATTTCCTTGGTTTATAAATAGCTCGCAGTGAGCTTGGCATTTCTGTCTGCCAGAGAAAATATGCCATGGACGTTCTTGAAGATACTGGTATGTTGGCTTCAAAACCAGTACAATTTCCAATGGAACCTAATGTGAAATTCTCTAAAGATTCTGGACAAATCTTAGATGATCCTACTGCCTACAGACGGCTTGTTGGGTGCTTGCTTTATCTCACTATCAGCAGACTTGACATTTCATTTGCAATGCAAGTTTTAAGTCAATTTATGGACAAGCATAGAGTTCCTCATTTAACTGCAGCAACTAGAGTCCTGCGATACATTAAAGCATCTCCAGCTCAAGGGTTGTTCTTCCCAGTTATTTCTAGTTTACAAATGAAGGCATTCTGTGATTCTGACTGGGCACGTTGTGTTGATTCCAGAAGATCAGTAACAGGGTATTACATCTTCCTTGACAATTCTTTGATTTCTTGGAAATCAAAGAAACAAACCACTGTATCCAGGTCTTCTGTTGAGGCTGAATACAGAGCAATGACATCCACTTGTTGTGAGATTGTGTGGCTTCACACTCTTCTTCAAGACCTACAGGTTCCACCTCAAACTACTCTTCTTTATTGTGACAGTAAAGCTGCTCTTCACATTGCAGCTAACCCTATTTATCATAAGCATACAAAACACATTGACATTGATTGTCATGTGGTTCGTGAGAAGATTCAGTTAGGTATTCTGCGCACTTTCCATGTTTCCTCCAAACACCAGCTCGCGAATATATTTACTAAGGCTCTTGGCTTCTCTCTCTTCTATCCTTTGCTGTCCAAGATGAGTCTTCATAACATTTATTCTCCTTAATCCTTTTATGCACCTCATCTTGAGGGGGAGTATTGAATTGCATACAGCTCAATCTTCTTCACGTCAATGAAGCTAGCAGTGCAGTTCTGTTCTCTCTATTTTCTCCACATCAGCAGCTACAACAATGAATACATCAGTGCAAATCTCTAGCAGCAACAGTAACAAGTAATCCTGCAATCTTCGGTTAACTTCTTCAGCAAGCAACAATGAAGAAGTTAGAGTTTGTTAAAGTTGTTAGAGTTAGTTAAAGTTGTTATAGGAGTCTGTTATTCCGTTAATTAACCGTTGCTTATTCTGTTTCCATACTAGTCTATATAAACAATGTAATAGACAATTGTTATAATTAAGTAAAGAGAAATTCAGTTCATATTCTCCATTTCAATAGTTTATGCCAATTGGTTTTAGCACTCCACAAACTAGTAAAATTTCCCTTACCTGATATACATGACCACAAATAATGTTGCAGGGATGCTTCCTGCCCCCACTGATGTCCATGTGAGGCCCACGAAGCCGAGGAGAAGTGACGAGTAAGCAGCAATGAAGGCCACTGAACAGCTTCCCAAAGCCATATCAAAGCACAATTAGCAAACACTTATCGATTCTCTCCTTGAATAAATGTGCTTCTTTTTCATCAAAACACAAAAGTTTGTAGTTTGAATTAACCATTCACCTGCCAACCAAATTCACAACTGATTCTTTCTTGTTCTTATCTGCTCCTGTATCGAAATCATAAACAACATAGTTGCTGCCCATGGACCACACACATGAATTTTAACAGCTTGAAGTAAAGGAGATAACATAGTATACCCATGAGGATAGTTTGCTGACGGTGCACTGTTATATTTAGCAAAAATACAGCCAGTGAAATTACTCATTCTAGGACATTTAGGCTACGAACCACACTAGTTTAGGATGAGATTTTCCAAAGAGAGAACACAACAAACACCACTAATCGAAGCACCTAAGAGGTCTGCTGTCTCCCTTATGCATCTCGAGGTCTTACAAGAAAGATGTCTCCCTTTGCTAGTTCAGTAAATCCGTTAGGCAGGATCGGAAACTATGTACCAGTTTTTTTTTTTTTTTTCATCGCTGTGTTTATAAACACACCATTTCTTTCTAATTTGATTGTTGCTTTCCATTTGGCTTTTTTGCTGCAGAAAATATCTCTGTGGTAGGATGGAGACTGATCTAGAAACTAACGTTTCTGTTGAAAATCTTACACCTTTTATATATATATATATATATATATATATATATAACAACTTTGCATGCTTATGAATTATGACTGATGGAGCCAGGAAGGTTGCCAAGCCGACAATTGAATACACAAATAACAGGACGAAACTATCAACCACCTTCGAAGGGACTGAAGGAGATAAAAAGAGGCTTACAGGAGTTTTTGTTAGAAAATAATATAAATCATATCATGGGACCTTACCTAATAATTTAAGCTATTGGGTTGAGATGGTTCTTTAACATAGTATTAGAGCCTTGATGACCAAGCGGTCACGAGTTCAAATCTCACCATTCCTATTTATTTGATAAAAATTAAACACAAGGTAATGTGGGCCTGTGTAAGTTTCAAGTCCAAAGAGCTTTCACTTGAGGGGGTGTGTTAGAAAATAATATAAATCATATCCTGGGACCTCACCTAACAGCTTAAGTTATTGGGTTGAGATGATTCTTTGACAGTTTTGACCTCCAAAAAATTAGATAATTGGATCATAGATAAATTTATGTTTCATTTGATTAATTTGAATGAATTATTTTTATTAAAACAAAATATAAATAACAAATAAAACATATGCAACATGAAACTATAAGTAACTCCAACGTACATGCTAAATGTAAAACTAAAAATAAAAAAGTAATATTTTAACTTTTATTTATATTTACTTGTTTTTCATGCTCCAATAGAGAAGTTAAACAAAATGTTTTACTTTAAATCCGTACGTATAACTATTAATTTCTCTTTTATTAATTGTTTTATGTTTTACTTTTTTAACAATTTCAAATGATAGTTTGATAGCGATAAACTTGTTCAAAAATATTGTGAAAACAAATTGAAACTACAAAATTATAATATGTCATACTTAGAAATAAAATTTAAATTAAATCTCAGAACATCTCCTCAAAATATTAAAAAAAATCAATATATAATATTGCTTGATAATAAATTTTCCTTTCCATAAATAATTCCAGTAATTGATTTTTTTATATGTCAAGTATGTAATTTCTATTAATGATGAGCTAATTAGAATGCAAACTAAATATTTTTATAAGCTTTTATTATTTTATATAAATGTAAAAAACAAATAAAAATCCACTCGATCCCCCCCCCCTCTCTAAGTTATTTTATAAACTTATTTAATTTCAAAATTATAAATGATAATCTACTTCCATTGGAATTATAAAAAGAAAAATATATATGATATTTCTATTGTTTAAGTATTTCTTATCCATAATTTTATTACTACTCAATTATATTTTTTTAATAATAAATTTTCAATTTAATGTCAAAATTCATATCACATTCTTCTTTGAAATATAAATATTTATTGTTTTCCAAGTCTGAATAATGAAAAAAAATCATCTTATCATGCCCATAAAAAAAACAATCTTTGAATTAGAAGTATTTTGGTATTTTCATTTAATTCATAAATCATAATTAATTTTTTTAGGGGTATTTTTATCCTTGTATTTTTGTCTAATAAATCCCTACATTATTCAATACGTTTATAACTAGAATTCTTTGTTATGCCGAGAATCTATAAAATATTTCTTCTAAATACATCAAGCTATATATAAATAATTTTTTTAAAAAAATAGCCTTATTGCACCAAAATTAATCTGAAATACCTTATCATTAATAAGCTTTGCGCGTGCACCACAAATAAATGTTCCAATAGCCGAATTTGTCTATAGCCTGTCCCTCGAATGTATGGCATATGGAAGACTTATAATCCCAAGAAATCAGGCCACTACTTGTGATGAGTAACATCAATTGTAGTTTTCCTTCATTTACTGCTTTTATTCGGTCCAAAATAGTCAGTACTGGACTCATTAACGTGTGGCCACTACTTGATGTAAGAGAAAAACAAATTATACGGAGAAAGGTTACACCAGCCAAACACATCCTACCACATCAATTATTATTATCATTATTTATTTCACTGCAAAAAAAAAAATGTCGATTTTCAGCCAAGATTGTGACAAAAACGTTATGTGATTAACTGATGAATTTTTTTCTAATTTGATGTTTGATGGATTTTAGTTTTTATTTGGTTTTATGTTGTTTTAAAAATTATGGCATTAGACTTTATTAAGCAATTGAAAATAAAATAGGTTGTTAAATTCTAAAATTAGGTTGTTACCTTGAAATTGTATAAAGAGATAATAAATTAGGATTTTCAAGTTGATAAGTTAATTTTTGGTGAAACATGTTTGAGATTAATAAATAATTATTTGCTGTATGAAATGATGCTAAATTTTCAGGAAACGTAAGCATTAATATATAATTAGTTAGCTTGAGAATTTTGATTAATTTAAGGAGTAGATTTGGATCCTTTTATGTTTCCTTAGAAAGATGATTGATTATGTTCTAATTAAAAATAAATAAAATCTTTTACATATCACCGCACAGTGACGTGACCCCTTCACCATCAGAGTCGCAGACAAAATATTTTCGTCGGTGATTCTATCGGTAAAAGTTAATATATCACCAAGCTGCTGACTCTCCTCTCCCCTCCCTTATTTCTCATTCTTCTCCCCCATCCTTGCATCTAAACAAACTCTCCCTTCCAAAACTGCAAGTAACCACCCTCCAAAACATCCCTTACTTCTCAACACAAATCATCCTTCTTTATATTTTGTAGTCACAACATCCGTGTTCTGATTTATTGTGGATTTTGTCATTTTTTATAAGTAAATCTATCTTTTTTAATTTTAACATTAAAATGTCAATTTTTTTATTATTTAATTTTTTTTCTCAAACATCGTAGTATGAATGTATAATTTTGTACTTGTTATGATTTGTTTTAGATTTTGTAAAATTATATTTGTTTGTAAATTGTTGAAGTTTATGTCAAATTACCAAATTAAATGTGTTGCGATGAAATGAATAATAGCTCATTTAACGGGTCTGTTTTAATTTTTATCAATGTTATTACGGAGTTGTAATTTTCATAAATTTATGTGTATAAATTTGTATGGACGTTGATAATTGATAATGAATATTTAAGAGAAGTTTTAATTAGTTTGTTGGATAATCTCAAGTTAAACCAATATTTTTGCAAATTTATTTACTTAACATAGTTAATTAATACATGTTGTCATTATTATTTTATAGAGGTTCGATAAAAGTCATGGATGATCGTTCATGTATGTATCGAGATTCACCCCAAGAATTGTGGATGATGGATTATTGTAATAGGGTTCAGGGTTTTATTAATTTTGCAACATCTATTCCGAGAAATTTTAGTGGATATAG
>Ga0307518_10002320_pt1 | contig 13902 bp, 21 predicted proteins | sample 25_EM_MG_FD_203889 | JGI IMG/M metagenome (GOLD analysis project Ga0307518, IMG submission 203889) | Populus trichocarpa ectomycorrhiza microbial communities from riparian zone in the Pacific Northwest, United States - 25_EM | ecosystem: Host-associated > Plants > Roots > Unclassified | place...
AATGGCCCATCCCAGGAGGGATGCAGACCTTCCCTGGGATGACCATGGTTTTATAGGCTATTTGGCTGAATTGTGATACTAAACTATTCAGGCTAAATGCTTATCAAAAGTGGTTACCTGAAGTGGGCTGGGGATGGTGGTCGCCCCAGTGCGTGCTGGTGCTGGAGTTGTCATCATGCCATGTGAATGTGTGCGTGCGGACGGCTGTGGTGTATGCAGGGGCAGATTGAGGGCATGTAATGGTAGTTAGTAAACAAAACAGAAAAAGAAAAGAAAAGAAAATTAACTGGCATAGGTACACACACTGTAATAGTACATAGTTAGTAAACAAAACAAACAAACAAAAACTTATCTGCATGTGTGGAAGTCATGGTATTGCGATTCAAAGTTGTTGAAGTAGGGGATGGGGGAATGAGTGTCAATGTTGTGAGAACAGTTGATTGTGAATTTGGGGTTGCCAAGACAAAGGATGGTGATCACAGTGGTGATTAGCATGGTTGGCTACATGGTGTGGGGATGTCATGCACGAGTGGGGGGAAGTACCTTAATAAAATTTTGTGCATGCGCTTACTAATCAGCCGCTGTGATGGACTGGGCATCTGTGGTGCTGTGACCGTACAGCAAGATGTATTACAATCAGTGACTGTACCAATCTGTTGGTGTATGTGATGCTGTCACATGTACCCATATGGTAATATGTATTACTGTAGATGGCTGTATCTGATCTGGAGAAGCATGTCATGCTGTAATGCTATGTCCGAAAAAGGCTGGATTGCTGATGTCATCTTCTGAAATATCATGGGTGAGTTACAGAGACCAAAATACATAACTAATGGCTCAAAAGCCCCTTCATGTGTTACAAATGCAACTTTCCATTCATCGCCTTTGTGAATTCTCAAATTGTTATAGCCCCAGCAAAGATCCATCTTCATGAAGAGCTTACAACCTTTAAGCTTGTCAACAAGCTGAGAGATAAACAGTAGCAGAGAGTTATTTTTGATTGTCCAGTCATTTACATAACAGTAATCCTGTACCATGTGTGTCTTGCCATCCTTTTTTGGAATAAAGAAGACTGGTGATGTCTTCTGACTAATAGAGGGCTGAATATATCCTTTTCAAGCTGGTCATCAAGGAAGGATTCAACTTCTTTTTGCTCATCAACAGATAGTGGGATAAGTCTTCCCTTTTTGGGCAAAAAACCTTCTTTCTGATCAATTCCATGACCCCAAGGTTTCCTAAGCAGCATGCACTCAGACAATGTTTTACTAAATTTGTCAAGGAACTCCCAGTATTCCTTAGGTACCTGCTTCTAAGTGTCTTCTAGGGTCGACTCATCAATAGCGACCTTTGGCTTGTGAGCCTTCAAAGCTTGTATCCAAGTTTCCTGAGATTCATTCTCTCATCATAATTTAGCAAAGTGTGTCTCCAAAAGCGACTTGCACTCTGGAGGACACCAAGTTAAATTAACTTTGCTGGTAACCCAATCTATATTGGGATTGTGCTTCTGAAGCCAATTGTGGCCATGGATAAGTGGAACCTTTCCAAGGCACATGACTGCACACCATAGCTTTTCAGCATGTTTCCCAATACGGATGGTAAGCAATACATAATGCATGATGTCACCCTCCTGGTTCCTGGTGCCATCTTACATTAAGCACAGGTACGGGTTTCACCAGCTTAGATCATTGCAAGCATTGATCAAGAGCCCAGCTCCTGTCAACAAAGCAACCAGTAGTGCCACTGTCTAGTAGGGCATCTACTTCAATAGTATTAAGGGGCCTGTCATCAGTAAATCAGTGAGGGTCTGATAAATATTTACCTATCTTTATTATATGTATCATGTCCATCCTTGTCCATCATACTGGCAACCAATCAGATCTGTCTATCCCATTGCCACTAGACATGATGTTGTCACATTTATCCCACTGTGTAGATATGATAATCCTTAAGATTAATACTAGTTCTGACCTTGGTGACTCATTATTTCTATTCAGATCAGGTGACCCATCAAGCTTCATTAAGACTAGCATCACACTTTCCTTGTCATCACTGGCTTTTATTTCAGTCTCTGCCATTGTCATTGCTCTTCGCACCCTGATCAAGTATCCCAGTGTAAGTGGTTGCTGGCTCTGATAACTGATAGTCACACCCTCAAGAACATGACCTGTGTTGTATTGAGGGTAGGTGATAGTTACAGTGATAGAGTAGTTAAAAGGTAGTTAGCTTATGTAATTAGTGCCAGCACTATATATATGGGTGCTTCTGCTTACATAAGCAGAAGCACTACTAAACTAGTATAGACCATCTAGTGGTCAGCAGTAAAGGGAGATTACTCCCTTTACACCCTCCCCTTATAGAGTCCGTCCAAGGACTCTTGTAACGAAGCACACGGGATATCTCACGCAGTAATAAATGGAAGTCATGTATATTATAACGGGGACAGGAATAATCAACAGAATGTATACCTAACTGACAGAGGCCCAAAGCGAGAATGAAACAGAAGAGAAAAACAAAAAGAACAAATAAAGAAGTGACCAGTTGAGGGTCATGATGCCTTTCAACGAGAGGGTTGTGCCTCTCTGATGATGGTAACACAACCGGTTGGCAGTCGTGTCGTCGCATCAGGGCTACCCTTTGTTTCAGTGAGAGGGTTGCACCTCTCGAGGTGACCAGGTACTCCCTAGGTCATCCCTACATCTGCGATGGACCAGAGTGGTTGACATCCATCTGGTCTTCTGGGGGGTGCCACAGTGGGCCAGGGTCATCTTTGCCCCAGGAGTCCTTGCCAAAGCTGTCTTATTCCTCTTCTTCATCAGAGGGCAGCGTCTTGCGCCGGCTGCAATGCTTGTTTTTTGCTTTGGGGGCCAGGTACCCCACCACTACATTGATTCCCATGAGGGAGAGGGTATCGCCAGGGTGAGACTCTATGTCTCAAAAGTCAGTCAGCCCCTCCACTTGTTCCACCCTGTCTTCGTAGTATTCGAGGGACCGCTTGAGTCCCTCCAGGGCAGTTTCCACAACTGTGAGTTCCGAGCTGATTTCAATGTTGGCTTCTTGTCCAGCTGCATCGTCCTGCAGCGCCACTACCACCCACTCATGCAGGTCATCAGCTTCTTGGAAGCTAAAGCCATTCTGGGTGAGGTGCCCAGTGATCATGAATGGGGATGGCACTTTATTGGTCAATTCAGACCAAGGGGATGTGCAACCTGGCATGATTATCCACCCCTCCCCCTTGACGATAGCTCTGTACCGTCCCAGGACCGTGAACAGCCATGCAAAGCTGCAGCGCCAACCATTACGGTTGGAATCATACTGGAAGCGAGGGGCGAGGTACCCCTTGAGGATGAATCCTCTGAGCCTCCAATCAGTTGGGGGCTCTTGGTGCTTGGGGTCAGTCTTTTTATGAACCCCAGCAAATTTCTTTGTGCAGCCAGCACGACTCAAACAGTGGATGAAGTTGCACCATTTGGCGATCTCGTCTCCCCAGCTGGGAGCTCCCTTTGGCAGTCCGTCATGCTGGTGGGTGGTGCAATTCCTCCACATTAGGATCAACAGAGGTATGGTCATTGGCAGGGATTGCCGGCTGGAGGACATCACTCTGAATGAGTGATGGCAGGGGCTGGCACTGATGACGACGAGGCGGCAGGGGTCATGCCACCTCAGGAGCAGGAGGGAATGATGATGAGGTGGCAGATTGTGCTGCCTCAGGGGCAGATGGTAGTGATGACAAGGTGGCGGAGGGTTGTGCTGCCTTGGGGGCGGAAGGAGGAGGTTGGGATGTGGCCTCAGAGGGTTGATCTCCTTCTGTGCAACCATTTCCTCGCTCAGCCCGTTTCACCTGCTTGTATCCCTTGTGCTTGCTCTTTCCACGAGCCGAAGCCCATGCGGGGGGGTGCCAGTGCTTGAACACGTGACTCATCACACTATTTTTGAGGGGCTTGGCCCTCATACGACGGTCTGTATCCACCATGTATCGATTGAGCCAAGCTATAAATTTTTGCCCAAACTTAGTGTTGGGTGAGTTGCTCTCCTCTGACTCCTTCACTACTCGGGCGTAGAACTCATCGAGTTCAGTGGTGTTGAGCAGGCGCACTGCTCCTGGCAATATGGCACCAGTGATCGGGGGTGCAATGCCATGGTGGATGTTTCTGAGGATGCTCTCCCTGTGGGGGTCCTTGAATTGGTACAGACAGTCATTAAACTGTATGTGCAGATATTTAGTGCCGTCCAGCAGCACGTTTACTCGGTTAGGGATTTCTCCCTGACCAAGTAGAGGGAACATTGTTTCCTCAGGGTTTTCAAGCCGTCCTGCCAACAAGGACCACTCAGTGACATCAATGTCCATGGCACCAAAGATGGTGCCTGGTGAGTTAGGACGGAAGCAGGTACGACCTGGGGATCACAATCACAATCGAGAACAGCGTTCTCCACAGTATGATGTGGGTGTTACCCTGCTCCCTCCCCTGGAGAAACAAGACGTTCCTCCAAGGGTCGACTGGATGGGCCCGCCCCAGTGGGGTCCTCTGGATGGGCCAAGGGGATGTACATTGAGAGCAGGCGAGCCTGCTCGAATGCAGTGGAGGTCTGCTGCTGCGAGAAGGTGGAGGCCTTCTCTGCCTCTTCAGTGTGCTTGCACCAATAGTCATGTTCATGATGCATCAACGCAAGGCCGGACATGCAGGCACTTCACCTGAAGACGTGCGTGAGGCACCGTAGGCAGTCCTCGCGCGCTCCCATGATGGAAGACATCTCCAGGACAATGTCCAGAGAGACATGTTTCTGGTACTCCAGACATGTGGAACACCGGTGGTCCCTGTCATGGAGCAGGAGACCGGTAGTGGTGGCACACCACTGGTTGGGGGAAGGAGAAGCATCGCATGCTTTTACACGCCGACACTTCTCGTGTCGCCCTTCATGAGAAGGGGAACAAGAACAACGAGGGGAGGGCGAATGTGGCGCCCTCCTCTTGTCAGAATGACGACAAGCCTGGTCCTGGTGGGACATGGGCTCATCAGAGGATTTGTCTGCGCGGCTATGACATGCAGATGGGGAAGGTGAATGGTAGCGGTTGTCAGACATGATGGTTATCAAAGTGGTGAGGATGCAGTGGATGTGGTAATGGGGAGAGAGCAGGACAGGCGAGCGAAGTCAAAATTGATGGAAGTCAAAATTGAAAGTCAGCGAATATACAGGAACTGACAGTGGACTGAAACAATGGAGACTCTCGACATGTGTAATCCAGACCGATGCGTGCTGGTGGTACCAACGATCACGTGAGGTCACTGTGAGAGTTCCACACTTGTTCACTTCAACGCTGCTTTCCAGACTACCATGTAGTCAATCGCACATGCTACGCATGCGCTGACTGCCCTTGGGCAGTCGTTGTACTGACTGAGCTCCATGGAGCTCAAGATAGTCATCCAACGCTTCAAGATCCCTGCAGTGTGCATGTGGCTCCCAAGTAGAGTTGCCCAGGTTCCATTTCACCAAGAATTTGACTTTATTGCCCACCCAACAGTGGGCGGTTATCTCATCGACAAGCCATTTGGCATCGTCTGGGTTGCCCATGTCATAGAAGGCTTGGGTGTCCCACTTCGGAAAGAGCCTATCGTTGTTGGGCTCGTGCCACCTCAGCAAGTTGACATGGAAGGTAGGGTGTATTCATTGATCTTTGAGCTGCTGAGGCAGCTTGATAGTATAATTATCTGTTGTCGGATTACTTGCAACGACTCTCATTGGCCCAATGTATTTGGGCAAGAGCTTTTGAGCTTGTCCCTTAGGCAAGGTAAGGTTTTTGGTTGATAGATACACTAACTCCCCCACATCCAGTGTTGGGGGATCCTTCCTCTTTTTATTAGTGTGATGTGTTTGTATCACATGGCTCTCAATGAAGGCATCAAGGGCCATTGCTAGGTTGTCCTGCACCCGGCGGACAAATCGTTGGACACCAGGCGCCGTCTTTGGAGCACTTCCATGCTTGAGTTGTGCCATTCAAGGCATATATACCCATATATATGTGAGCTCGAAGGGTGCGAACCCAGTTGATCCACTCATGCTCAAGTTGATCATGAACTCAACCACAGATACCTTCTCAACCCAGTCCTTCTGATCTGGCAAGATCACACTGTACAGAATCTGCGCGATTGTCCTGATTGAGCGCTCAGATGCTCCGTCTGTTTGGGGGTGAAATGCTGTTGACATCAGGAGCCTTACTCCAAGAAGTCAATGTGTTTCTCTCCAAAATTGCGACGTGAACTTGGTGTCTCAGTCAGAGACAATTGTCTCAGGTAGTCCATGTAAACAGACAATTTCTTTCACAAAGAGCCATGCTAATTGCGAGGCTTGGATAGTCGTGGTCACTGGCACCAAGTGTACCAGTGAAGTCATGCAACAGAGCACAACCCACAAGTAGTCGTGCCCTTGTTCAGGGAACAGTCCCATGAAATCCATCGCGATGGAATTCCAGGGTCTTTGGGGGATCGGCAGGGAATGTAACAGCCCTGCTGGTTTCTCGTTGTTTGTCTTCATCATCTGGCAAACAGGGCATGATCAGCAGAATCGATCTACTTCCTTGCTGAGCCCTGGCCACCAGTACCACCTGCGGATATAATCTGCCGTTCGCAGTGCACCTAGGTGTCCCAGCACCTTGTGCACGTGATCGATGATACATGTGGTCATCGAGTCCCCCTTCCATCACATTCATGGAACACAGAGGACTCTTTCTCCTCCACTGTTCACAGCATGGATCAGTCCACCGTCCATGCTGAATGTGGGGTGATGTTTTGGCTTCTCAGTCACTTTTGCAAGTACCAGGTTGTGTACTAACGGTCTAACTTTTTATCTTATCTAATCTGTGATTAGATGACATCTTATCTTATCATAGCATAGTATCTTATCTAGTGCATCTTATCTGTAGACCTGTCTGGACCACAGCCTCGTGCTGTGCATGCTGTATCCCTTGATGTCATTAGCATAGCCTTATCACAGGATAGCAGCTGTGTTCACTGCCTCATACAGCATACAGCCTCATGGATAGCCTCACACAGGACACATGTAGTGTAGTATATAGACTGCTGCAATCCAGCACCCAGAGGCTCTCCATTCGAGCTCTCTTTGGGTTTTCGCTCTAAGACGCTTGTGATCCTATTCCTCCTCAGAATCCTCTGTGTGGTAGTTCTTTGGGTGTTTTCCCTTAGGGTTGTCTCAGGTTGTCCTTATATCCAGTTCTTACAGCTTCCATGAAGCTGTCTTGCTGTTGGAAATGAGTGCGGGTGGCAGGCGACTGCCCCATGGATTCAAGTACAGTAGAACTTCTCACAACACATAACTTCGGGGTGCATGATTCTCCTTATGCATCAGATTTAGGCTCTGCCCGAGTTGGGTGGCAGGGGACCATGCATACCACATAATTATTGATTATTTTCACCTAAATATGCATTATTGGTGTACAAGGGGGATGGGAATATACTGGGCCATTGGCTAACTATGCTCAGGTATAACATAACTACAATGTTTTGCATGAAAGCTAAGCCTTAACCTTGCTGCTTCTGTCTCCATGAAACAAGACTTCCTTGGGCCAGAGTGTAGATGCAAGCATTGACTCAGTCATGCACCTACAAAGCCCAGAAGCCCAGAGTTGAAGTCAGAAAAAGTGTCAAAATTTAACCCAACAACACTCAAACCCTGGATGACTGGATCATCAACTGTGTTCGCCTACAGTAATGTGATTCAATTGTGCAAGAAGATCCATCAAATACAAAACTTCACTTGGTGTCTTGAGGAGCATAAGGAAGCTTAGAATTGAGCTGAGAGCCTGAGACAGATGTCAGTTGGCATAATTGAAGCAAGCAACACTCGGGGAAGTGCCAGCTAGCACCAGTGACCACCTTGCTTGGATCACTCAGTGTTATCTTGTCCAGTAGTTTCTGCCAGTAGCATGCACATCATCTGAGGGTTTGTATTTCCCAAACACACCTGTTCAATGCAATTGTGAAGATCTTAGCCTGGGCGAACCATTTTCGAAGAATTCACAACTGATCATTACTCTGAACACAGCAATTTAATGCGTGTTTTGGCCAAGTCCAAGTGTGTCTTTACTCAACACCGTAAAATGGTGCATGCTTGGTGACTCCCTGGCATGCAGTCTGATTCGTGAGTTTAAAACGAGACGGCACTGCAGAAACATTGGAGGGTTGCTCAAAAGGTTATCCTCAAGTGTGTGCAGAGGACACAATCAGGGGACAGGGCGAGGGTGGGCGTCCAAGGTCACCGTGCTCGATTAAGGACTCATAGAACCTCGTACCAAGGCTCGTGTTTTTGCAACATGACAGGGGCTGCACTTTCTCACAAATATTGGGTTGAGGTTGATCTTGCCAAGCAAGGTAATTGGGAAGGTGGTTCGGAGATAAGGGGTCGTCACAGTAGTCACATGATTATTCAGCTGTCACACTTCCCCCTCAGTGCATGACCCTCTTAGTGCATCAAGAATTTGGACCGCCCAACACCATGCATTATGAGAAGTTCTACTGTAGAGTGAGATCTTCACTCGTACATGCGGGAGCCATTCTCTCCCTACTCAGTTCTGCATGTTCACACAATTCTGCTGCTTCAATACGGCGATCCTCTTGCTTCCCATGCAGTCTATTGCTGTGCCTCATGTTGTCTTGACTTGCCCTCATCGAGGCAAGTCATAGCTCCCTTAGTCGATCTTGGGGGAGGTCATCCCCCTCTGGGTCAAGTCTCACATCTGCGTTTGCCCAATCGACACGTTTGTTCTGTACTCCCTTGCCTCCTTCCATCTCGTAGTAATGGGACAGACAGTTGGCAACCTTGTTTTCAATTCCTTTCACATAGACAATTTCTGTGTTGAATCAGGACAGGTAATCCATCCATCAGATCTGTCGGCTCGACAGTTTTTGTTGAGTGGAGAGGTACTTCAGTGCCTTGTGGTTGGTAACAATTTTGAATGGGAATCCGAGGAGTTTATCCTCCCATTTGAGAAGCGCTTCGAGTATCGCAAGCGTGTCTCGCTTGAACATCCAATAGTTATGTTGGGTGTCTGTTAGCTTCTTCGACATGAACCCAGCTGGGCAGCATGTCTTCCAGTCTTCTCTCTGCCTGTAGAGTGTGCCCACTCTGTACAAGGATGCATCGCATATGAGCCAAATCAGCTCATTTGAGACAGGGTTTATCGGCCTCAGTATTGGATATTTGCATGCGAGGTCCTTGATCGCTTGGAAACATCAATCATGGATTTCTTGCCAGAGGAAGGGGTGTCCATTCCTCTGGATACCTGTGAGTGGTGTGGTGTACACTGACAAGTCTGGCATGAACTGTGCCAGGTACTCAACGAGTCCAACAAATTGTTGTACCTCGTTCAGGTTGCAAGGCTTCCTCCACTTGCATATCCTCGCCATCTTATCTGTGTCTGCATGAACACCACGCTCATCGATCATATGCCCAAGGCAATCAAGCTTTTCTGTGTACAAATCACATTTTTCACGCTCGAGATGGAATTCTGCCTTTGTTAAGGCATTGAGCACGAGTCACAAGTGCCTCTTGTGCTCTTTGAGTGTGTTGCTGAACACAAATATATCATCGAGATACACATGGACGAACCATCCAATGTACTCTTGCAGTACCACTGTCTTCTGGCTCCACGCGTACCTGTTCATATGTGTTGGATAGGTCTATCGTCGAGGGATATCTCGCTCTCGCAACGTCCATCCTGATCTGATCTTGGTCAGGGAATGGGGTCACATCCTTGACCATGTTGTCATTGCGCCTCCTGCAGTCGATCATGGTCCTTAATTTTCCTGTCTTCTTTGGGATGCATAGCATCAGTGCCGCCTGTGGCACGCTAGCCATGATCCACCACTTTGCATTCATGTAAAGTTGGATCTTTTCTGCCAGCTGCGGCTTCAGAGAGTCCGGGCAGCGTGTCAGGTGGTAGGCATACTGCTTCCCCTTGTCAATCAAGGGGTATCTGATGATTCACTTCATGGAGTGGGGGCAGCTTTGCCACTACTCCGCCCAACTGATTCTTGTATTCGCTCAATATCCTACCGCACAGCCGTGGGATATCATCATCTGCAAGTTTCTTCGTGTTCATCATGGCGAGTTGTGGGGGCAACTCTAGTTTTTTGGTGGGGGAAGAATGCTTCCTGTGTGTCCCTCCCCCTGCCCCAAGTCAATGAGCCACTGGTGGATGTCCAATCCTCTTGCGAGCATTGGGCGTCATGCTCATTTCAGTCTCTACTGAATTCGTGATTGAGTGACCCTCGATCTGGAGTGTATCCTTGCCAAAGTCAAGGCACACTTGGTGAAGTCTCAGGAACAGCAGACCTACATCAGTAAACTACCCAACTTCTTGCATATGTTCGCTTCACACTCGCGCCTTATGTGCAGTTGAACTTATGATAGCTCTAGATCTAGTGATCCCAGGTGCTGATTGGTGGAGTTTGTTTTAGGAGTAGTGGACTATGATAAGATTCAGTTGAAGTACTTTATCAACAATGATAATCTTGCCCCACTACTATCGTAATATTTTTGTGTGTGAAATGGTTACTACTGATAATTGTGGTACATTGTATGGTACCATTCTTTATCTGCAAAGTTGTTCAGGTAGAAGTCATCGTAAAGTTCAAGGGATGTTTCTGAAGTGATGTTGCAATTGGCAGCCACACCATACCTGGGGATCAATTCGACTGCATGAATGATGTCCAGCAGTGAAATGATTGCCCCCACACACGATCTACTGCCATCTGGGTGGTCAGTAAACATTCGCTGGACAGAGTACATTGTGATGTCAGGCTGATGGTTCAAAGTGGCTGTAAAGGTGAAATATTGGACATAGAGGAGTGGGTCAGATAGACCAGCAGGGAGTGGTGAACCTCTTGCTGAGAACGAAAATATAGTGCAAACTTGAGCAACAACAGTGGCTGAAACAAAGTGAATGAGTACAATTACTGCTAAACGACCGGAACTTACTCAGTATTCCTGATGGGGGGGTATGGTGAACCAAAATAGCATCACATTTTCTGTAAGGGTGTTCTGTCGAGGGTGGAAAAGCCTGCACTTGCTGGCTTGGCATGAGGTTGCTCGGATGAAGGCGCAATTGCAACTGCAATCAAAACTTTGTCCATCCTTTAAGTAGATGCCCATGAAGGTGGGAGCCAGGAATAGCGTTGATGAAATCCTGAAGGAGAGTTGGAAAGTCGGGAAGATTATATGTCGTAGCCAAGTGGTTTGATGATTTATCTGCAAAGTCAGATTTCATGGTGACATGGAACACAGTAGTTGAATCCTTGGAGATGATTCCCTTAAGGAAGTGATTCCGGAAAGATCTTGGACCATGAAAATGATTTACTTCCTCTGGAGCAATGTGCCCGACCCAGTCCATCGTCAGGTTGACGTAGCAAGGGTCATTGGATGCCAATGTCGTGTTTGTAAGGCCAACGTCTTTCTCTCATAGGAGAGAATAAAGGTCGAAACGACGGATGGATTCTTCACAGTCAAGAAGTCGCACATCCGTGAAACCACTCCTTTGGTGATTAGTACGTGTAAATGGGTCCTTGCAGTGAGAAATCAGAAGACGCTCACTGACATCTGCAGTGTAAGCGATGAGGGAGCCAGAATTGCATATACTGTGGCTGAACGATTGTAATAACTCGAGTTTGGGAATCTTGAAGTGTGCGATCTCCTTGGATTTCCCTCGCCACACACCTGCCCTTGAAACAGCGCTCTTGTGCAAATGAAACTCCTGCAACGACTCCTCCATGGCATGAATTGATGAGGGGGTGAAAGTTGGTGCTTGTGCTCGGTAGAGAAAGTCGACAATACCATGGATAGCATGGACAAAGTCCGGTTCTGCGAGGCCAGCGATAGTCGCAACAACAGTACATTGGAGATTGTGATGGTCACGGCCCATCATTTGGTTAACATGCGATACTCCATTGAAGTGGCAAATGCCGACTCGCTTGTGCTGGGTGCGGTAATGAACATCAATTTCATCATGCCTCGATAACTCCTTGCACCACTTAAATGGATGATTGAAAAAAAGTTTGTGTCCATAATGTAAGAGTTCCCCAATGAGAAAAATCAATGGGTTGGAGAACCGCCAGTCCCGCCAGAATGGAAGCTGGACTCCATTAAGGTGATGTTTCTTGGCCTCGGCTAGAAACTCCTGAAGTCTCCATGGATCAATCAGCTGACACAATTTGTGTAGCTTTCGTAGTGTGAGGTCGCTGTCACATGGTGCATATGGGATTGCATCGCCAAACTGGTTCTTTTCAGTGATAGTAACATGCGAGGAAGACTTTGTGACACAAGCGATCATAAGTTGCTCAGGAAGATCAGCAGTGTAGGCAACGAGCGGTGTGAAGCAATAGCGAGTGAGGTTGTTCGGGTTGCTCATGAATGTACCAGTACATGCGGCAAGTTTGAGGCCAGCACAAACGATGTCTACACATCGATGCCAGACACGTGCCTCCAGGACTGACTGAAATTCAGGGTTGGTAAGAAATTCTGGTGTTGGTGTATATGCAATGCACACCAAAGCATGCGACGTTGCCTTCATGCGGACATTTGAGTTGATGTTCCCAATGGTGAGAAAAAGCAGATGCATTTTGATATCACCGGTCATCCGGGTGACTGGCACCTTGTCAGATGCCAGGATTATCGGGACAATCGTGGCGCCATCTGGTAGTTGATTCTATGTATACTTTTTGTAGTTTCAGTTGAGTAAAAAAGGTCATTGACTTACCTGGATTCAATGCGCTTCATTGCCTGACATCCACTCTCCATATCCACATAATGAACCTACATTGTACCATACTTTATGGCCAGCAGTGGTTGACAATCAGCCGTATCTTATGGGCCAGCGGGGGTCAGGCCAGACTACAAGGGTGTTGCCATGATATATGGTCCGGCCTGTGTGTGGAATTGTCACCATAATACACGGTCCAGCCTGGGGGTGGGTCACCCATAATATAGGGTCGGGCCAGGATGCAGGTATCACCATAGTGTATGGTCCGGCCAGGGTGTGTAGTTTAACCATAATATACAGTCCAGCCTGGGTGTGGGTGTCACCATCATATAGGGCCTGTCCTGGGTGCGGGTGTCAACATAGTGTATGGTCTGGCCAGGGTACCGGTGTCACCATAGTGTACAGTCCAGCCAGGGTATTGGTGTCACCATAGTGTATGGTCCGGCCAGGGTACCGGTGTCACCGTAATATACAATCCGGCCTGGGTGTGGGTGTCACCATAATTTATGGTCAGGCCAGGGTACTGGTGTCACCATAATATACAATCCAGCCTGGGTGTGGGTATCACCATAATTTATGGTCAGGCCAGGGTACCAGTGTCACCATAGTGTACGGTCCAGCCAGGGTACCAGTCACCATAGTGTATGGTCCAGCAAGAGTACCAGTGTCATCATCATATAGGACCTGGCCTGGGTGCAGGTGTCACCATAGTTTACAGTCGGGCCAGGGTACCCGTGTGATAGTTTACGGTTTGGCCAGGGTACCAGTGTCACAATAATATACAATCCAGCCAAGATGCTGGTGTCACCATAGTGTGCAGTCTGGCCAGGGTACTGGCATCACCATCATATATGGCCCAGCCAGGGTACTGGTGTCACCATAGTGTATAGTCAGGCCAGGGTGCTGGTGTCATGGGCACTGGAACACATATCTGATGCCATTAAGTGATTGTTTTGAGTTATGGTGCATGTCTGTGAGCTTAGGATCATTCCTCCGGCCTATGGTGTTGAAGCCAAAACTTGCTGGAAGCGCACAAAGTGCTGCTGAGCTGCTCAAATAAGGTCCAGACTAGAGTCCAGTGTGAGTAACTGAAGATATAGACAGTTGTGGAGAGGTATACAGCACCTAGAGTCCAG
>Ga0307518_10002321_pt1 | contig 13894 bp, 15 predicted proteins | sample 25_EM_MG_FD_203889 | JGI IMG/M metagenome (GOLD analysis project Ga0307518, IMG submission 203889) | Populus trichocarpa ectomycorrhiza microbial communities from riparian zone in the Pacific Northwest, United States - 25_EM | ecosystem: Host-associated > Plants > Roots > Unclassified | place...
ACCGATCTATTTTCTTTTCAGGTTTTTATCCCAAGAAACAAATAAAATTCCAACTGAAACCGAAAATAAAAAATGCATGGCCAGATTGTATGAAAAGTGCAAGTTGTATATAATATTCACAAGTCATTTGTCCATGGGTGTGGAAAAGGGACAAGAGATGGGCGACATTAAGACAAGAAAAGTAAAAGATATTTCTAAAACCATCAAAGAAAGACAACAATAAGTAAAGAGCTAATGCATACTCACATTTTGACTCTGGAAGATTGCATGCGCTGCAGTCAAAATAGCTGTATGGAATCACATAATGGGATTAGTATGATTTCGGCGAGACTTACAGTGTGTTATCTATTGTTATCATATAATATTCATTCAATCTCTACATCTTTGCTATGAACAATACAGGCTTACAGAGCTTAAATCCCACAGGCTGCGTGTGATAAGACAAGTCAAGTCATGCAAGAATTAATAGCAATAACAAACATCAGGGTGACATGCTAAAATTTGTCTCTAATCTTTCAATCTCTTCTGAATTGCCAAGGAAAAAAGATGCCCACATTTTCGTTAAAGTTCCCATCCACTCTCCTCTCCTAAGAAAATGACTTGTTTTTCATATAATTATTGTTATTGCTATCTCATGGTGATCTGCTTCCACTTTGTAAACTTACTTCTAAGAAACAATCAAAAGAGTTCAATTCGATAACAGACATTAGTTTGAATGGGGAAATGGAGCAGCTGGGTATGCATTAACACTATATCATCAACAAGCCATATGGTTGTCACTCACACTTCAAAGCAATGATAGCCTGAAGCCGAACATCTTCATGGAAATACCCTGAATGTCTCACCAGAATCCTTAATGTCTCCTCCAAATAGCTTAAAACAATTAAAGAATTCAAGATGTAATACTTTATTTGTTATTTAAAATTCAAACCTCAGCATGATGATAACGGAAAATAATTCTGGGAATAAGGAGGATAGAAAATGGATACGGAGAATAAGAACTCTTTGTGTGAAGTGCATATAAGCCAAGTGCTTGAGTTGCAGCTGCCTTTTCATCCAGCACTCCTGTTCTTACACTGATATTCCGAACTCTTGGCTCATCATGAGCTTCATCATCAGATGAGACTCCACCAAATCCATTGATATTTTCATCATCAGATTCAATGATGTCCACTGCAGAACCATCATCAAGATTGCAGGAAGCAAATGCCAGGGGTACGACATGAGGAAGATACTGTTCAAAAAAATATCATTACATGTGAGCATGGGATTTATGCAAAGGACCATACAAGTTTATTTCCATGGAAATAATTAAACCTGTGCAAAGCTATCATCCATAATTTCTGCTACATTGCTAAAGAATCCATGAGTATACTCCCGAAGCTCACTGAACTCCAATCCAAAACCCTGAGAAAATACAGAAAAAAATAAATTTCTAAAAGAACATGCTGCAATTGTTAAAGAGAAATGGTAATGTCATTACAGAAATTGCAGCTTCCATGAAAGGGGGTAGAATTGGTTCCATCCTCACTCTCCCAGCAGACATGGCCACTATTCCTACAAGCTCAGTAGCCCTTGCTCGTGATCGGAGATCTTCATCGTTGGTAAGCACCATGAACGATTTCATTAACTCAAGAACCCTTTCAGAATAAGGAATGAAAGCTTGCTCAGCAGCAGATGCAACTGAACCGATTGCAGACTGCAAAAACATTACTTGGTAAAATTTATAAATATAACCAAAACAAAAGGCACAGAAGTTAATTACTAATTCAGTTTAATCACATGATTTGCCAGAGCACATGAGATGCATCTTCCTTACCATGCATGTCTCCTGCAAATTACGAGGGCTATTTTGGAGGGCTGCAAGAAGCTTCTGCATCAAAGGATCAAGGAAAGGAAGAATTTCTTCACCCATGTCCTCACAAAATGCTGCTAAAGCGTAGTATGACTTTTCCTATCCAAAATCAAATAAAGAAGATCATGTGGAGTAAAAGAGTACTGTTTATACAAGTGTCGTGCAAAATGTGATTTGCATAATAACTTGATGGTATTCTTATGTTTACCTTTACTTCATCAGATGCATCCTCAATAGCATTTAAAATGCAGGGAAGAACACTTTCATAGTGGGACAAGATTTCAGGCTGTAAATGCTCTGCAAATTGACCCAATGCAAATGATGCAGCCCCTCTAACCATTTGTTCTGGATCCCTCAAAGCCCCCAAGACAATATGAAGAATGGGTTCCAATTTATCTTTCATCAACTCCAGACAACCCTCTGAAACAACACCTAAAGCTGTAACAGAAGCTTCCCGGAACTTTGGGTTCGCACTCTGACTACTTAGAGAAGCAAACTCAAAGACAGGAGGAAAGACTTGCTTTGAGAGGTTCAAAGACATAGTGTCAATAACTTCTGCAGCAGCTCGATCAGGAGCAAGATCATCATCTTCAACAGAATCAGTTGATTCTGCAAGCAAGGGGCACATCACTTGCAGAATGGGGATGACCAGCTTATACTTTTTCAGGGAACTGTATTTGTACTTTGCCAGCCATGAAATTATCTGAATAGCCTGATATGAAAAAAACAGAGGAAGTGGGGACAAGATTGAGAAAACAAGGAGGAATTTCTGGGTCCCAACTACACATGTCAACTAAATTCAGATGTCTAAGCACACATGTTTTGATCCACCTATCTAACCTGATGACGTGTGTTGGATTCCAAATTTTGACTAGAGCAAACTTCAAGAGAGAACTGCACAATGGATTTAACAGAATCTCCAAGAAGAGGTGCAGGAGATTCAATCAGCTCATCAAAGATTTCAAAAGCAATTATTGCAACATCCTCATCACCAGATGAAAGGCATTGTCTAGCCACGTTTAAAATGCTTGGAATGAACTGGCGAAATTTGACCTGCACATATACATGGCTTGAATCAACGCTTGAAAATAGTGAGGGACAAAAATGAGCCTCTCCAGTGTCAGAAATTTAGTCATCTCTTTTAAATTGCTTTTGCCTAGGATATTTAGACCTTTCAAGATTGCTGCTGAGCATTGAATAATCCAAAGCAGAGCGCAGGAGTTGTGATTGATCCAACTCCTATTTTTTTACTTGCTCACTTAGAGTTGTATTTATTCCCATTATGTGATTGCATCATTGCTAAGATTACCTATTATCTAAAGGAGAGGGATTGAAAGGAAAACAGTGGTTCATTTGGGGCTGTTCAGGGTTCAAGGACCATCTAAACAGTACTTGTGAATAGCAAGGAGCTAATTTGAACTTTGATATGCTTTATTCTAGACATTAAGAGTCTTGGTTGAAATATTATGCATTTCATTTTTGAAGCATGGTAATAATACAGTGATGTGCAAGGTAATGTCAAAAGACAAATACTACAACAGATGACAGAGGACACAAGACAGGTGCAAATGGAGTAAAAAGATAAACCAGAAAATCAACAATTAAAAAGTAGTTGTCTAAATTCTGCTACGAGCATAAAAACTGACCACTTCATCCCCGTCATTTGTAAACTCGAGAAAAGATCCCACTGCCCTGGTAAAACATAATAAATTTTAGCAAGCAACCATACAATATTTGTTTGTTGATGAAAACAGGAGCACCAAAAACATCTAAAAAACGCTCAGCCATTACTTGAGTGCAGCAATTCTAACACGGTTGCTAGTATCATCCTGCAGACACTTGAGCAAAAGAGCTTGCAAATCTGCGAAATGAGGTTGAAATGCATTCCCGATAGTTTCAGTTAAAGAGCTGAAAAGGATCAGTGCCACCTTACATCACCAAAACAGAACACAACCAATAAGTAATCCTTTCAATTCTGGTAAAACAGTAGAGACACATAAATTATCACAGAGAGTGGGAGAGAGAAAATTACACACACACACACACACTTGTTATAAGTAGGAAAAAAAATGTATTGCCCTGATCATGCTCAACAATTCTTGATCAGGCTAATCTTGCATCAAAGTATCAACCAGGTAAAACAATGAATGAGAAAAGAAAATGTTCTTACTTCTCTATGATCTTCCTGTGCACTTTGGCTACATTGGAACAAAAAGGGCAACAAATCAGGCCACTCTCCAGCCGGAACTGCGTATTTGGCAATTATACTCACCACATTCGCACTAGCTCTCCTTACTGGAGAACTACAAGATTGAAATAACAATAATTAAAACAGTTTTCCATGATTATTATTCATCAGATTAAAGAAATGAAATGAAATAATCAATACCTGTGTTCCATGGTGATGCTTTCAATGAGAGATTGCTTGACAAGGAGTTTGAGTTGAGGAGAGAGTTTAGCCCAGTGGCCAGTGATCTTCTTGCGGAGGAGGACGGCGGCGAGTTGGCGAACATTGGGAGTTTTAGCGGTGCGAAGATGTTGAGCGAGGGCGGGGACCACTTGAGGATCTTTGGCTAGCCTCTTAATTTGCTCCTCTGCTTGCCTTCTGGCATCGTTGTCTGGCATCAAGAATTGAATCAGCAGCAGTTCAAGTGACTGTGCCATCCTTCCTTTTCTCTCTGTGTAGTGTGCTGTGCTGTGTTGTGCTGTGTTCTGTTTCTGTAAAAAGGAGAAGAGAGGGCGGAAGGGTATTGCTATTGCAGTAAAAGGGTTTTTGGTATGGGTTTTGCTTTGCTTGGTATTTAGGAAGTATTTGACAGTTGGGACAAAATGATTGTCCATAATTTGATTTTTTTTATTTTAAATTATTTTTTTAATATTTAAAAAATATTATTTTAATATAATTTTAAGTCAAAAATATTTTAAAATATAATATTTCAAAACATTGAGGTGGTTTAATTTTTTTTTCTTAAATAATTATTTTAGTCCTAGGTTTTCAACCTGATTTTTTTTACTGATAGTAAATGTTCAGCCAATTTTTAGAAGAAAAAAAAGAGCTTAAATTGTCAAAAGTACCATTTGATATTTGAGAAGATGGATGATAGTTTTATGTTTATGGTTAGGTTAATATTACTATGTCTTAAAAAGTTTTGGATGCTAATTTGATTGATATAAGATCAAAACAAGTAACATGATTGGTCAACTTCTTTTATGATCAATAGTTAAAAGAATAATACAAATGATTAACAATTAAACTTTAATTTAAGTAAATTTAGATTCAAAATAATTACCAGAGACAATAATAACATGCGCGCGAGAGTGGAAATAAAATGAATTGTTGGATTTCTGTATGCTTTCAGTTACAAATCTATCGAGTTTGTTAATAATAACCTTATTTGATTATAGAAATTTATGCAAATTATTACATATTTTGATTGCGATGCCTGTAAAGTTTTTTTTTAATCAAATTATATTTCAATCACTTTTTAATTTAAAATTAATCGAGTTGCCATTAAGTGAAATGTAAGTGATTTGAAGAAAAATTATATATAAAATTTAGAAGTTATTTGAGACGGTAATGGTGCTAAGTTTTAAAAATAACTTTTATTTTAAAATATATTATAATAAATTTTTTTAATATTAATATATTAAAACAATTCAAAAATACAAAAAATATTTTTAAAAAAATATAATTTTTTAAGACTCTCGTTGAAACACTCCTTGTTACTCTAGATTGAAGGTTGGATCAATAGCCTTTATTTTATTCAATTTAAATAATTTGTAGTATAGTTTTAAAATTCGGTCTGACTTGACGGGTCGATTCGGGATTCGAAGTTGGAATCAGGCCGGGTTGAAAAAAAATAAGAAAAGAAAAAACCTGGCGGGTTGACCTGGCAAGACCCGGTCAAAAACCCGGTTGCAACTCGCTGACTCTTTTTTTTTTTACTAAAACAACGTAGTTTTGATTTAAAAAGAAGAATTGACCTGGTTAAAACCCAGAATCCAAACCTTAAACTGGACCGAATCTAAAAATTATGATTTGTAGTCATCGTTCATCAATATGACTAAATATAAGTATTGAAAATTATAAGTATTGAAAAATCACAAAACTGTAGATTAAATTTGAAACAATAAAAAAAGTTCAAGTCACATTTTGCATTTTCTTAAATAAAATTCTCTGTATCCATGAGAAAAGTTTTCCATGCCCTCGGATTGCAAAATATATATATTTTTTAATGATCTGGAAAGTTAAAACTGGAAGCATCCTTGAGATTTTGGATAAGTCATGTTAGAAATTGACATGGTTTGTATACGAGGTATGTTGCTGGACCACAGGTAATGAATGACACAGTGGAGGACACGAGATTTTGAGATTTTCAATTTTACCTTCCTTAATTTGTTTTTCATTTCAATCCAGGTCCCTCTGGTGGAGGACACGTGGCGAGAAGTGCTAGCGGGGGAGTTAGAGAAGGCGTATTCCAAGAATCTGTGTAAATTTGTGTGGAAAGTGAGAGACTAGCCAGCTATATATCCACCGCATCATTTGGTGATTTTAATGCCTTGAATTCAACTCAGTTTTTTACTCTTAAGGCTATTATTAGAGGACAGGATCCTTATCGCGGTCTTGGTCAAGCTATGAAGCTGCTGCATCTGTTGCCCAGAGAGATGCGAATGCGGAGTAGAAGGCTTTCCTTTCCTGCTCCTCGAGGGGTTAAGGCACCTTGCAGTCTTGTTAATACATATATTCAAGCAGGATTTGGGGTGTTCGATTCCGTTTCATGGGAATCTGGAGAAACGGGCTGTTCAGGTTAGATTTTGTTCATGCTCTTCTGAACAATTATATGTGATTTGCTGTTTTCTTCTCTACAATGTAGACGTGCAAGGTTTAGATGTAAAAAAGAAGAAAAGGGTTTTGACTTTTGATTGATTTGGTTCTTATCTTATCACATTAAAGAGGTGAATTCGAAGCACGAATCACTTGAGAAATGAAGTCGGTAGTAAACTCTGGAATGGAATTAAAGATTTGTTATTTTGTTTTGTTGTGACTTCCTTGTATTTTATTTATTTATTTATGTGGGTGTTTTGGCAGTTTGCGCGCACCACGACTAATCCCACAACTTACTGAACATCCTATAAACCCAATGAGCATATAAAACACCGCGAGGTGACAAACGTGCATAAGAAGGTTCGAACCCGGATGCAGAGAAAAGGAATAAATCCCTTCCACCGCTAGGCCAATACTTAAATTGCAACTTAATCGTATTTTTTGTTTCAGGGTGTTCTATTGCTCAAGACTGTTCTTGATGGTAAGATTCTTCATCGTGCCAATTTATTTCACAGGGAGCTTGTAATTGCTTCATGCTGATTCTTTCATTCTACTAATTTCTGATCATTGCACACTTGGGATGAATTGAATCAGTGGGCAGAAATGCTCTCATAACCAATGCAATAATTTTTAATTGTTAATATATAATTTTTCATAAAATAACTGTTAATAAAATTGTGTCAAAATCATATAATTTTAATAATTTTATTTAAAGAGTATTTTATAATAAAATATAAAAAAATAAACAAGTAAATAAATAAAAGGAAAGGAAGTGCAAAAAATAGGTTAGGCCTCCACGCTGTCCTGCTAAATAAGGAGGTGATTATTGTGAGTGTATAAGGTAAGGTCCAATGGTCCATGCATTTAGTCTATTATAATAATAATAAAAAAAAAACAAAAAACAAAAAACAAAACCTAGGTGTGTCCAGGGCCTCTAGGCCCAGAAGACAAGATTCACGCACTTATACTTCTTATTAGACAACAAGTTGCCAGCTTCGTCTTTTTTTAAATGAATGGACCATAGGTCGTCTGACGGACTACCTGTTGTCCTCTACAACTATTTTTTATGGCTAAAAAATCAAGTGGAAATGTTTTGGATCCCAAATATGAAACTATTTTTGACCAATTAACCTTCAAATATATCACATGAACCTCAGTAACCCAATTTAGAATCACAAAAAACTCTCTATTCTATTTAAAAACTTAAAATTTAACCGAAGCTAAACAAATTTTTATAAATTCTGATATGTATTTTAATAATATTAAAGGATCAAACCATCATATCGAACTCTCTTTTAAGGACAAATTAATTAATAACAAGATTGATATTTTTTTATGGGAGAAAAGTGGTTGGTTGAGACATGTCTCTCTTCTTGTTTTTTTTTGGGATGATTTTCTCTCGTCTCTTAGTAATTAAAAACTGAAATGTAATGAAAATAAAATTCAAGACTAAAATATAAGTACCAAAATCTACAAGAGCCAAATAAGGTAAAAGATGCAAAAATTAAAGGGCTCAATTGCAATTTCATGTAGAAAAAAATGCGTAATGTTTCATTATTTATTTTACTCATCAAATGAATAGTAAAACACCAATGCTTTTTAGTTTATAACTAGATAAGTGGTTTGCACTATGTTACGGGTTGAACCAAATTATTTCAGCTCAAAAAATAATATTCAGTTGATGATAATCTGAGTCAAAATCAGGTTAAATATACTAAAATACAACCTGATATATGAAACCGAAACAATCCACATTAAAAAAAACGAAAAGAAATAGTAAAGTTCAAGATTTAATATCAAAAATGAAAACAAAATTATATATATATATATATATATATATATATATATATAATTAATGCTAAATAAAAAAAATTCAAGTTAGCTCGGACTAATTTGATAAACACAACCTATTATATAGGATTAAAATAATAAAAAAAATTTAAAAAAAGTACCTGGTAAAAAAACCAAAATTAAACACAAAAAAGGCTCTGTATGAATACCAAAATTAATAGAGATGAAGAAAGGGCTTAATTATTTTAAAATTAGGATCATAAGAAAACAAACTTCGCCGCATAATCAACCTACCGAATAAATGGAGAAAAGGCTTAATTAAAGTCTATGCATGAATAACAGATGACATGTCATTGCAAATTGCATATCCAAATCTTAATAAGCCCTAGCTTCAATTAATAACTACATGTGGGAGGGGAGGATGCAGTTTTGTTTCCATTCCCTTTTTGGCTTGCCCCTCTGCCCCTTTTAGGCTTTTACTTTAAAGAAGATGGATTAATCATAACAAGCAAGTAACGAGAGCTCCCTTCTCAGTTCTAACAAAACACAGAAAAGCACATCCATTACATGCTATGGCGCAGTTATCATTACGTTTGCCCACATTTTGGTGAATCCACAATTAGGAGTTTAAACCATGAAAGACAAAAGAGGACGTCCAGAGAGACACACGTTTGAAGAAATTAAAAAAAAAGGCAGCATGCTGATAAAATATAAAAGATAAGTGAACAGAGAAATGATTTTGTAAGGAAAGTTACTTCTCTTTTGAACTGTCATGCATCCTCCATTCTGATTTCCATGACCATTAATTAGTGACTAGCTATCACTAATCAGTAATCAACATAGTCGAAGAAACTAGAAAACGAAAGAACAAAAGAAGGCAACAAGAAAAGAAAAAACAAGACAAAGAGGTTTCATGCCCACTAGCCTCTGCCTTTCTTTCCATCCGTCCCATGATCAAGATGAAGTAGAAGACCCATGAGGAGTCATAGAACCATTAACATGGACCTTACTCTCAATCTGGTACCTATCAAAGCTATCATGCTTGCTCCCATTGTTATCGTTATCAAAGCTGTATCCCTTGTTGTCCGTACCAATTACTCTACCCGCAGCTTCCTCGTTAACATTAAAACCACACTTGTTGCTGCTATTAACACCATAACTATCACTGACCTTTTCTTTCCTGGACCTGTTGTTATGCATCCAAACTTTGAAAACATTTCTATCAACCCCTATCTCAATGCAAAACTCTCCAACATCTCTATCATTGATGCCCCTCGGCATCCTCCACCCCAACTTCTCAGCAAAAAGGTACATCTTTTCTTTCTGTTCTTGACTAAACTTGGTTCTTCCTCTCTTTTTCCCATGTGGGTTTATCATTACCAGACTGTGACTCTGTTTCTGGGGTTGGGTATCATCAGGATGACCTGCGCTCAAGGCCAATAGCATGTGAGGTGCAGAAGGGTAGAAAGACTGGGGGATTGGTGATGCTGGGCTTGGACTTGGGCCTGAACTTGTCGACCCTGGACCTGGGCTTGTGGTCCAGTTAAGTGCTGGTGGTGGCGGCGTGCGAGTGGTGGTGGTGGTGGGGCCAAATGGCTCGCTTCGGTGGAAGTTGCGGTGGCAGCCACAGGCAGCACATTTGAGGGAGGTAGGGTCTTGAGGAGTAGTAGATGGCTTAGGCATGAACTCCCCACAGCCATCCAAGGCTAGGCCACCAAAACCTGCAGCATGGTTTTTAAGGCATTCTCTGTAAGAGACCACCGTATGTTGCTGTGGTGGTGGTGGGAAATAGTGATTTTGGCGGGTCTTGCACGAGCCTTTTGTGAGAGATAAGGCCTTGGTGAGGTGGGTCTGGAGCGGGGTTTCAGTATCCGTGTCCGAGTCAGGGGATTTGGTAAAATGGTGGGGGCTAGAGGTCAAGTCCATGGCTTTTTCTACACGCTAAAAATGAAGAAGTTGAGGGCTATGCAGTGATGATGATGGTTTATCTGTTTTTAATGCCAAATGTCTCACGAGGTAATGTGTATTGGGGGTTGTGGGGTGGGAGATAAGATGGTTGATATAGAGGGATACAAGTGTGCAAGGCAAAGGGGCACCACTCCGAGTCGCAACAAAAAACTTGGTGTTCCTTGTGTAATGTCAACTCAAAGCTTCAAAAATATGGTTTACTACTTGTCATTAGCGTGTGATTTCACCTGTTTAGCTAGTTTTGTTGTGGGCAATCAATAGAATTGGTTTTGTACTGCTTTGGGTGGTAAAGGCTGAAGAACACGTTCGATGGAAATCAGTGCCTAAATATTTGGGTTAAGGCACTTTTCAGAGAGATATGTTAGGTTTTAGGTGTCTGCTGCAATGCAGTCCTGAAAGAACACGTGGCTTGATTCTAAGGGTATACAGTAATAAAGGACAGTATGCCCTCATCATCAGGCACAGCTCATCCCCTGCAAAATATAGAGCTATGATTTTCACGTCAAGGCGTGTATTGGTCTCTCTGCCTACGCCATCGTCTCCTCTTCTGTTTGCACATAGAGTTTAATAAAAGATTTCAAACTTGTTTGCTTCCATGGCAAGAAAGAAATCTATGTTAATTTGAGAATTGTTGAAATATGTCAATTAATTAACATGGTCATGGCTAATTTTTGGCTCTAACAATTAGTCAGCATTGTTTAATTAACCTCCATCCAAGTTTTTATTTAAAATAAAATTGTGTGTATAAGAATGTAGTTGAAATTGTGTTTTCTAAAAAAAATATTAATATTTTTTAAAAATATTCTTTTATATTTTTTAATTGTTTTGATATTATGATATTAAAAATAATTTTTTAAAAATAAAAAATATATTTTTAAATAAAAAATATTTTAAAAAATAATCGTCACAATACTTTCAAACAATCTCTAATAGACGAGATTTTAGTGATCAAATGGCAAAATATCTATCAAGTGGCAGCTCATCATCATCACCATGTAAGAAGAGGAACTATTACATAATGGAGGCTGATTTGTTTGCTATGGGAGGAGATTTCAAGGGGCAAAGTACATTGCATGATTGAAAATTGCACCGACCATCTGAAGTGCTTTCCTTGTTCCGCCAGGAACTTCTTACGCTGCTTAAAGGGTGATCAGTGATGAAGACTCTCATTGCCAAAACAAGGAGGGTGAATAATGTTGATTTAGCTAGAGGTCCACCTATTAATCATCATTTTCTCTCCCCTCGAAGCATCCTAAATCCTAATGCGGCGGCAGGTCATTTATTTATTTTTCTTGGTGCGTGGTAGTAGTCCTATCTCCTAATCATAGTGCATTTCTTTTCACTTTTGCTGGAGGAAATTTGCAAACCCCATTGCTAAACACACAAAATATACATGTTACTGAGAAATATTGTAATTAATGATAATCCAAGGAAAATTATATAGACAGATCACAAAAGTTGAAGATGTGATCTTTTGTCCTTTTGTACTCTCATCCGTGTTAATGTTCTCCGAGCACGCTTCATTGGAATCCAAGAGAGAAAAGTCTGCTCAATATAAATGCGATTTATGGGCGTTAATTCTCTCTTCGATATTTGATTAGACGCAAGATCAAGATCAAGATCATGCTTAAGGGATATAATTAAGGGGTTGCCAAACCTGCTGTGAGGTAGATGGATATGGAGAGATGATGGCGATCTCTTTAGTTGGAACAAGATGACAAAAGTTGTAATAACAACAGCTATCAAATTACCAACGCCACCCCTTGACCCTAAAACCCTAAAGCCCGCAAGATATGGCCTAGATAGCAAAGAGTCAAGAAAAACTCCTACCAATTGATTAGAAACATTGCCTGACAACAACGATGCCATCATCCATGAAGCATGCGCAAGGTGCTAGAGATCAGAATGACCCTAGGGTTGCTCCACCGGAACCTCTAATTCCAGGAAAGATTGAGAAAAAAGGGAAAAGACATGCATGCTTTCTTTGTTATTATCACTTCCGGTGTTCTGCTTTTTTACATGAAGTAATTAATTTTGAATGGTAGAAAGGTGAGGTTTCGAGGACGCGTTTAACCTAGACATGGCATCAGCAGCTGCATATCATTGTGGGTTCATGCTATATTGGTGAATTAAGACTTGTTAGACTCGTTTATGATCAGCTGATCATTCACCAAAGTAGCAAGATTTTTGTTTTTTATATGTTAGCTGTGGATGGATATGATCGGAGCTTGATCCATCTAAGAAAGACCCATAATTTTTATAGAAATTAGCCCCTTAAACCTTTCACCTCCCTCCCCACCAAAAAGAGAAAAGAAAAAGCAGCAGCAGCAGCAGCAGCAATTGGCTGAGGGGATTTGAGTCGAGTTTTTTTCTCGGATGAATATTTGACTCGAAGTTATTATTTTGTCTCGGATCTATTCGATTACTTGGACAAGTAATTATGAGAAGAAAGAAAGGGATATTGATAGGCCGAGTCCATGGAAACTCGGTCATGATAATTATTCTTCTTGCATTATTATCTTCCACGAGCGTAGAAGAGAAACAACAAAAAAGCAAGACGATGACAATCATGTGGTGTCTGAGATCGCAATTCAACCATATTTTCAAAAAATCTTGAATTTTTTTAATTCTAAATTATTATTTTTATATCTTTATAATTTTCTGATGCCGAAATTAATTTAATTTTTTAATAAATCCTCAAGCAAAATATACTTTTAAAAATAACAACGCTCTCTCGTCATCGAGTAATTAATCCCGATCATGCAATTAATCATGGTCAGCAGGGCAGATAACGTGGGTATTTGTGCAACACTATGTTTTGAGGGCAAAAGGGAAGAAATGTCCTTCTGCCTTTATTTCTTCTATATTGGAAGCCTTGTATTTGTCATTCATGAACAAGAGAAACAATACTGGTTTTAATATCTGTTTATTTGCTGGAAAGTAATTTTATTTTAAAAAATAAATATTTTAAAAATAAATTATTTTCTGATATTTGATAGTATAATGAAAAATAAGTTGGAAAATAATTTCCAGTGTTTGGTTGTGTCATGAAATATGAGCTGGAAAATAACTTATTAATGTTTTATTTTTCTCAAGTTTATTAAAATAACGAGAAACAAATCTTACAAATTAAAAAGTTGAATAAGAATGAAATTGAAAAAAAATATAATTTCATAAATTACCTCAAAAAAAAAATAATAATCAAAATAATAGAGATCGAATCTAAAAAATAAAAAAAATAAAAAATAAAGAAATTAAAATAATAATAACTAACATTTCATAAATTATTTCAAATAAAATAAGTAACAATCAAAATAATGAGGATCAGATTTGATAGATTAAAAATTTCAATAAAAAAATGATAAGGGAAAAACAAATAACAATTATAAAAATAAGGACCAAAGTTAATATAAAAATTAAATTTTAAGAGATGAAATTGAAAAATAAATATTCAA
>Ga0307518_10002323_pt1 | contig 13889 bp, 13 predicted proteins | sample 25_EM_MG_FD_203889 | JGI IMG/M metagenome (GOLD analysis project Ga0307518, IMG submission 203889) | Populus trichocarpa ectomycorrhiza microbial communities from riparian zone in the Pacific Northwest, United States - 25_EM | ecosystem: Host-associated > Plants > Roots > Unclassified | place...
AATATGCAAGACAGACAATTTTTTACAGACAGTAAGGAATTCTTTCGAGGAATAGTTTACGAGAATATGACCAACTTTTTTACTCAAAATCAATGAAAAGTTGCCATTTGAACCTCCATTTTGAAACAAATAGACTCTTTTTAAAAATAAAAAGGCAATATTGTCCCCTTGATTGGAATTTCTAACCTGTTTAATATTACAGCTTTTGTTCTTGCAGTAAAAGAATTGATGAATCTGTCAGGATCCAATGTCCAATGAGGGGGTTCAAGTGCAACATACACCTGCGAATAATTTTCAATTATTCAAAACTCTTTAACCATGATAATACAGTTCAGAACCAATTTTTTTCTTAAAAAAAAAACTTACAGGTATTCCCCCAGCCATCCTAATGCATCCCTCGTATGTTTCATATGAAGGGTCAAATAGCACAACCTCATCGCCCGGGTCTATTACTGTCCAAACAGAACAATAATTTAGTAAGCGAAACATCTGGATAAGTTACTACCATTTACAAAGAATTAGAGTGCACAACATACTAGCAAACACTGCGGCTGCAAATGCCTCGGTTTGGCCACAGCAAATAGCAATATCAGTCCGAGGATCAAAATCTAAACCATGCATTTCCTTCATAATATTCGCCAAGTGGTCACAAATTCCTTGCACATGCCTTAATTCACAAAACAGCTAGGCTCTCTCGGTTGATATTACCAAGAAATAAAAAAAATCTTCCAGAAAATTGAAAAAGCAATCACCTGTACTGGTTGAAGTCAGAATTGATGGCGGAAATTGCAGCATTTTTTAGGTGGGAAGGAGCAGGGAAGTCAGGGAATCCTTCTGCAAGGTTGATAGCGTTGCTTCTCTGAGCTAAATGGGAGAGTTCTTGAATTGGTGAAGGAGTAAAAGTCTTCGCCACTGAGGATAGCTTCTGCTCCATTGCCTTAATTTTGTACCCACTCTCTTATCTTCCCTTGTCTTGTCTTCTGCTATTCGAGTTCTCCGATTTATCTTCGGTGTTCTCCCGGTTAAATGTAACGTAAGATTTTGGGGCTTGGCAACTGGCATGGGCTTAATTCAGGTCGAACGTGGGCCCATTTAAAATAGTTCGATCCAATCAGGATGCGCGTTCACCACTTCCACGGTAGCTCCTGGAGTTATCGTAACTTGGTCATTGTTTTAGTTGGTCCTTGTGGTTTCAAAAGAATTTATGGTTAATCCTTATATTGTTAAATTTATTTGTAACTTACTTCGTTTCATCAATTTCTTTCATTCATGTTATGTTCTAGTTCATTTTTTTTAATAGTGAAGAAAAAAGATAGGAAAATTAGGGAAGATTATTGAATTTAATAAGAAAAGGAAGGCATTTTGGAATAAACAATTACTAAAATAGGATGTGAATTGTTGGTCAAGGGACTATTTCATAATTTTTTATATTTTATGGGACAATTAAATTGATTTGTATAAACTAAGGGAGTGCGATACATTTTACTCCATCTCTTGAGAGTTTCCAGATGGGGATAGAGCATCTTTGGCAACGCGTTGCCGTGTTTTTTGACAAAAAAAAAAAAGAAATTAATTTTTTTAATGTATTTTAAATAGTTTTGATACACTAAATTGAAAATATATTTTAAAAATAAAATTTTTTATTTTTATACATTTCTAAATAAAAAATATTTTAAAAAATAATTATTATTATAATATCAAACAACCTCATGTCACGTGATAAGGTTAATGTGAACCTAAGCTGTAAAATCTACAACTATCATTTTATTTTGCATTGTATTTAATTGGAGTTCTTTGTTTATTTTTAGAAAATAATATAAATTATATATTGAGATCTTGTTTAACAGTTTAAGCTATTGAGATGATTTTTTAACATAATATCAAAGCCTTAATGATCAAGCGGTCACGAGTTTGAATCTCATCATTCCAATTTATTTAATAAAAATTAAGCACAAGTAATATGAGTATGTACAAGTTTCAAGCACAAAGGGCTTTTACTCTGTAGAATGTGTTGAAAAATAATATAAATTATATATTGGGACCTCACCTAACAACTTAAATTATTGATTTGAGATGATTTTTTGACATTTACCCAACCTATTATTTAAAAAATATCATTAATGAAAATCATCTAAAATTATATCGCAAAATAATAAAACATGAAATTAATAAATCTCATCCATGAATCACAAGAACAAAAATAAAATCTGAAATCAAAACAAAACATACAAATTTTTATGTGGGTAAAAGTATAAGTTTATCATTACATGATGTCTTTTTAATTTAGGTTTAGGTATCTGGTTGGAAGTGTAGTTGAGGTTATTTTTTAAAATATTTATTATTTAGAATGTATTAAAATATTTTTGATATCAACATATAAAAATAAAAAAATATTAATTTAAAATAAAAAATAAAATTTAATGAAACTCAGTGCAAACGTAACTCCAAGTATTTTAACAAGTGAATATAGATTGTCATTTCAACTATTAACTTTTCTTTTAAAAAATTAGTCCAAAATACTATAGATTCCACATCTTTTTAAATGGTAATTATGATATTATTGTGTGGCAGATACACAACCGATTCTTTGATAAATAGGTTGCCATTGAGATGTCATATTTATTATCGAAGATAACTTATCACTTAATCTATAACAATCAACAAAAAAATAAAATAAAAAATAAATCACGTATATATCATGATTAAAATCTTACCATAATGTTCACATGTTTTGTATTTTTTTATCGATTACGTGTAGCAAAACAATTAGATTTCACAATCTCCTCTAATATTCAAAACCAGTAACAAAATCAGAAAAAAAATTAATTATCGCGTCTATTGTAAGTAACATAATTGAATTCTAAAATTCTCGGTTTCCTTCCTTTTATATTTTATAAATTTATAAAATATTTAATTAACAGTGTCAAAATAATCTCAATTAAAATTAATAAAGATATTTTTAAGGGATATTTAAAAATATAGTAACGATTGTTAATTGTCGCACGATTGTTAATTGTCGCATCCACTGTAAGTAACATGATTGAATTCTAAAATCTTTGGTTTACCTTCCTTTTACATTTTTTAAATTTATGAGATATTTAATTGACGGTGTCAAGATAATTTCAATTAAAATTGATAAAGATATTTTTAAGAGGTGTTTGAAAGTGTAATAATAATTGTTAATTGTCGCGTCCATTGTAAGTAACATGATTGAATTCTAAAATCCTTGGTTTACCTTCCTTTTACATTTTTTAAATTTATGAGATATTTAATTGACGGTGTCAAGATAATTCCAATTAACATTGACAAAGATATTTTTAAGAGGTGTTTGAAAGTGTGATAATGATTGTTAATTATCACGTCCATTATAAGTAACATGATTGAATTCTAAAATCCTTGGTTCACCTTCCTTTTACATTTTATAAATTTATAATTTTTAAATTTCTGAGATATTTAATTGATGATGTCAAGATAATCCCAATTAAAATTGACTAAGATATCCTTAGGGAGTGTTTGAGAGTATAATAACGATTGTTTTTCAAGGTGTTTTTCATCCGGAAATGTATCAAAATAATATTTTTTATTTTTAAAAAATTATTTTTGACACTAACACATTAAAACGATCTAAAAATATTAAAAAAAATAATCTAAAATAAATAAAAAAATTAATTAAAAAAAAACACTTCTTGAAACACAAAAACAAAAAAAACTTTTAATATTCATTTTATACAAACCCTTGTTCAACCCCAACTTTGACATGTGAGGCAAAAGGTTAATGCAAGATTTTTTAATTTAAAGTAATCATAATTATATCATTACCAGTAAGAACAAGATTCCTCGACAGAAATTGAAACTTGTTAGGATGATCACCTAACCACCAAGAGTGTATTTGTTTTTACAATAAAAAAAAATATGTTTTTGAATATTTTTATTTTTTTTGTTTTAATTTTATTTTTTCTATATATTTAGATTATTTTGACATGTTCATATTAAAAATAAAAAATATTATTTTAATATATTTATAAATAAAAAATATTTTAAAAAATAATTATTATTACAATTTCAAACGATACATTATTTTCCTTTTCTTTTAAATTCCTTACGAAAGTAATAGTACTTGCGCAACGGTATAAAAATCTTTTACGGCGAGGATTTCAAATAACAAGCGTGAAATGTTACCGATACGCAAACCCAGCCCAGGGTCCAAAAATTATTACTTGCTATCAGCTAATCATGCGAGGTGTAGTTTTAAAATCATTAGGTGCGAAGTGGAATGAAAATGTAATTTGCATATATATATATATATATATATATATATATTCTTATAATCTTTTAATAAATAATAGTTGATCGTATAAATATAAAAATGTTAAATTTTAGAAGTTTCGTGAAAAATATTTTCTAATTTATTTTGTTATTTGCTATTTTTTTGAATAAAAATACACGACTTAAGCTATATTGGATTTTTTTAATCTTTAACTATATTGGAATTTAGTAACGAACACAATACTTAATTAAAATCCAATTTCCCTTTAAATGCATCTCTCTCCATCTCTATTGAAATATCATAGATTACTCCTGCTGATTTAATTTGTCCACCCATTTTATTTTATTTTATTTTAATTTCATTTTCTTTTCACATACTATTTTTATCGTATACAAAATTAATAAAATATAATATTATCTACAGCGGCAGAAAAGGAATAAAGATTGACGGCGGCGGAGGTCCGTTAGAGCTCCCTCTCCTTCCAATTCGAAAAAAACCAATGGTGGTCTCGTTAATAAGAACAAAATCCAAGCCCTGTTTCCCAAGCGTCGGTAGTTGAAAAACCTCTATAATAGCACCACCCTTCTGGCTCCAAGTCCATTCAAATAGAAATCCCAAAACCCCCCCTCCACATTCCTCACTTTTACCACTCCTCTTCTTCCCTTCCCTTCGCTTCCCTCACTGTAACATCCACATTACAGTGCAGTGCAGTGCTTATCAAAACGACATGTCGTTGAGGCCGAACGCGAGAGTGGAGGTGAGGAGGAACAAGTACAAGGTGGCGGTGGATGCAGATGAAGGGAGGAGAAGAAGGGAAGACAACCTGGTGGAGATCCGAAAGAATAAGAGGGAAGAAAGCTTGCTTAAGAAGCGACGTGAGGGACTTCAGGCCCAGCAACAGCAGCAGCAACAGCAACAAGTTACCTCTTCTCTTAACATTTCCGCTTCTGATAAGCCGGTATTCTTTGTTTCTTTACTTCACCTTTTTTTCATTAATTTTTGTGGATAGTTAGGTTGAATTGCTCCCTGATTTAATAATTTGTTGGATCAATCCTGAATCATCATTTGTTACCGATAATTATTAAATAAAAAAATATTTTTTTTAACGGAGCTGATGGTTTTGTTAAATTAATCTGATGGCAGCTAGACACTCTTCCAGCAATGATTGCTGGTGTTTGGTCAGATGACAAGAATATACAGTTTGAGGGAACTACTCATTTCCGAAAGCTGCTCTCAATAGAACGCAGTCCTCCCATCAATGAAGTTATACAATCAGGGGTTGTCCCCCGCTTCATCGAGTTTCTTGCAAGGGATGATTTTCCACAGCTTCAGGTTTGGATTCGTGCTAGATCTTTGTTGCTTTATGTTTTGGACAGGGCTTCATTATAGCTGCTGCTGTATCTATCATACCTGCCGGTTTAGTTTTTTCTTTTCTTTTTAATTGTCGTGTTGTATTTTTTTTAATGTTATATTTTAGTTCGAGGCGGCTTGGGCGCTCACGAATATTGCTTCTGGGACATCAGAAAACACCAGGGTTGTAATTGACCATGGGGCAATCCCGATTTTTGTCAAACTTTTAAGTTCTCCAGCTGAAGATGTCAGGGAACAGGTAGATGTTATTATTATTTTATGTAATCTATTTTTCTTTCAAGTAATGTCAAGGGGCCATCGTAATTATTTCTTGATTGGTTCGATAATGGCAAACTTACATTTTGCTGGGATTATAGGCTGTTTGGGCATTAGGAAATGTTGCTGGTGACTCACCAAAATGCCGTGATCTAGTCCTTGGTCATGGGGCTTTGATGCCTTTGCTTGCACAATTCAATGAACATGCAAAGCTTTCTATGTTAAGAAATGCAACTTGGACATTATCGAACTTCTGCAGGGGCAAGCCCCAACCTTTGTTTGACCAGGTTTGACTTTCAAGATAGACTGTTTAAATGCAGTTCCAGTACTTTATTCCCCAATTTGTTAATTGCTGCTAGTGTATGTGCTGTTGAAATTCAATGAGCAGACAAAACCTGCTCTCCCAGCTCTTGAGCGTCTTATACATTCAAATGACAACGAAGTCCTCACAGATGCATGCTGGGCACTGTCATATCTCTCAGATGGATCCAATGAGAAAATCCAAGCTGTTATTGAGGCTGGGGTCTGCCCCCGTCTCGTTGAACTTTTACGGTGAGTTATAAACTCTGTTTGCTCTTCATATGTGTCAGATGATTCTTTTTCCTGGCATTTGCTTCTGAAAGTTGAAACGCTCTGTACATTTTCTGTTTTCAGTCATCAATCTCCAACAGTGCTCATCCCTGCGCTACGTGCAGTTGGAAATATTGTTACTGGAGATGACATGCAGACTCAGGTATTGGTTATACTTATACCTTTATTTTTCTAATTACCCCAACCCCCCCCCCCCCCCCCTATTTATTTTTCTTACTGCTTAATTTCTCTTCCCCTGGTTTTAGTCATGAGTTCATAACTGGCATGGTTTTGTTTATTTTAAAACCAATCACATACTCCTCCGACAGTTTTGTACTGATCTTGGAAGATGGAAATACTTGTACGTGCCTGCATTGCTCATTTTAGATGCACAGGTTGAAAATATAGATGGACATGCTTTTTTTTCTTTAATGCTTTAATATTCTAGAATAGTTGGCATTTTCTATACAATTTCACAACTTATCATTACAACCTGGCATGCTGTTTTGCACTAATTCTGATAGCATGTAATGGGTTTGTTTCAGCTGTTGCTTATGGTTTTCTGGTTTTGAAATCAGTACTTGTCACATTTTATAGTTTTCAAGTCAATACTTGCCATGCATTCATATTTGATGGCTATTGATAAGGATGGGTCTAAAGGTTCTATGGTGTCTACACCCACAACCACCCTCCTCCAGCTTTTGACTAGCCATTTAATAGATGAGATTCCAAACAGTACAGAGTAGGTTTTTTTATTTTTCATTGACTTGAGTCTGAGTGAAACTTCCTGTACGTGAAGGTCTCAATTGGATGGAGACCAACTTGAGAGATTTGATAAAATTTCCAAATTTACAAAACATCAGATTGTTTCCTTCCCCAACAATGTGGACATGCTTCAGACGAACTTTAATTTTAGCTGTGAAGTGGAAGAATTAGTATAAACTCATGACTAGGGAAGATTATGAAATCAATCTATTTTCTAATCTCTCGATTGAGTATGTAGTCTAATTCTTGTTAGGAGGTTATTTTATGGTGTTATGGAATTCATGTCTCGCTTTTGTTTTGAGATGTGTGCAGACATGCCTTAATTTTTTAGGAAGTAACTATTCGTTTCTGTTTTCTGAAAGAAACATGCTTGAACGAGTAGTGGTTTTTGGTTGAGATGAAGTCTGCATTTATGTCTTGGCAGAGCTAATGATCTTGCATGTTAACTAGGAAAAAAAAATTGGAACCCATTCAGAAATGAAATTCTAGAGATTTGAAAAGCTCAAAGGCGTGTAACATTCCCCAACTGCCTGCTTGCCAAATGGCACTATGAAATGAGACAACTCAAATAAACTTATCCAAAAATATCCCAGAGAGGAGAAAAAGGGCTCAATATTTTTTTTTTTGAGAATTACTTAGATGATATCATTTATAATTTTCAGCATACCTCGATTAATCATCTGATGATATCTACAGCGTGTCTTAGTGGTCTGATATGTTGCATGTTTGCATGACTTGAAAATATGTTGGCTTCTGAGCCAATGATGTAATGCTTTGTGTCATTCCTAATTTCAGTGTATGATAAACCATCAAGCTCTCCCATGTCTTTTGAACTTGCTGACAAATAATTACAAGAAAAGCATCAAGAAGGAAGCATGCTGGACAATCTCAAACGTCACAGCTGGAAATGCAAATCAGATACAGGTGAGCAAGACTACTCATTAAATATCATCAGTGGATCCCTGGTTTGGATGAAAATTAGTATGTCCTTAAATTTTGTCACAATGTCTGTAATCTTCTGATTATTTAAAGCTTAGATATTTTGAGGGATACAGGAATTTACAGAAAGTTTTTTGGAGCTATTTATTATGTTGTTTTCTAGCCCATCTGGTAAAATGGAGTTATTTGTCCTGTCTCAATTGCTTTAAAATTCTGAGTTGATGATGGTTTTATGTACCCTCAGTTTGTTTACATCCAATGATTGTTTTGAAGTGAGGATATCTTGAGGATGATAGCTACCAAAAAAAAGACTTTCAACTCTCTATTAGATGTTTTTATCGCCTATTTGTTGTAATGTTCATTGCATGAGACTTGCATTTGCAAATTGCGCAGGCTGTACTTGAAGCAGGTATTATTGGCCCTCTTGTCCAATTGCTTCAAAATGCTGAATTTGAGATCAAGAAAGAGGCTGCTTGGGCAATTTCAAATGCAACTTCTGGTGGAAGCCATGAACAAATCAAGTATCTTTTTTCTCTTTCATGACATTCTTCTCCATTAATTGGTTAATTTGATTTATGTGTAAGTTAAAAGATTCAATTCTATTTGCGCATTGTAGGTTTCTGGTGGACCAGGGGTGCATCAAGCCATTATGTGATCTTTTGATTTGTCCTGACCCAAGAATTGTCACGGTTTGCTTAGAAGGGCTAGAGAACATTCTAAAGGTTGGGGAAGCTAAAAAGAATTTGGGCAACACAGGAAATGCAAATCTGTATACCCAAATGATTGAAGATGTTGAGGGTTTAGAAAAGATTGAGAACCTTCAGAGTCATGACAACAATGAAATATATGAGAAAGCAGTGAAGATTCTTGAGACATTTTGGGTGGAAGATGGTGATGACTTTGAGGCATTTCCTCCAGGTGATGCTTCCCAATCTGGATTTCAGTTTGGTGGGACCGAAGTTCCTGTTTCCTCTAATGGATTTAAATTCACTTAAGGTATGCAACTTCTCTCACCTAGTTCGTAAGTTCTAGGTACAATTTCTCTTTACAAGTGACAAAGGCACCTCCTGGACAGTTAACTTTCACACCAAGGCTGAGCAATTCCTGTTTAATAGGGATTGCTTGTTTGTGCTTGTTTTTCTATCAATATTCTTGCAAAGATCGAGGTCCGGCATTTCCCAATTAGCTGGCTGGGAATGTGTAAGTTTGTGGATATTAGTTCTGAATTTACATGTCTTGTGCTCTCATTTGTTTAGTTTCTACACATGCGGGGGGATGCCTTCAACTTTTTACCCTGTGTTAACTGCACTAATAGAAGTCACATGTGAAACTACATACCTGTTTTGATATCCGATTGAAATTTTGAAAAATCTATAGATAGTCTTGATATTTGCAGTTGATTGCTTCTCTATATTTCGTAAAACATCATCATAGAGAGTAAATTATCATTTTATAAAGCTCTACAATTTATTGTAACTTTACCGCGTTCTTCCAATTTTATTGTAGTCTTAGGATTATTTCCTTAATCACTTTTTTATACACACTAATTTATGGCAAAGGTTAATTTGTACTGTCACCTTTTCTGTGCCAGACATTTGCAGCACCTAAAGTTCATGGTGGAATGAAGCTGAGTGTCCAGGTTTAAATCAATGATTGTTATTTTTGGATAGGGAAGTCACATGCCATAGGATCGTTCTCTGGCTATGCGGTTCAAAAGATGCTCTGTTACAGAGATGCTTTATGTTTGTGAAGAGTCAAGAATTGCCATTGCTGGTGGAATCTACAGAAAGTTTTGAGTCTTTTTTTTACTTTTTCTCATTTTTATTTTGCTGGGCATTATTTTGTCATGCCTTGGATGAAGCTGCTCATCACAGCTTGCATCCGTCTGTCGGGTTTACAAGTTAGAGCGATGATTGGAAGGATACGCGTTGCTATATGTTCTTCTTCTTAAGGTCTTCTCAGAACAGTTTGGAATCTAAGGATTGCCTTTCTATTAGAAAATGTTTCTATTTTCAGTTTTGAGGGGGCAATTTTTGTTGTCCGTGAAACAAAAACAAGAATTTATGATATAAAATTTACCATTATTGCATTCTGATTCGCGGCAAAACTTGATTTATCCTTCTGCATGGTTTTCTTTTCTCTGAAGAAAGATGATATCCCTTGCGCACTGTGCTCATTTTGCTTGTGCTTTTGGTCATTTTGACACATACCAGTAGGCATGTGTTTAACATATGCACACAAGCGCATTTGAGAGAACCAGGAAGTACATTTTTCGAAATTAGCCTAATCCGCATGGCTGCTTAATTATTGACAGAATCCTTGCAAGAATCTAAAATGGCAAAGGCATGTGCGAAACCAATAAATGTGCAGGAAGAGCTTTGGTTGAATATGGATTACAAGCCACGTGTTAAGCTGAAAGCGACATGATTGATTGGACAAGAGAAGGAACGTCCATCCTGTGACCGTCTGCTATGTATATAACGTCCAAATTTTTATCTAGACGTAGCGCTGTAGCGGTACGCTGCCCATTCCCTACCATTACAGGGTCGTTGGGACTAAAATACCTTCCTATCCAGCAAGTCTGATGGTATTGAACGGCAGGAACGTGGGTATTTCGGTAATATGGGATGCCATTTCTCAAGCTGCTCCACCACAAGTGCCAGAAAGTCTGGAAATAGCCCTTCGCAACAGCCAACTAGTGGAAAACCCGTGAGCAAAATAGTACTCATTTGGACAAACAAGGCCTTGTGGTAGAAAATTCCCTTGTCCCTTTGATTCGTATCTCTCTTTTGCAATAGAGCCTTCATGGTAGAAAGATCAAACTGTTCAATTTCAAAAGTCCAAAATAAAATAAAATTACTGCCACCTTTTTTGCTGAAGTTGAGTCCCAAAGACATGAAGAGTCAGCTCTCTTCCAATGATGAAGATGAGTGCCAATTGTCAAGACTGGGCTACTGTTGGTGGAGATCGGCAGCAAAGTTCGATGAATGTGTTAGGCTTAAGCTTGACCTCCCTCACATCGCAAGCCTTACACCAAGACTCAGAGTTCTTAAAGAGTTGGAGAGACTGGCTTTGATTGCTCATGAAGGACTCAATGAGCTCAGATACAAGCTACAAATGTATCGTTCAGGTGATTTCTGGGTGCCCACAGGAGGTCTCAAGAAGGAAGAGATGGACATTCCACCAGTAATCACTATTCTCTTGGTGGGTTTCTCTGGCTCTGGCAAGAGCTCACTTGTGAACCTTATGTACAGTGTTTTTGGTCGGTCTGGACTCATACCTTTTGCTCGAACTTCATCTGGTAAGTTTATTGTGCAGAGCATAGCACAGCCATGAGTTTGCATTTATACTCCAAAGAGTTGCAAAACTGTGGAGTATGAAACATTTCTGGCAGCACAACTATTAATTTGATTTTGTATTTGTAGGCGGTGCTACCAAATACACCACCATGTACATGGAAGAGCACAATGTAATGAGATCAATGCAAGGTGGGTTTTGTGTGTACGATTCTAGGGGGTTTAATTATGGTAAAATTGGTGATGCTCTTGAGGAATTGTCAAGTTGGATGAGTGATGGGATTCACCATAACCAGCTGTGCCTGAGATCAGGTGATGATGTATTGCTGGAAGCCGACACAGAAACTGTTGGTTTGAGGTCATCTTCAAAGTTTGTACAAAGGACAGTAAATATTCCAATGGTGGTGGTTAACATAGCAGAGGTCCATAAAGCCTCAAAAGCTAGTGATTCGAAGCCATTAGAAGCCACAAGAGAACTCTTCCACTCCCCTGCTTTGAGAAAATGCAGTAAGCTTTAGTCTTTACCATCAATTCTTCGTTTAAGGTGCTATCATTTTGACATTCAGCCATGACAGCTCGGACAACACTAACTGTTTTTTTTTAATTCCTGTCATTATAATAAATGGACCAATACACATAGACTCGTGAAGCATCAAACATCATATCAAAGCTTTTTTGTACGTGCACTTTACGCTACTGTACTTCCTAGAGCTATTGTAATTATTGATCTGCACTAAGCTTCGACTGCTGCAGCTGATGATGGTCTTGAAATTTACATCATAGCAGAAAGAGAACTTAGTTTTTTCTTTCAATTTCAGAACATTTAATTACCTATCTATTTGAGTACATGGTGTGGATTGTCAAACATGTTTTAATCAGTTTTTTCTTCTTTTTTTACTGGTCTTGACTCAGAAGAGTTTGAATTCATTCTGCAGTTTGCCTTGCCCCTACCTGCTTGCACCATAGCTTTAATACTCTCTGCTGCATTTATTTCTTATCCTGTTACTGTTTGAGTGAATTTTCAATCATACTTAAACATAACCATGCTGCTCAAAATAAAGCATTGCCACAGACACAGAAGTAGGCTCATTTGGTTGTGCGTAAAATTAAATATAAATTCTGAGCCTTTTGTGACAGTACAATTAAGCAAGAACAAACAACTTCATATGGGAATGCTTAACATGCAAAATAACGCAAGTTAATTGGCTCCATTTTGCTCGCAGACGAGAATCCTATCTTGATCCTGACACATGGTGACTTGTTGACAACCGAAGAGAGGATGGACATGAGGCTCAGATTATGCGAGCGTCTAGGAATATCAGAGACTAATGGAGTGTATGACATTGTTTGCCTCACAGAATATGGATTTCTCGCAGAAGAATCTGATCCGGTTACAGCGTATGCCTTAGCTGAAGCTGTATACAGGGCATTGCTCATCTCAGACAGGGGGCATTCTCCAAAGAAAAACCTCCAGGACTGGGCATTGTTCGTATTGTCATGGTTAATGTGCTTCATGGGTGCTCTCTTCTCCTTCCTCGCTGATCTTTGCTCAAAACTTGGACAGAGGGATAGGTTGAAGCACTGAAAGCAAGAAGCGTCTAATTTGCTCAATCTGTTGTGTATCACTCTAACTAGTACAGATTTTATTTTATTTTATTTTGCACCCAAGACTCTCTCCATGAGACTTTAGATGGCCTGACTAAAATATTTGATGTAAATTACTAATGACAGAGGCTGAAGCAGTGAGCTGATCTTTTAATTTAGTTTTGCAGCCATTAATTAGTATTTCACTCTTACATTCCAAAAGAGAGTCCATACAATTTGAACACGGTAGAGGACAATACCACTGCTCATAAATTTCTTAAGAATTTGAATTTCAAAAGAGAAGTGTTCCTGTTTGCCATCCACAATACAACAAAGGACAGTAGCAAGTGTTTGGTCCCTTATGCAAGAAGAACTAGTATTTTGCACATCCTAGTGATCTATGCTACCATTCATGTTATTTCCGAAGGCGGAACTCAATGAAATGGTTGCAGACATGGTTCCGTGTTATCGAGGAGCATGCAGCTTTCTGCCGCGACACAAACACCGTTTTGGTCTTTTGCATGGCTTGTGGACTCGTGATACTTCGAAGGACAGTTCTTTTTCCGCAGTACGAGTGGGAGTTCAATGTCGTGACTCAATCATTCAATTATTATCGGTAAAGCCAATAATTATTTAGGCATCTCATAGAGAAAAATCAGCAGTAGCATCAACATACAGCGACGTTTGGTATTGACATTTTATATATATATATATATATATATATATATATATATATATATATATATTATGTTTGATATTGTGTTTAATACTGTGAAAAATATATTAAAATAATAAATATATTTTTTTAAAAAAATTATTTTGATATTAACATATAAAAACAA
>Ga0307518_10002324_pt1 | contig 13884 bp, 9 predicted proteins | sample 25_EM_MG_FD_203889 | JGI IMG/M metagenome (GOLD analysis project Ga0307518, IMG submission 203889) | Populus trichocarpa ectomycorrhiza microbial communities from riparian zone in the Pacific Northwest, United States - 25_EM | ecosystem: Host-associated > Plants > Roots > Unclassified | place...
CTGATTTTTTATTCTAAACGACACCAAACCTTTCTTAAAATACACTATTATCGTACTTGTTATAATTTTTTGAGCGTCTGAGATTTAATATGAGAAATGTGTCTTTAAAAACATTTAATAAACAAACCAATCTCGATTTTGCATAAAATTATTTAAAAAATATTGTTATTGAAAAAAGAAATCATATTTGTTATACATATATTGCAGAATTTTGTGAGTGTGTGTGGAGTGATTAAGGAAACAAGACGGGGACAATTGTTTAACAATTTTCTCAAGAACAAAAGGTATTTTTTTTTAGTCGAACAACGGAAACAAGGAATCAAACTCTCATAGTGAAGCGGAAAGAACACCAAAAAAGTTTTTTCCACGGGGGGGTCCCTTGCTTTTTTGTAGTTGTCAAATGGCACCAGCCGCTCGAGTTAAAGATTCCAAAAAAAGCTAGCCCCCACCCCCTAAAGATTCCAAAAAAAGTTAACCCACCCGCGACAAAGGAGGTTTTTTTTCCCTTTGCTACTCGTTCTTTTCATATATAATATTAGGATGCTTCTGCTTTTTAGTAATTTTAATTATTACAATATTAATAAGTTGATATAAAAGGCCGACACGTGTGTTATGTACGTGTAAGCATGTCATCATTCCTTGCTACATGGACGGCGCGTGGGATGTGTTATAAACTTATAATGACCAAAATCCATTAACCACCATTTCATTCAACATGTTAAGTGGCGGCGCAGTAGTTGGTATGGCGGATTTGGTTTAGTTAGCGACGGTTTGACGAGGATGAAAATTTTTCCTCCTCCACTTTTTTTTTCTCTCATTTGCATTGATTTTCATGTTTAGCTTTTAAAAATTCAAAAGTATCCTTCCATTTGTATTTGTTTTAAAGTTAGTCCTTATTTTTTTTATTTACTTTTATTTTAACGCTTCTTGAAATTTTTTTGTTTCAATTTCTCCCCTCTGCGTTTTATTTTATAGAATTTTTTTTTATCCAGTTTGGTTCTAATTTTTTTTATTGCTATTTTTTATCCTTTGCATTAATTTTTTTTATTTCATCATTTAGAATTTAATTTAATTTTGTTTTGTTTCCAATTTTGGTCCTCATTTTTTCTATTTCTCATTTTTTATCATGTTCTTCATTTATTTTGTTTTTCAATTTAATCCCTAATTATTTTCTTTCAATTATTATTTTTGTGCATGATTTAGTCCTCATTGTTTTTTTTTCAATTTCTTATCATTGAGAATTTTGCTTCATTATTTTGTTGTGTTTGTGTTCTACAATCATGACCCGGTCCACCAGTTTCGATAATTAGCTCGATTTAAGTTTGGTCTTTTTTTAATCCTTTTTAAAAATTATTTTTTTTTTTATTTTCATCATTTGAGATTGACTTATTGGGCATTGAGCTTCGTGATTTGTTTTGATTTTTTTTTTGTGAGGTTATCCTTACCTCATATCTCGGGTCATGGGATATTAAAGTTAAGCTGGGTTAACTCAGGTCTTTTTTGTTTGATCATCCGGTATTTTTTTCCACTTTCGAGGGAACTTTTCTAACTTTTTAAGACTAATACGGGTTGTCTTGAGTTTTTTTTTTTTGTCTTTGTTGGATTTACCTCTTTTAAAATATTTTTTTATTAGATTAAATTAATTTATTTCATCCTTCAATATTAAATTGGTATGGTATTAACTCGGTTTTTTTGGTGCTCTATGTTAGATCTTACTCTTTTAACAAAAAATTCTTTTTTAATTAAATTAATTTTCTCACCATTCAACATTGAATTTGTTTTATATTGAGTTTCTTAGTTGAGCCTAAATTTGAAATTTAACAATTTATGACTTTAGAAAATTAACTTGGGCTTAGAAGGTTCACCGAGATTTGCATGGATTTCCCCTCTTCCTTTTTGGTTTCATCCTCATAAGTTTTCTTACCTTTTTTTTTTCAATTCCTATAAGATTTTCCATTAGTTTTGAAAAAAATATGTGTTACCTAGAACTTTTTTTTTGTGGGTTTTGTTCAATTTAGTTTTTTATGAGGATTTTTTGTTTAATTAAATATAAGCATTACATGTTTTCCATCCTATGTTCCAATTATTTTTAAGACCCAGGGCGACCTGGGTCATGAGTCAACCCGTCGGGTCAAGCGTTTTGAGCATCGAATGGTGTATTTTGATTTTGATTTTTTTAATTTTTCTTTTTTCCCAATATGGTCTTCACTCGCTTGATTTTTATTTTTGTTTTGGATTCTTTTGTGAATTTGTGGACTTGGAAATTTTCAATTTGGCCCATTTTAATATTTGATGGTATTTTAGGTTTTGGCCCTCGATGTTTCGGTTTTAAATTTTTATTCTTGGCATATTTATCAAATTTTAATTTGTTTTTGATTTTATTATTGGATCTATAATCTTGGTTTTTTTCAATTTCATCCCCCTGGCTTGCTGATATTTTTTTTTTTACTTTTTTTGGTTTATTGATTTTTTTCCTCATTTTATGTTTCATCGTTTGGATTTTTAAGGATTGACAACCAATTTTGTTTTTTTATTTTCTCTTTTTATGATGCGAAGCCGTTATTTTGTGTACCTTTTTAAAATACATTTACAATACTTTGTAATTTTTTATTTATGCTTCAAAAAAATTAGACCAACCCACAACAAAACGAGTATAAGCTATTTAATTTACACTCTATCTTGTGGCCCACCAAACTATTTTTCATGATTTTCTTTTATATTTCCGAGTCAGGATGCACACACTTATGTTGGTGATGTTAATAATTACCATTTTATTTAGTTGATCTCAAGTTTTGAAATTTTTTTTAAAAAAAAACCAAACTTAATCATCCCACTTCTTAGTTACGACCTCAATATTCAATAAGATTTGCATATATTTTTCCTCGGCCTACTTTTCAATATTGGAGGAGAAATTCACTTTTCTCCGACTAGAGACTAGCAACAACAGTTATATATTTTTTTTCCTGATTGGACAATAAGAATGTTTTTGAATTAATTTATATTGATTAGAATTAATTTCTTTTTTAAGAAATACACTTTGACATAAATTTAATATATTTAAAAAAAATGAATAAGTTTCTCTATATATTAATCTCAAAATTTAAATAAAAAATCTTTAACCATTTATAAATCTCTTGGAATTTAATGACATAACAAAAAAGTTAGAACAGAAGGCAAATTTATTGTTATTGTATATATATTTTCTATTCACCTTTATAGTGTAATTACTATTTTACCATTTATAAAAAAATAAAATATCCACATGTTGGGGGCATTAAAGGTCTTTTCACATGGCCATTAATTATTAAAGGATTGACAGGGCATATGTGTCTTTTTCAAATTTTTAAGCATGGTAAAATAGTAAAATTATTTAATTACCCTCCAATTCAATTTTTTTAAAACTAGAACATAAAGGTATTTATGACTTTTAATACAGTAAAATTACAAGTTTACATTTTCAATTGAAAAAACCAAACCATGCGTCAAAGGCTTTTTGTTCCTTTAGCTCTGTTTTTTTTTTTTTTTTGTTATTACCAGGTTCATTGAAGGCATTTTGATCTTTTAACAAGGATTAATTTATATTTAAATAAAAAAGTTGTTGGCGCATGGGAGGTACCTACACATTTTGAGCGGCACGTGCAACGCTTCTTAGTGGCAAAAAATACCGTTTCGCCATGTAGTTAGAAGCTTCGTTGCGCTCTCTTCATGTTGGTATGACGCATGTTGGTTGCAGAGGAGTGGTTTATGGCCGATGGGTCTTTTTTTTCCTTTTCTCTCTCCTCTCTAAAAAATTATAACTCGACACTCTTTGTTATTGATATTTCAACTCCAGTCATTATTCTTTTGATTTTTGATTTTTTTTCTCTTTTATAAAATTTTAATTTGTTTTTAATTTTACCTTTCAACCTTAATTTGTCATATATTTTCTTTCGATTTGGTCCTTATTCTTTTGATTTCTAATTTTTTTCCTTGGTCATTTTGTAAAAGTTTTATTGGTTTTTAATTTCATCATTTAATCCAATTTTATGGTATATTATTTTTCTAATTTAGTCTTCATTCTTTTGATTTTTTGTCCTTTTGTTAAAGTTATTTTTCTTTTCAATTTCACTCTCCAATTAAAAATTTGTAGTTTCCCTTTAATTTATTTTTTATTTTGATTTTTATTCTTATTTTTTTAATTGCTATTTTTTTGGATCATTTTGTGTGATTGTTTTTTTTCTCTTCACGATTCCATCCTCTAGTGTTTGATTTATTGGGGTTTGGATTTTTTTTTTCCTCCATGTATGGTGCTTTAGGTCTAATGACCTAGATTATGAGTTTTGTTAAAAGGGTTTTATATCTTTTTTTTGGCTTATTTTATTGTTTGGTTTCATCATTCAACATTAGTTTATATATATAAAAATCAATTTTATGGTTTTATTTATTTATTTTCCATTGGATTTTCTCGACCTCATGATTGGAACACGAGTTTAGCCGAGTTGGCTGGTTTTTTATTGTCTAAGTTACATGACTTTCATGCTAACTTAGGTTAACTCGCATTAGTATTTTTATAATTTATTTTTTGTTTACTATCATCATCTATTTTATTTTTATCTTATTAAAATAAAACCAATTTATTTAAAAAGCCAGGGTTATAAAATGAGTTGTAAAGTTTTTTGTTTTATTTCTTTAAAACATTCATACAAAACCTAAACATTATTAATTTGTTTTTTTAAATAATCTCGTATAGTTTACTCTATATAATACACCACACCAAATAACAATAACACCAGCTACTTTTTACACCAATTTCAAACAGCAATAAAATTTATTTATTTTTTTTTTAGAAAAATTTATCTTTTTGTTTATTTATCTTGTTTTCCACCCTGGAATAATAATATAAAACAATAGCACAAAAACAACGTTAATATTAATAATAAGTAGTGGTTCAGTGGTAAAAACTTGGGATCAAAAGGTTTGCTCTCTTTGTGGTCTCAGGTTCGAGCTCTGTGGTTGCTCATATGATGGCCACTGGAGGATTACATGGTTATTAACTTCAGGACCCGTGAAATTAGTCAAGGTACACGCAAACTAGCCCGGATATCCACGTTAAACTAAAAAAAAAAAAAGGGCAACAATACACATCGCTATCAAAGTTCCTGTCTGTCTGTCCTTTCTTTCTTCTGTTTTTTAACTTGATTTCATTATACATTTTATTTTATATTACTTCACTAGGGTTTCAAAAATTAGATTCGATCATATCGATCCTTTCTCGATCTTAACCCCCTTTCAAAATTTCTTGTTTTTGGAATTTTATTTCTATTCATTTTTCCAACCCCCTAGGGTTTCTATTTATTTCCCCCAATTTCCATTCCCATTGTGCGTGCGTAGATTTCAAAATCCCCTATCCGAAGCTTCTTTAGAGCTTCAATCCTGGTGAGTCTATTCTCTTTAATTTGAACAATTAGGGGTTTTCCGTACATTTGAGTTTGTTTAGGCAAGTTCTTAACTGGGTTGTTGCAAATTTTGATTTTATTTTTTTGCTTTGCAGCGAATAAATTTCAAGGTGCATAATTTAGAAAATTTGCATCTTTTTTTGTTGTGAATTTTGGTATTTATTGAATTGGGTTGGGATTATTGTGTGCTTTGAGCATGGAATCTGTGAGAGAAGCTGGTGGTGGAGTTACTGGTGCCGTGTTAATGAGGTTTGTTTGGACTCATGGAGGTCGAAATGTATTTCTCAGTGGTTCTTTTAATAGGTGATGATACTCAATTTTAAATACTCTTTGTCCGAGGTTAATTGTTTTAGGAGCAACCCAATTTTCTTCATAGTGGTACTGATTGATAGGTTGTGTTTTTTGGGTTTTTGTGAAGATGGGGTGAGCTTATACCTATGTCGCCAGTTGAAGGTTGCCCTAATGTATTTCAGGCTATTTATGGTATTACACACGGAAATCACCAGGTAGGTTGGTTTTGTTGGGCTTTTGATCAATTTGAATTGTTGTACATGTAGTTCAATTTATTCTATTTAAAGAAATGTTTAGTAATTGTTCTAGGATGCACTAGTTTGGTCAACGATATGCTCATACTTGTGACATGCTTCTAGAGTTTACTACACATTGTGAGAGTGCTAAAAAAGAAAAGAAGAAAGAACAAGTCCAGGGTAGCACATAACTTTATACAAACTTCATTAGCAATGAACTCGTCTTGAAGGCTACTTATAATGGAGGCATTTTCTGTATACAATAATAACTATCATTAGCTTATTTTGTAATGACAGCCTTTTTGTTTTTCAAAGTATGCTCTTATATGATAGGGTTGAAGTACTTTGACTATCATTAGCTTATTTCCTACTTATAATGGAATTGTTTGGATTCAAGTGATCTCAGAAAGATTTAAAATTGACTAGGAAATGCTTTTATGAATATGTTCTGTGCCTGCGAATGGTTCTATGTCTGTACTGATATATATATATATATATGGATATTGCAATTCATGCATTTGATATTTACATGCAGTACAAGTTTTTAGTTGATGGAGAATGGCGACATGATGAACTCCAACCTTACACAACAACCGAATATGGGATACTGAATACTATCCAGTTTAACATGGAAGCCAATTTTAATCCAGAGATGATTCCAGGATCTAGTATGGAATTGGATAATGAGGCCTTTACCCGTTTGGTGAGATACATACTACTTCTATAATAGACATCATGACTGCTGGAAATTGTTCTGTTTTGTTAACGTAATTTTCGTCATTCAGAAATTAAGATTTCTTCTCACTAGCTGCCAATTATATGCATTCTAAGGATCATGGATCTGGGGCTTTCTGTTCCATCATTTGAAAAACTTGAAGTGTCTTCGTATGAGAACATTTGTTTTTGGTTGCTTATATTTACGTGGCTGTCTTACCCTGTCTCACCTTACTGTTACAATATTCTAGTTTTCATCAATACTTTTCCCTTTTACAAGTTTTGGAATGTAACGAGGTTTTTATTTACAATGCAGGTCAGTGTATCAGATGGTACGTTGACTGGTGGCGTGCTAAGCATATCAGAGGCTGACTTACAGGTCTCTCGTCACCGGATTTCTGTGTTTTTAACTACACACACTGCATATGAGCTACTTCCCCAGTCAGGCAAGGTTTGGATCCTTTACCAATGGTCTTCATTGTGGCACTCATATTTTGGCTTTTTACTTGGATTTGAAATCAGCAAATCTATATTCTCCTAATTTAGAAAATGCAACTTACAGGTAGTTGCCTTGGATGTTGATTTACCGGTAAAGCAAGCCTTTCATATTTTGTTCGAGCAGGTATCAAACCTTTTTTTTTGTATGCCTTTACCGGTAAAGCAAGCCTTTCATATAATGTTACATGCCTTTGTGATGGAATGCATAATTGGCATGTTTTAGTTGTTGCTTTCATGATTCAGTTCATCATGTATTCTTACCTTTCGGTGCTGATTGTGAGTTTGTGACCATCATTTCTTCTTTTGAACTAGGTTTGTAATTTTTCTTGGTAGTTCCTTCACTTGTTTTGTTAGGATATCTAACTAGATCATCATAGAATTACTCGGATCCATGAGCAGATCAATAAGGCTTTAACTATACCACACCTTCCACACTTACTTCACCACCCACAGTAATCTCCGTATGTTAGCATAGATATATATTTCCTTCGCATGTTGAAGCATCCATCTTTTATGACATTTCTAAAGGAATTTATCAGCCTGAAATAACAACAGCCAAAACTACTTAATTTCTTCCATGTTCTCCTTGCCAAACAGAAAGGCAGCCATCTCTGATATTGTACCCAGCTTGCCTGCTCCAGAATATCAACACCTGTGGTCAGCTTATTATGATTCCTCTTTTATAAAATGAATTTCCTTATTTAACCCTTCTCAGTGAGTAAGATATTGAGCACTGGATCAGGAAAAAGACATCTTACTCGGCAAGAAACAAATGTCAGTTGGGTGCCTAATTTTAGATACAAAGTAGATGTGGCTGTGATTACTTCAGTTCTCATTTATTGAACCCTTCTCAATGAGTAAGATATTGAGCACTGGATCAGGGAAAGACATCTTACTTAGCAAGAAACAAATGTCAACAGGGTGCCTAATTTTAGAATAAAAAGTATATGCAGCTGTGATTACTTCAGTACTCATTTATGGAAATCCAAGGTGTTAATTTCATATTTGTGCTGTTTGCAATGCAATGCATTTTCCAATCTAAAAGGAGAAGAAAATAAAAAGTCATGCTGCACATGTGCTAAAGTAAATAGTCAGTTTCAAGCTGGCTTAAGTCCTGCCTTCAGGCTTAGTCTGTTCCATGATATGAGCTTTGCATACTTATTATTTACAATTGTTGGTTGTTATGCATATTTACTTGTTGCTGATTAAGAGCTTGGGTATGTATGCCTTCTAAGTTAGCTGTTTCCAGGGAATCCCTATGGCTCCTCTTTGGGACTTCTCTAGGGGCCAGTTTGTTGGAGTGCTTAGTGCCTTGGACTTCATATTGATATTGAGAGAGGTATGTGCATCTAAAATCATGTCTTCTTTCAACAGTGAATCTTCTAAATACAAATATTTATTCGTTCATTGATTTTCGCTGTGCAAATTTATATGCATCAGAGATGCATATAGATAAACAATGCAACAACACAAGGTTCATTTTCCTTTAGGGTAAAAGTAAACAAATTTTTATACAGCTTTGTTTTCCATATGGCATGATATCCATTTATCTTCTTTGAAGTTTGACCCCAAATGTTTGGGGATAGGTTTTGATTCGGGGACAAGAACCCAAATGTAATTGATGGCTTTTGGGATATTCATGGATATTGGGAGAAATTTACATGCTTTCTAAAACAGGCAACAAGCTTGAATAATTTATGTTTGGATGCTACTGTTCTTGATAAGAAGTCTTTGTGGACATAAATATACTGTTTGCATGTTTCTATAACACTGATTACTTTTACTTGCAGCTTGGAAATAACGGATCAGATTTTACGGAGGAAGAACTTGATACACACACGATATCCGCTTGGAAAGAGGGAAAATCATATCTGAATAGGCAGATAGATGGACATGTCCGGGCTCTACCTAGACATCTCATACATGTAAGTGATCTCTCAGGCATGCTTGTATCTGTAGCATGTAAACGACCCCCTAATTTGTTTTTCGCCATTCATGCATCAAGTGGAGTGTAATTATTCTTGGTGCTTCATTTTTGTGCGGCACTTATAGGAAGCATTCAAATGGCTTTATCTTGAGTTACTATATATATAACAAAAATGTTTGATGTGGCTCTTGTCCATTGATCTGGATTTTGGCTAATGTGCAGGCTGGGCCATATGACAACTTGAAAGAGGTTGCTTTGAGAATATTGCAGAATGAGGTGGCTACAGTTCCCATTATCCATTCATCATCAGAAGACGGCTCATTTCCTCAATTACTGCATCTTGCCTCACTCTCTGGAATACTGAAATGTAAGGCTTTTTGGTTAGCTTGCTAAGTAGCTACACATAGTTTATTACTAACCATAGGATGTTAATTTCCAGGTATTTGCAGGTACTTTAGACATTGTTCTGGCACCGTGCCCATGCTCCAACTGCCGATTGGTGCAATACCAGTGGGTTCATGGGTTCCAAGTATTGGAGAGCCTAGTGGGCGCCCCTTGGCCATGTTGAGACCAAGTGCTTCTCTTAGTTCAGCTTTAAACTTGTTAATTCAAGGTATGTTTGTAATTTCTGTAAAGTGCAGACAGAAGGAAAATAAATTATCAACAGAAGAATTCGTGTATGTTTTGGAAGTAGAAGTTCAAATTCTTAGTGGCAAATATTTCTAGCAAACTACTTGAAACTGCTTTACATGTATTACACTTAAAAGTTACACGGAACTTTTGAAAATCTTATTGATTGGATGAGGTGCATATGAGTACACTATTTGATAAATTTCTTGAATTGCCAAAAATTGAAATAAAATTGACGAGGATCTATTTTATCAACTAATAAATTATTCATTTTTTGTGTCTCCTATTTTATGACTCACCTGAACCTCCCTCCTTTTGGATCTGATGGCTGGGCCCTGTGATTGGGTATTTCTCCTACTTAAACCCCTTACCACTGGTGTGCCTAAAATTGGATTCTATGTTTCTGGTATGATGCCCAGAGATTTCACTGGCTCAGGTAGTTATGTGGGGGATAGTTTAGTTGTTTGGACCAAATACATTGTTTCCTTTTGGGGTAGTTTTCTATGGTTTCAGCTAGACAAGAATATACTTCAGCTATACATCTTGATCTTCTTGTAATTTTAATCCCTGGTATTTTTTTTATCACCTTCTGTACTTGCAGCTCAAGTAAGTTCAATACCAATAGTTGATGAGAATGACTCGTTAATAGACATATATTGTCGGAGGTAACTTGTTCTTCTGGGTTTGATATTCTTAAAACCATATTTTGCAACTCTTCTTCGATTCCGAGGCTAATTATGTGTTATCATTTGTACAGTGACATAACAGCTTTGGCGAAGGACAAAATTTATACTCATATTAATCTTAATGAAATGACTATTAATCAGGTATCTTCTCTTTCTGTGCCCCCCAGCCCTTCATTTTCCCTTGAACATGTTTTATGAAGCTACTTCGTGGTACTTATTAATTGGAAAGTAATGGCTTTAGTTTGTTGATATTTTTAATAGGATGGCATGAATGTCTTGATTTTTTTATCATTATTTATTTTTCATAATTTTGTTTATGAAAACTTTGTGTCATTGTGGGCATGAAGAGGATATTAACTCTGTTGTTGTAAGAATATTTGATACAAGATTGAGGGTTTGATGAGTAGATGGATAGATGGTGGGGCACCATTTGGTTTTAACTTTAAAGGATAAAGAGAGATGGGACATGGGGGCTGGATCTTTACAGAATGCTTTCTTGTTGAGATTTAAAAGACTAGCTGAAAATGGATGTAATGATGATAGTATAAACTCCTATATAATTTTCATTGGAATTGTGTTCAGTGTGGAAGTGACTCGTGATGTTATGGTCTTGAAGGTTTCCTCTGGGTGTTATCTTGTTGCACTTGGACCAAGTGAATCCTTTTCACTTCACATGTGTCACATCAAAGTGTTAATCGCTTGCTTGGGCAGGCTACATAAAATTATTTGAAGTGTTTGACTTTGTTTAGTGTATATGTTGCCCCATTGTTTCAAAATGTAATTTATAATTTAAAAATGGTGCTTGACGTTTGCTGATCATGGTTTTTCTTAGGCTTTGCAACTGGGACAAGATGTCTATTCTTCTTATGATCTGAGAAGTCAAAGATGTCAGATGTGTTTGCGCTCTGATACATTGCATAAAGTGATGGAGCGATTGGCAAACCCTGGTAATCTGAATTTCTCTCCTTTACTGAGAATGAAGATCCTGTTAAATATCTTCCAATATGACTTTTTGGAGTGCCTGGTTGTTGAGTAGGTTGGAAATATTATTTTTGTAGTATGTGTTGGTCATTAGGATATTAGTTCTTTTGATTTACTTTCCTCGTGATCACCCAAACTGCAGTTCCCGTCCTTTGTCTTTGCTTCTTTCAAGCAGCCTGAGCTGTCATCCTTCAACTTTTGTTGAATAATTTATTTGTAATGTTAAAGTGCTTGGAGGACTTTTAAAGAACCAACAAAGCCTTTGCCAAAAAAAGATACTTTGGTTACAAACAGCCCTGTTAAATATGATTGTGGTTAAATTTTTTCCTGAAATGATGTCTCTGTTATTGTTGTTGTTTTCATAGAACTTTTGCATAAGCTCTTTTTTTTTTCTCTTCTGAAAATTCACGTGGCACATTTTTTAAAATTCGTTCGCCAAGTTTCACCAAGTTAATGGTCCTCAATCCCTGGGTTTTCAGGTGTTAGGCGTCTTGTCATTGTGGAGGCTGGCAGTAATCGTGTGGAAGGCATTGTGACACTGAGTGACATTTTCAGATTTCTACTTGGCTAGTTTGAAGCGGTAAGTTATTAATGGAAAGAGATGTATGGAGTGGTTTTGGACAACCTCCACCCATGTTATTGCAGTATCTACAGCCCTGTTCCAATGTTACTCCAGCACTTTCCATGGTCATATGACCCAGTGATTTGAAACCTACATTGGATTATTTGAAATCTCCAGCCTGCTTGGCCTCCTGTTTTAGAATTTTAGGCTAAAAAGAAAGGGCTAATTCCCAAATTTGTTAATTTCCTCCCTTCCATGTATTATGAATAACTTCAAGCTGTCGTAGATTCCATGTATATGAGGAGCATGGTATCTGTTATGTACTATGATGCCACTAACTGAGAAAGGAGATGGGGAGGAGGTGAATGCTTATTGTCTGCTACAGCTTCATTGAGCTGTGATTCCTCAGGAAAATCTGGTAAAGATGGCATTTGATTCATGTTGTTTCATTATTCTAGTTTAATACATGCAAGAGAAAATCTATTCAAGTTAAATGGGATTATTGTACCTGAGTCAGCAGATGGAGAACCCTTGATTGAGAATGACCATCCTAGAAAATCTGATACTTTTGGCTTATCGTTCTTTCTGCTTTTTCCCCCCTCATCACCCTCCTCGTTCCCAACAACCCAGTTTTTTTTTTTCCCCTTTATCTTTCGTGTTCTTGTTTATGTTCTTTTACAGGAATCCGTCTAGGGTCTTCTTTATTAATCTGTATGCATCAGGTTAGCTCATCCTGGTGGACCATTAAAGACTAATAAAGCTGTAGCCTTGTCTAAATTTCTTGACAGAAAACTTCAAGACCCAAATGGGTTGGCTTCCATTGATCCTGGTATTCTTGAATTGGCTGCCAAGAATGCCAAAAGACACTGACTTACTAGTAATAGCTAGCTCTGTTTGCCTGTGCTCTGCTGCCGGTACGGATTCTAAGTGTTTTTATGTGTGTTTTTTAAAGTGTTAAAGCATAACCTGATCAAGTCAACCCAGTTGGAACCCAGTTTGATGCTACAAAAAATGTTCATGTGGTTGATGTTTAAAAACCTGTTTTTTTCTCAAAATTCTGAGATGCTGAGGTTATAGACTAATACAGGTCAACCTGTTAAATACAATATATAACTTATAAATCTCATTGTGATTAGTAACTTTGTTCTTTTAATATGAACATTAATTTAATTATTGCATTTGAATAAAATAAAATAAATTATATATTATGAAGGGTTAGTAAAAAATAGGGACTGCTAATATTTAAAAGAAAATGATATTATCTTATTGAAAAATAGAAAAAGTTACATTTTTAGATAATTTATAAAATGATATTATCATATTGAAAAATATTAAAAAGTGACATTTTTAGATAATTCATAAAAAAAACTAATTAATTTGTTTTAAAGAATTTTAATTAAAATTGAAGACAATGTTAGGGCGGGTATCCTAAACATATTTTTATTTAACTTATTGAATTTAATTTTAATTTAAAACTGAAAAACAAAAATAAAGTTGACCGGCTAGCAAGTCTAGACTTCTTGGTTTTTTTTTTTTTTGGGCATTTCAAGGGGTGGATTGCATTCCCTGTGTCTAATTAGAGGTGGTTGAAAAATTAAACAAAGTTTTTTAAATCTTAGAAAATTATTTTTTAATTTATTTTAATCTAAAAATACTTTAAAAACACTCTCAGAATCTCAAGAAAATAATTTACCAAGTCAAAACACCTTTAAATTAATCCAAAAATACAAAATTAAATTGAAACAAAAGCTTCCCTCTCAATTTTAATCTACTTTTTATCTAAGACGAAAGCCGAAAAATCTCAATGGAATTCCTCTTGTTAAATGAAGTCATTGACACAAAAAAATAAGTATTTTTATGAGCTGGATAACCAATGATTCTCTTTCCCCTCTAGCATTTATCATCCATTGTTTCTCTCTCCTTT
>Ga0307518_10002325_pt1 | contig 13884 bp, 11 predicted proteins | sample 25_EM_MG_FD_203889 | JGI IMG/M metagenome (GOLD analysis project Ga0307518, IMG submission 203889) | Populus trichocarpa ectomycorrhiza microbial communities from riparian zone in the Pacific Northwest, United States - 25_EM | ecosystem: Host-associated > Plants > Roots > Unclassified | place...
GAACCGTCCTTACCACTCACGAGACGCGCCCCACCCACCACCGCCGCCTTTGCTCCCCGCGGCACGAAAGGCCCCCATCCTCACCAAAAGGATGGGGGCCTTTTCGCGTGAAGCGCTCAGCGAAGCCGCGGCTTGATCAACGCGGCGAGCCGCGCGACGCCCTCTTCGATCAGTTCCGGCGTGAGCAGGCTGATCGACAGCCGGAGCTGGTGGAATCCGCCCTTGCCTCCGTAGAAGTGGTGCATCGGGGTGAACAGCACGCCGTGGTCGCGGGCGGAAACCTCCAGCAGTTCGTCGTCGACGACGAACGGCACCGTGACGGTGACGAAGAAGCCACCCGTCGGCGTGTTCCAGCTGACGCCTTCGCACGAGCCGAGCCCGCGCTCCAGCGCGTCGAGCGTCAGCCGCAGGTTCCGTTGGTAGATGGCGATTTCCCGCGCGTTGGCCTTGGTGAGGCTGAAGTCGTTGAGCAGGAGTTTCCCGGCGATCACGGCTTGCGCGATCGGCGAGGTGTTCACCGTGAGCATGCCTTTGAGCTTCGAAAGCTGGTCGGCGAACAGGCCGCCGTCGGCCATCCGCTGGTCGGCCACCGCGAACCCGACCCGGGCGCCGGGCATACCGGTCTTGGCGAAGGAACCGAGATAGACCACGGATCCCGACCGGTCGAGGGATTTCAGCGAGGGCAGCCGTTCGGAGCCGAACAGGCCGTACGCGTTGTCCTCCAGGAGCAGGATGCCGTTCGATTCGGCGACGTCGAGGAGCCGGTGGCGCGAAGCCAGGTCCATGCTGGTGCCGGTGGGGTTGGCGAAGTTGGGGGTCACGTAGCAGGCGCGGACCCGCTTGCCCTGCTCGTCGGCGCGCTTCAGCTGGAGGACGAGGTCGTCCGGGTCGATGCCGTTCTCGTTCGATCGCACCGGCCACACGGGGGTGTCGGTGAGCAGCGCGGCCCCGGTCAGGCCGACGTAGGTGGGGGCGGGGGCGAGCAGCACGTCCCGCTCGCCCGCCCGCAGCGTGCGCAGGACCAGGAACATCGCTTCCTGCGCGCCCACCGTCACGACGACGGATTCCGGGGCGGCGTCGATGTTCTCGTCCTCGGCGAGGTTCTTGGCGATGAGATCGGCGATGACGCCCTTGGTGGTGCCGTATTGGAAGAGCGTTCGGGTCACCACGGCTTCGTCCATTTTCCGGTCGCGCCGGAGATGGTCGCAATAGGCGTCGAGGTAGGTGTGAATGAGTCGTATGTCGAAGAACTCTTCGTACGGCCGGCCTGCCGCCATGGAAATGGCCACAGGGTATTCGTCGATCAGTTCGTTGAGCAGGTTCATCGACGAGATGGCCGGATCGGTGAGCGATCCGTGCAGCGTTTCCACGTTCAAGTGAGTGGACAGACCGTTTGAATCCATGAATACTAGGATTTCCACAGTCCGTCGGAGTGTCAAGAAGAGCCGGTGGACGCCCCATTTCCGGGAATTGTCCATCGCCGAATACTCTCGGACACCGGATCTCCGAAGGTACGGTCGGATCCGCGCCACGTCTTGGCGCAGCAGCCCTTTTCCCTCAAGGAGCATCATGCTGATGACAACCGAGAACGGGATCCGGTTGTCCTACAACGATTGTGGCGACGGTCCGCCGGTCCTTCTGCTGACCGGCACCGGTGCGCCGAGTTCGGTGTGGGACCTGCATCAGGTGCCCGCGCTCCGCGCCGCCGGTTTCCGGGTGATCACGATGGACAATCGCGGGATCCCGCCGAGCGACGACGGCGCGGACGGCTTCACCATCGACGACCTCGTCACGGACGTGGCCGCCCTGATCGATTACTTGGACGCGGTGCCGTGCCGGGTGATCGGCACGTCGATGGGTTCCTACATCGCGCAAGAGGTCGCGCTCGCCCATCCGGAACTGCTGGAATCGGTCGTGCTGATGGCGGCCTGCGGCAAGAGCAGTCTCGTCCAGCGCGAGCTCGCCGAAGGTGAGGCGAAGCTGATCGAGCAGGGCATCGAGCTGCCGCCGGGATTCCTCGCCGCGGTCCGCGCCATGCACAACCTGGGGCCCGCGACGCTCGCCGACGACGATCTCACCGGCGACTGGCTCGATCTGTTCGCGGCGGCGGGGTCCTGGGGCCCGGGCGTCCGCTCGCAGTTGCTGCTGAGCGCGTTGCCGGATCGCCTCGGTGCCTACCAGGAGATCAAGATCCCTTGTCACGTCGTCTCGTTCGAGCACGACCTCGTGGCGCCGCCGTCGGCCGGGCTGGAGCTGGCTTCCGCGATCCCCGGCGCGACCTACCGCACGATTCCCGAGTGCGGGCATTTCGGCTACCTGGAGAACCCGGAAGCGGTGAACCGCGAGCTGATCCGGTTCCTCCGCACCGAATCGCGCGAGACACTGGGAGAGACCGTATGACCGTCCTTTCGGCGGCCACGACCCCCGCCCTGTTCGAGGCGACCGCAGCCGTGCTGCCGGATCGGCCGGCGGTGGCGATGGACAGCACCACCCTCACCTACGCCGAGCTGAACGGGGAGGCCAACCGGCTCGCCCGGCGGCTCGTCGCGCACGGCGTCGGCCCGGAGCGGCTCGTCGCGCTGGCGATGCCGAGGTCGATCGAGTTCGTCATCGCGATTTTGGCCGTGCACAAGGCGGGCGCCGCGTACGTGCCGGTCGATCCGGACTATCCGGAGGAACGCAAGCGGCAGATGCTGGACGACGCGGCGGCGCACTGCCTGCTGTGCCTTCCGGGGCAGGACGTGGTCGGCGCCCCAGTCATCCTGAGCGTGGCGCGGGAGCCCGGCCGGGAAGAGCGGAACCTCGGCGACGACGACCGGATCGGCCCGTTGCACGCCGACCATCCCGCGTACGTCATCTACACCTCGGGCTCGACGGGACGGCCGAAGGGCGTGCTGGTCACGCATCGCGGGATCCCGAACCTGGCCGACGACTACGTGCGCCGTCAGGAACTGGGGCCCGACAGCAGGCTGCTGGCCTTCGCCTCGCCCAGCTTCGACGCCGCGGTCGCCGAATTCTGGCCGATCTGGCAGGCGGGTGGCTGTCTCGTGCTGGCTTCCGCGCCGGATCTGGTGCCCGGCGAGCCGCTTTCCCGGCTGGTGCGCGAGCAGCGCATCACCCATGTCACGTTGCCGCCGTCCGCGCTGGCGCCGCTGGAGGAGGCGGGCGGCCTGCCCGCGGGGCTGACCCTCCTGGTCGCCGGCGAGGCGTGCCCGGCCCCGGTCGCGAAACGCTGGTCCGTGGACCGCGTGATGATCAACGCCTACGGCCCGACCGAGACCACGGTGGCGGTCACCGCGAGCGAGCCGTTGACCGGTGAGGAGACGCCGCCGATCGGCAGGCCGATCACCGGTGTCCGTACCTACGTCCTGGACGACCGGCTTCGGCCCGTCGAGGACGGCGACGTGGGCGAGCTGTACGCGGTGGGGCCCGGTCTCGCCCGCGGTTACCTCCGAAGAGCGGCCGCGACCGCGGAACGGTTCCTGCCGGATCCCTTCGGTGGCCCGGGCGGTCGCATGTACCGCACCGGAGACCGGGTGCGGACGCGTCCGGACGGCCAGTACGTCTTCGTCGGCCGGGTCGACGACCAGCTGAAGGTGCGCGGTCACCGGATCGAACCGGGCGAGGTCGAAGCCGCCCTGCTGGCGGTGGACGGCGTGGCACAGGCGGTGGTGACCGAGCACGAGAACAGGCTCGTCGCCTATGTGGTCGGCGTCGGTGGCGAGCGTGTGCCCACCGAAAAGCTCCTGACGCCGCTTCGTGAACAGCTGCCCGGATACCTGGTGCCCGACGTGGTCGTCGGTCTGCCGAGCCTGCCGGTCTCGCCCAACGGCAAGATCGATCGGGTCGCCCTGCCCACTCCCGAAGAGGAGCACGCCGGGCGCGCGGCGGGCCGGGCACCGCTCACCCCCACGGAGATCATCCTCGCCGAACTGTTCGCCGAAGTACTCGGCGTCAGCACCGTCGGGGTGGAGGACAGCTTCTTCGAGATCGGCGGCCATTCGCTGCTCGCGACCCGCCTCGTGAGCCGGGTCCGCGAACGCTTGAAGATCCGGCTGAGGGTGCAGGCGTTCTTCGACGCCCCGACCGTGGCGCGGCTCGCCAAGGTGCTCGACGGCGCACACACCTGACCTGGAGACCATTCATGCAGACGACGACAGCCGTCGACCTCGGTAACCCCGACCTGTACACCACATTGGACCGGCACGACCGGTGGCGCGAGTACGCGGCGGAAGACGCGATGGTGTGGAGCGGCCCGGGCAGTTCGCCCGGCGGCTTCTGGTCCGTGTTCTCGCATCAGGCGTGCGCGGCGGTGCTCGCGCCGTCGGCCCCGTTCACCTCCGAGTACGGGATGATGATCGGCTTCGACCGCGATCATCCCGACAACTCCGGTGGCCAGATGATGGTGGTCTCCGAACAGGACCAGCACCGGAAACTGCGCAAACTGGTGGGCCCGCTGCTTTCGCGGGCGGCCGCGCGGAAACTGTCGGAACGGGTGCGAGCCGAGGTGAGCGGCGTCCTCGACCGGGTGCTCGACGGCGAAGTGTGCGACGTGGCCGCGGCGATCGGCCCGCGAATCCCCGCCGCCGTCGTGTGCGAAATCCTCGGTGTGCCCGCCGAAGACCAGGACATGCTCATCGACCTGACGAACCACGCGTTCGGCGGCGAGGACGAGCTGTTCGACGGGATGACGCCGCGTCAGGCGCACACCGAAATCCTCGTCTACTTCGACGAGCTGATCACCGCTCGCCGCGCGAGCCCCGGTGAGGATCTCGTCAGCACCCTGCTGTCCGACGACGAGCTCTCGATCGACGACGTCCTGCTCAACTGCGACAACGTGTTGATCGGCGGAAACGAGACCACGCGGCACGCGATCACCGGCGCTGTGCACGCTTTCGCCACCGTGCCGGGACTTCTGGCCCAGGTGCGGGACGGGGACGCCGACGTCGACACCGTCGTGGACGAGGTGCTGCGCTGGACTTCGCCCGCGATGCACGTGTTGCGGGTGACGACGGGCGACGTCACGGTCAACGGCCGCGATCTCGAGGCGGGCACGCCGGTGGTCGCGTGGCTTCCCGCCGCGAACCGGGATCCCGCCGTGTTCGACGATCCGGACATGTTCCGGCCGGGCCGGAAACCCAACCGGCACATCGCTTTCGGGCACGGCATGCACCACTGCCTCGGCTCCGCGCTCGCGCGGATCGAGCTGGCGGTGGTGCTGCGGGAGGTGGCCGAGCGGGTGTCGCGAGTGGAGCTGGTGAAGGAACCGTCGTGGTTGCGGGCGGTCGTTGTGCAGGGGTACCGGGAACTCCCGGTGCGGTTCACGGGACGCTGACGGGCGTCAGTCCTAAGTGGACCGAAGTGTCAAGCGGACACCATTGATGCGGAAATGGCTTCGCGCCATCCTGTGATCGAGGATTACATCTATTCCACGGAGGAATGTCTTGTCTTCTCACGAAAGCACGCAGAATTTCGAGATCGACTATGTGGAAATGTATGTGGCCAACCTCGAGGTGGCCGCGTCCGGCTGGATGGACAAGTACGGCTTCTCCGTCGCCGCCACCGACCGGTCGGCCGACCACCGGAGCGTGACGCTGCGGCACAGCGCGATCGCGCTGGTGCTGACCGAGCCGCTGTCGGACCGGCACCCCGGGGCCACCTACCTGCAGACCCACGGTGAAGGTGTGGCCGACATCGCGCTGCGCACTCCTGACGTGGCCGCCGCCTTCGAGGCCGCGGTGAAGGCGGGCGCGACCCCGATCCGCGAGCCGGAGAAGGGGACGGACTCGGTCGTCACGGCCACCGTCAGCGGTTTCGGCGATGTCGTGCACACGCTGATCCAGAGCGATGTCGCCGAGGTGGGCCCGCGTGGCAGGGGTGGCGTGGACCTGGGTGTGATCGACCACTTCGCGGTCTGCCTGAACGCCGGTGACCTCGGCCCCACGGTGGCGTTCTACGAGCGCGCGCTCGGCTTCAAGCAGATCTTCGAAGAGCACATCGTGGTCGGCGCGCAGGCGATGAACTCGACCGTCGTGCAGAGCACGTCGGGGGCGGTCACGCTCACCCTGATCGAGCCCGACAAGACCGCCGACCCCGGCCAGATCGACGACTTCATCAAGGAGCACCACGGGTCCGGTGTCCAGCACATCGCCTTCACCAGCCCGGACGCGGTCCGCGCGGTCAAGGAGCTTTCCGCGCGTGGCGTGGAATTCCTGAAGACCCCGGACGCCTACTACGACCTGCTCGGCGAGCGGATCGAACTGGAGACGCACTCGCTGGACGATCTGCGCGAGACGAAGCTGCTCGCCGACGAGGACCACGGCGGCCAGCTGTTCCAGATCTTCACCGCCTCCACGCATCCGCGTAAGACGATCTTCTTCGAGATCATCGAGCGGCAGGGCGCGGGAACGTTCGGCAGCTCCAACATCAAGGCCCTGTACGAAGCCGTCGAGCTGGAGCGCACCGGGCAGAGCAAGCTCGGCCCCGCCCGGCGATGACCCACCTCTGCCTGGACGACCTCGAACGTGCCGCACGGACGGCGCTGCCCGGCGAGGTCTGGGACTTCCTCGCCGGGGGCAGCGGCGCCGAGGCGTCGCTGGCGGCCAATCGCACCGCGCTGGAACGGATCTTCGTGATCCCCCGGATGCTGCGCGACCTGGCGGGCGGCACCACCGAGGCCGAGGTTCTCGGCCGGCGCGCCTCGCTCCCCGTGGCGGTCGCGCCGGTCGCGTACCAGCGGTTGTTCCATCCCGAAGGCGAACTCGCGGCGGCACGCGCGGCGCGCGACGCCGGGGTGCCGTACACCATCTGCACCCTGAGCAGTGTCGGCCTGGAGGAGATCGCGGCCGTCGGTGGACGGCCGTGGTTCCAGCTGTACTGGCTGCGCGACGAGAAGCGGTCGCTGGAGCTCGTGCGGCGGGCGGAAGACGCCGGCTGCGAGGCGATCGTGTTCACCGTCGACGTGCCGTGGATGGGACGGCGGCTGCGGGACATGCGCAACGGCTTCGCGTTGCCGGAATCGGTGACGGCGGCGAACTTCGACGCCGGTGCGGCCGCGCATCGCCGTACCGAAGGGCTTTCCGCCGTCGCCGACCACACCGCGCGCGAATTCGCGCCTGCCACTTGGGAATCCGTCGAGGCGGTCCGTGCGCACACGAACCTTCCGGTGGTGCTCAAGGGGATCCTCGCCGTCGAGGACGCGGTGCGCGCCGTCGACGCGGGGGCGGCCGGGATCGTGGTGTCCAACCACGGAGGCCGTCAGTTGGACGGCGCCGTACCGGGGATCGCGATGCTGGCGGAGATCGCGGACGCCGTCTCCGGTGGCTGTGAAGTGTTGCTGGACGGCGGGATCCGGACGGGCGGGGACGTGCTCAAGGCGCTCGCCCTCGGCGCGTCGGGGGTACTGGTCGGGCGGCCCTTCATCTGGGGGCTGGCCGCGGACGGCCAGGAAGGCGCCCGTCAGGTGCTCGACCTGCTCGCCGTCGAACTCCGGAACGCGTTGGGCCTGGCGGGCTGCGACTCGGTGAGCGCGGCCCGGCGGCTGAGCACTCGGTACAGCGCCTCGTGAGTGGCGAGGACGGTTCTAACCGTCCTTGCCACTCACGAGCCATACGGAAAGGAGTCCCTCGATGCCGCGCCTCGCTCCGCCCGTGACGGTGCGCCCTCGCGCCGACCGCGACCACGCCGACCGCATCGCCCTGTCGGCCGCGACGACCGACGGCGTGCACATGCGGACCGAGGACGTCCGCGCCTGGATCGCCGAACGCCGTGAGGCCAACGTCTTCCACGTCGAACGCATCCCGTTCGCCGATCTCGACCAGTGGTGGTTCGAGGACGTGACCGGCAATCTCGTGCACAGCAGCGGCCGGTTCTTCGCCATCGAGGGCCTGCACGTGGTCGAGGCCGACGGCCCGCACGGCGACGGCCCGTACCGCGAATGGCGGCAGCCGGTCATCAAACAGCCCGAGGTCGGCATTCTCGGCATCCTGGCCAAGGAGTTCGGCGGTGTCCTGCATTTCCTGATGCAGGCCAAGATGGAGCCGGGGAATCCGAACCTGGTGCAGCTCTCGCCGACCGTGCAGGCCACCCGCAGCAACTACACCAAGGCGCACGGCGGCACGAACGTCAAACTGATCGAGTACTTCGCCCCGCCCGACCCGGAGCGGATCATCGTCGACGTCCTCCAGGCCGAACAGGGCTCGTGGTTCTTCCGCAAGTCCAATCGCAACATGATCGTCGAGACCGTCGACGACGTGCCGCTGTGGGACGACTTCTGCTGGCTCACCCTCGGCCAGATCGCGGAGCTGATGCACGAGGACGAGACGATCAACATGAACGCCAGGAGCGTGTTGTCCTGTCTCCCGTACCACGACGAGGCTCCCGGCGCGCTGCTCTCCGACATCCAGCTCCTGTCGTGGTTCACGAACGAGCGTTCGCGCCACGACGTGCGCGCGCGGCGCATCCCGCTCACGGACGTCGACGGCTGGAAGCAGGGCGTCGAGGCGATCGAGCACGAGGACGGCCGGTACTTCAAGGTCCTCGCGGTCGCGGTCAAGGGGAGCAACCGCGAGAAGATCAGCTGGACCCAGCCGCTGCTGGAATCCGTCGGCACGGGGGTCGTCGCGTTCCTCGTGCGCGAGATCGGCGGCGTGCCGCACGTACTGGTGCACGCCCGCGCCGACGGCGGTTTCCTGGACACGGTCGAGCTGGCCCCGACCGTCCAGTGCACGCCCCACAACTACGCGCACCTGCCCGCGGAGAGCCGCCCGCCCTTCCTCGACTTCGTCCTCGACGCGCCGCGATCGCGGATCCGTTACGAGGCGGTACATTCCGAGGAGGGTGGCCGTTTCCTCAACGTCAGGGCCCGCTATCTCGCGATCGAGGCGGACGACACGACCGTGGCGCCGCCCGGTTACGCCTGGGTGACGCCTGCCCAGCTCACCGCGCTCACCCGGCACGGGCATTACGTCAACGTCGAAGCCCGCACCCTGCTCGCCTGTATCAACGCCGCGACGGCACAGCCGCAAGGAGAGGTATGACCAAGCTGATCACCGTCCTCGGGGCGTCGGGCTTCGTGGGCTCGGCCGTCACCCGCGCGCTGGCGTGGCAACCGATCCGGTTGCGAGCGGTGGCGCGCAGGCGGATCACGCCGCCGCCCGGCCCGGCCGAAACGACCGTCGTCGCCGCCGACCTCACCGACCGGTCCGCCTTGGCCGACGCGGTCGCGGGCTCGGACGCGATCGTGTACCTGCTGCTGGCGGACGGCGGCTGGCGGGTGGCCGAGACCGAGGAAGCCGAACGCGTGAACCTGGGCGTGATGCGCGATCTCGTCGAGGTCGTCAGCGGGAAACCTCCGCTGGTGATCTACGGCGGTGCCGCGTCGCAGGTCGGTGTGCCGCCACGCGAACCGATCGACGGGAGCGAACCCGACGAGCCGGGAACCCCTTACGACAAGCAGAAACTGGCCGCGGAGCAGATCCTCAAGAAGGCCACGGCCGAAGGCGTCGTGCGCGGGATCAGCCTGCGGCTGCCCACGGTGTTCGGGGAGAACCCGGCCGAAGGCGCGAACCTCGACCGCGGGGTCGTGTCCGCCATGGCGCGGCGGGCGCTCGACGGCCAGGACCTCACCATCTGGGGCGACGGCACCGTGCGCCGCGACCTCGTCCACGTCGAGGACATCGCGGCGGCGTTCACCGCGGCGCTGGCCGCCCCGGACGCACTCGTCGGCGGCCACTGGCTGCTCGGCGCCGGCCGGGGAGACCAGCTGGCCGACGTCTTCCGGCTCGTGGCCAGGGAAATGGCCGACCACACCGGACGGAGCCCGGTGGACGTGACCTGTGTGGAACCCCCGTCGCACGCGCCGTCGACGGATCTTCGCAGTGTCACCATCGATTCCACGCCGTTCCGGGCGATCACCGGCTGGCGTCCGGAGATCTCGTTGCCCGAAGGAGTGCGCCGCACCGTCGCCGCGCTGACCACCCCAGTTCACGGAAAGGCTCGCACATGACCACGCGCGTATGGGATTACCTCGCCGAGTACGAGACCGAACGGGAGGATCTGCTCGACGCGGTCGAGACGGTCTTCGATTCGGGGCAGCTCGTGCTCGGCGCGAGCCTGCGCGGTTTCGAAGCGGAATTCGCCGCCTACCACGGCATCGGGCACTGCGTCGGGCTCGACAACGGCACGAACGCGATCAAACTCGCCCTGCAGGCACTGGGCGTCGGGACGGGCGACGAGGTGATCACGGTGTCGAACACCGCCGCCCCGACCGTGGTCGCGATCGACGGCACCGGCGCCACTCCCGTCTTCGTCGACGTCCGCGAGGACGACTTCCTGATGGACACCGGCCAGGTCGAAGCCGCGATCACCGAACGCACCAAATGCCTGCTTCCCGTCCACTTGTACGGCCAGTGCGTGGACATGGCTCCGCTGAAGGAACTCGCGACGAAGCACGGTCTGTCCATTTTGGAGGATTGCGCCCAGGCGCACGGTGCCCGGCAGAACGGCACGATCGCGGGCACCACCGGGGACGCGGCCGCGTTCTCCTTCTATCCCACCAAGGTGCTCGGCGCGTACGGCGACGGTGGCGCGGCGATCACGTCCGACGAGACCGTGGCCGCGAAGCTGCGCAGGCTGCGGTACTACGGCATGGAAGAGCGCTACTACACCGTCGAGACGCCTGCCCACAACAGCCGGTTGGACGAGGTCCAGGCCGAGATCCTGCGGCGCAAGCTCAAGCGGCTCGACGCCTACACCGCCGGCCGCCGCGCCGTCGCCCAGCGCTATGTCGACGCCCTCGGCGACACCGAGCTGAAACTGCCGAAGACCGTTCCGGGCAACGAGCACGTGTACTACGTGTACGTCGTGCGGCATCCGCGTCGTGACGAGATCCTCGAACGTCTCAAGGCCTACGACCTCCACCTGAACATCAGCTACCCGTGGCCGGTGCACACCATGACCGGATTCGCCCACCTCGGCTACGGGAAGGGTTCGCTGCCGGTCACCGAGAAGCTGGCCGGCGAGATCTTCTCGCTGCCGATGTACCCCGCGCTCTCGCCCGATCTGCAGGACAAGGTCATCCACGCGGTCCGCGAAGTTCTTTCCACCCTCTGACCGAGCACAGGAGCAAGCCGTGCAAGCACGCAAACTCGCCGTCGAAGGCGCGATCGAGTTCACCCCGCGCGTCTTCCCCGACGACCGGGGCCTGTTCGTCTCGCCGTTCCAGGAAGAGGCCTTCGCCGAAGCCCACGGCAGCCCGCTCTTCCCGGTGGCGCAGACGAACCACAGCATGTCCAAACGTGGTGTGGTGCGGGGAATCCACTACACCGTGACGCCGCCGGGTATCGCGAAGTACGTCTACTGCGCCCGCGGCCGGGCGCTGGACATCATCGTCGACATCCGGGTCGGCTCTCCCACGTTCGGGAAATGGGACGCGGTCCTGATGGACCAGCGGGACTTCCGCACGATGTACTTCCCGGTCGGCGTCGGCCACGCCTTCGTGGCGCTCGAGGACGACACCGTCATGTCGTACATGCTTTCCGCGGGCTACGTGGCGCAGAACGAACTCGCCCTTTCCGCCCTGGATCCCGCGCTGGGCCTGCCGATCGGCACCGAGGTCGAGCCGACGCTGTCCGAACGCGACCAGGCCGCCATCACGCTCGCCGAGGCGGAGCGGCAGGGGCTGCTCCCCGACTACGCCACGAGCGTGGAACTGGAGCGGCAGCTGTCCGGGGTTTCGCTCTCCGCCTGATTTCTCCACCCGGCCGACGAGGGCCATCACGGAACCCGACCCGGCGCCGCCACACCGCGGCGCCGACCGTGATGGCCCTCGTCGGCGCGGGCGCATGACCGGGTAATCGATATCCAGGGCGGGCCGGGCGCACCGGCCCGCCGGGGGAAGGACGCCGAACTTGACGACCGATGGCCTTCAGCCGTCAGTGGACCCCAAGAACGACAACGCATTCCTCGGCTGGGTGCGAAAACACCAGCGGTGGTTGTACGCGGGCGTGGTGATCGCCCTGCTCACGCAGATGGCGATCGCGATGATCACGACCGCCGTGGAACAGTCCCCGACCATCGACGAGCCGGTCTACGTCGGCACCGCGGTGGTCTACATCGAAGAGCACAGCCTGCGGTACAACCCCGAGCATCCGCCGCTGGGCAAGCTGATCATCGCGGCCGGGGTGGCCTTCACCGACCCGAAGATCGCCCCCGGTTTCACCGGCCACGAGTGGGAACTCGGCAAGCACGTGGTCTACGAAGCGGGCAACGACCCGGACCGGCTGATGCTGTTCGCCCGGCTCCCGGTGATCCTGCTGACGCTGTTGTTCGGGCTGGTCGTCTTCGCGTTCGCTTCCGATCTGGCAGGCCGCGCCGGCGGGCTGCTGGCGCTCACCCTGTTCACGTTCTCGCCGGACGTCATCGCGCACGGATCGCTGGCCACGCTCGACGTCCCGGTGGCCGGTTTCCTGCTGACGTCGGTCTGGCTGGTGTGGCGTGCCCGGCGCCGGCCCGGGCTCTACCTCCCGCTCGCCGGGCTCGCCCTCGGCGCGGCCACGGCCACGAAGGTGCTTTCCCTGGTGGCGGTTCCGGTACTGGTCCCGCTGGCCGTGCTGTCCGTGTGGCACGCCCGCCGCGCCCGCGGGCTCGACCTGAAGAGCCCGGCCCTGCTGATCGGACGCGGGATGCTGGCGGGAGCCGGGATGGCGCTGATCGCCATCGCCGTGGTGTGGGCGTCGTACCTCGTCGTGGATCCGAGCCTGCATTGGGAGACGCCGTCGGGGATGCAACCCCTGCACGGGATGCGCACGCTGGTCGAGTGGCTGCCGTTCCCCCAGCCGTTGCGGGACGGTATGCGCTTCCAGTTCGAACTCGAAGACCATGTGTGGCACAACTTCCTGTTCGGCAGGCACTACACGGGTTCGCTCTGGTACTACGGACCCGCCGCGCTGCTGGTGAAGACACCGTTGGGCGCGCTGGCGATCTGGCTGGCGGGCGCCGCCGTGCTGCTGTCGGTCCGGCGCCTGCGTCCGGCGGCGCCGTACGTGCTCGCCCCGACGGCCCTGCTGATGGCCACGGCCATGGTCATCGTCCGCGACAACGGTGTGCGATACCTGGCTTTCGCGCCGATGTTCCTGGCCGTCGCCGCGGCCGCGGTCCTCGTCGTGCGCCGAAGGTGGGTGAAGGTGGCCGCGGTGGTCGTGGTGGCCTTCGCCGCGGTCAGTTCGCTGATGACGTTCCCGTACTACCTCCCGTATTCCAACGAGGCGTTCGGCGGGCCGGAGAACACGCACAAGTACCTGCTGGACTCGAACGTCGACTGGGGGCAGGATCTGGGCCGCCTGGCGGATCGTTTGAAACAGGACTACGCGGGCGAGCGGACCTGGCTCGTCTATCAGGGGAGCGGTCTGCCGTCGTACTACGGCATCGACGCCGCCGATCCACTCACGGTGCCCGAGGACCAGGTGCACGGCGTGCTCGCCGTGTCGGATTCCGCGGTCCTCGGTGCGTTCGCCGATCCCATGGGCGGGGGAGGGGCCGTCGGAAGCGGCCAAGGGGGCGACCTCGGCTCGCTGATCGCCGGCAGTACGCCGGTCGAGAGAGTGGGCCACTCCATGACGATCTACCGCCGCCCTTAAGACCCGCTCTGTCCACTTGAGACGATCGGTCACCGGGGTCGTGAGTGACGAAGCTCGTCCGGGGCCCTCTGGGCAGGCCGCTGACGTTGCGAAAGCCACTTTCCCAACCTTCAACGTTGCGAAAGTGGCTTTCGCAACATGGGCGCCTGCGGCGAGGCGGTCGGCTCGGGTGAGTGGCCGGGCTGAAGGCTCCCTTCACCGCATTAGACGCGGCGAAGGGAGCCTTCAGCCCGCCATCGAGCCCGCC
>Ga0307518_10002328_pt1 | contig 13868 bp, 18 predicted proteins | sample 25_EM_MG_FD_203889 | JGI IMG/M metagenome (GOLD analysis project Ga0307518, IMG submission 203889) | Populus trichocarpa ectomycorrhiza microbial communities from riparian zone in the Pacific Northwest, United States - 25_EM | ecosystem: Host-associated > Plants > Roots > Unclassified | place...
ATGCATGTTGTTGGCCGCCTCGTAATTTAGACGCAGAGGAACGAAGCCAACGCGCCAGGGGAATTTGTGAGAGGCTTGATCAGATTCAGAAGCGACTTGCGGTTGCGTACACTGTTGGGGTCATAAAAACGTATGTAGTCACCTTGCTTGGCAAGGTCTCTGTCACCCCCGTAAATCGTGAGAACGTGCCTCCTAACGTTCCGCGACTTGCCGCGCTTTACTAGCCCTAGTTCGAGAAAAGGGCTACGTAGATCTCCATCCTTCGATGTTTTTGGATGTATCTTCTGATGTAAGATTGGTGCTCTTGAAGATCGGTTGGAGGTGCCGCAGAATGCAAAAGTTTTAAAGGCCAAGTACTTCAGGTTTGTTTTCTTCTCCGTTGTTCTGCAAGCTCAGCAGCCAAAATGTCGGCCAGTGACGCAGCCTCAAAATCAAGTTCATCCCAGACCACAAGTGTCAAAATCGACATTCCCAAAGTGAGCAAATCTAACATAGTAGTGGTGCTTGACAGTCCCACCCGCTGCTCACACCAAATCCTACCACCAAACGCAAGCGCGTGGTAGTGTCGGACGACACGTCAGACTCTGCTGTCACTGAAAAATTGAGCAAGCCATCATTGCAAGGGATGAGGCCATTGAGCTTGCGAGGTGCTTCGGGGGGTGCGTTGTTTCACTCTCGAGTCTCAACCATGTAACACTCCAACCCTCATCCAAAGCATCCTTCGTCATCCTCAGTGAACATGCCAGCCCATCCCGACGGCTACTACCCACCTCCGCAACATTGCCGCATACCGACACCCACCACCATCTTGGGACGATGACAACGAGGGCTATGCTACCTTTACCAACGTGCAGTGACGGATAGTCGCCATACGAAACGACGCCTATGCTGACCATATCATTGTATGGAGTATATAGGAAGTGTACAAAGTTGCTATACATAGCTGTTTCAGAAGGCTTTCCATGAGAGAGAAGCTTGAAAATTGCCACCATGGTCCGATAAGCTCTTAGGTGCATGTTTTGAATTTATTGCTTTCGACTGACGTTTCTAGGCACTCGTTTCAGCCTTCCACATTGTCGGCCAAGCGGTCTATGTGCACGATCAGTGGCATGAGTAACCCCTTGGTGTATTGATTGACTCTTGCAGGTTGTGGCTTGAGTCTGGACCCTGCCATGTGTCAGAATATATGGCCGCTATGTGGCAAACTCACAAGACTAATTGATAGTTATTAGTTTTGATATATTAGCTGTCCTACCTACAAGATAAATAGTTTGTAGTCGTACTGTGTATATCCATCGTGTTTGGACCTGGTTCGCACCCATCCACCCATCGTGGTCACCCCGATTGACTCAGCATGCGAATTCTAACACAAACGCGATATCCTTCGTCGTTGTGCGTGTTGTTTTGCAGCTGTTGACCCCCAGTGAAAACTGGACATCACCTGGTGTGACGTAGTGTGACGCGATATGACTTTGAGGGTGGCTGTGAATGCAAGACATATCCCGACACATTCCTGTAATAAAAGGTTGACAAATATCATATTTGCGATATTCTGAGGCAGAGCGTGGTGTGGCAATATATTGCAATTTCGTGTGTGAACATAAAATATCATATCTAAGCATATCAGTGTACTCAAGTTCTTCGTTGTAACATATTCTCGCATGTGACAAAATATCTTCTTTACAGACTTCGCATTTCTCATGCAATATGCTCTAATATGACCAAATATTATTGCTTCAATTACTACTTAATGCCTACTAGTAATACCACCATCCTATAAACTTGAATGAGCCAGAATCGAATCGTGCAATGAGGATGCGATGAAGGTAGTGCTGAGGCTGTGCAGGTAAAGTCCAAGTGAAGTGCGGGCGGGCAAGAGAATTGAGACGAGACTGAACAAAAGAAGGTCCAAATGATGCGTGAGCATGCGAGAGAATGATTGATGCAACCAAGTTCTAAGTGCAGAGACGTACCTGGGTGCTGGAGGTGCGAAACGGCTCGTAGTCGAGATGGATGGCCTTGGGAGCCAGACAGACAGGTCGAGCGGGCAGAGAGACATGCCAGGCGTCAAAACGGATGCGGTAACGCATGGAAGCAAGCCAGATAATATCAGAATACCCCGAAAGTGCATGAAACCGCCAGACTCACCTGTAGAGGCTGCAAAGCAGCACTCCGAGGAGCCAAACGGCTGTGGCAGGGACGGCACGGACGCATCGAGCGTGTAAATGGATGTGCACAGCGCCGCACACGAGACAGAAACAGCTGCAGACGAAGCGGAGAACGTCAGACTGTGTCAAAACACGTCAAAACTGCAAAACCTACCTGCTAGAGGCACAAGACAGTCTGCAGACCAGTTGAATGGCTTCGAAAATCATGCAGACACGTCGAGCATGTATGCGGACATGCACAGCGTTGCAATGCCCACGGAAACGGCTGGAAACGCGCAGCAGAACATCAAAATGCGTCAAAAAAAACCGAGAAAACGAGAAGCTCACCATATCGGCCGAAATCGCAACACCCAAGCATGCTAGTCGATGGAAACAGGTCAGTGCAGGTAGTATCAAAGTATATATGCTGTTCAATGAACGCACCAGTCGAGGTGCCGGGGACTGCAAACTGACAGATCATCTTTGGACGAGTCGAGAGTGGAGACGAGATAGCTGGTGACAGGGTTGGTAACTGAAACGGACATGCTGGTGACGTAGACGGCACATCGAGCGGCGGCAGCGCTGCTAGCTGAAGAATACATACCGTTGTGTGAGGGTAGTTGTGCCTTACATTTGTTTGTTTGGGCGTGTAATTACATGTGGTTGTGCCTATGAGTATGAGTATGATTGCAGGTGCAGGTTGTGTGCAGAGGACTTGTAATAATAATCAATTGGCGAAAAGAGAAAACAGTACATACACAGATAGGGTCACAAGTGCATGTGGGCATGTTGGTGGCTGCACTGGATCATGTATGCTGGCAGGGGCGCCGGGTGCGCATACAGTGGGCTTGGGATGATAGAAAACAAGGTGGTTTCAGATTGATAAAAAGAACACTGAAAACACGTCAGTGAGACTGTCTGATCTGGCTGATCACAGCAGATTGCCTACCTGGGGCAAGTTGAGCCGAAGACTCGAAATAGTTGCAAGCAGAGGCCAAGGTCGCCTAAATGTCAATGAAAGCCTAAATATTGACAGAAAAATGAGAGTATTAGCAGTCGGGATGACTCCCAGGTTCATATGAACGAACCTGTACTTAGGTCGAAGCATGGGTTAGAAGGGGTCAACAACAAATGAATAGAGACGGACTTACTGCTGGAAGTTGCCAAACTGTCAACTGACCACAGTGCTATGACCACCAACTCTAAGCTGCCTCCTGGAGGCCAAATGCATGACCTAATGGGTCCTCTTGCAGGCGAAATGGGCAAGGCGCAAAAACGCTTGAAAATGGTACACCAAAGGCCACCAGATGGCCATGCAGGAAAAGGTCAGCAGGGAGTGAACAGAAACAATGACTTACTTAGTTATCAGGAATTTACAGTAGCTGAGCGGCTCTGTCATGGAAGGAACTGACAGTGAAGGACTTAGAAAAATATCTTGCTCAACATGCTGACATCATCACACAGTTAGTAGGTAACCTACCTTTGACATGACGTTGCAAAGGTAGCAAGGTCTGCAAAGCATTACATTGCTTTGCGGTTGACACCCAGTGAAAAGTAGACATCACGACGTGTGACCACAGCTTGGGAGATGTGATTCTCCTTATTAGGATTATGATTACATAGTGTCAAATATTAGCAAATCTCAAATGAAGCCTTTGCTTTACCTTTGCTTGCGCGGTCCGCCCAATGTCGACCTCGTCGTTGCGTTGCACGTTGCAAAACATTACATTGTCTTGCGCGTTCGCAAAGCAATGTAATGTTTTGCAATCCCGCTTTCCCTTTGTAATTGCAATCATCACGTCAAACGCAAGTTACTTGCGAACATGCAAGTGATGGCCTCCGCTCTCCTCGAGCATCCTACTGGACACCAATACGACTGCGTGTGTCTCAAGTATGGGTTCGGACGTACTCACAAGGTATCCCACACCGCATGGAATCAACACCTTGCCAACGCAGGCTCAGAGGACGAGCGCCATCGAATACGTATGGCCAGGCTCCTGGGCGAACAGATGACAAGTCTCCCTCCTCCTACCAAATATTCATCGCCGCCGGATCGCGATTATTCTGTGCCTCCCGGTGTTCGTAGGGCTGAGGCACGCCGAGGGCTTGCCAAGTGGGCAAGAGAGGCCTGTGACCCCAGTGAACATGTAGGACGGCGCAAACGTGCTCGTGTCAAGCAGCCCGGCTCTCCCGAGCCTTTTAATTTAGTGAACGAGGTGAGTGTTTTGGGTGTCTGTCTACTGACAATGATACTATCATATCCTCAGACAGGTGAGACTGCCGCTCTTTCACAGTCCCAGCCAGCGCGTCTGGATGAGGTATTTTTCCATTTAAACTTGTATTTACGGGTATCGGATAGATTCGATCGAGGACAACCAGATTCACGAGCATTCTCCTCCACCAGATTCGCGAGATGTGTGGGTACCTCCGCCCCCGCCTTCTCGGCCCCGCTCTCCACTAGATGAGCGAGGCAGGTCCCCAACACCTCGGCCCCCGCCTTCTCGGCCCCACTCTCCACTAGATGAGCGAGGCAGGTCCCCAACACCTCCGCCCCCGCCTTCTCGGCCCCGCTCTCCACTAGATGAGCGAGGCAGGTCCCCAACACCTCGGCCCCCGCCTTCTCGGCCCCACTCTCCACTAGATGAGCGAGGCAGGTCCCCAACACCTCCGCCCCCGCTCTCCACTAGATGAGCGAGGCAGGTCCCCAACACCTCCACCTCCACCCGAACGATGCCAGATCGCATATCAGCGACGCACTCGACCCCAAATCGATATCGAAGCTTTATCTGCCCAAGCTGTCCTTCCCAAACTGAAAGAGACGATGAAGTTTGTTGCAGCCCTTGCTTCTGCTACCTTAACAGACCCGGTCGCGAAGCTCAACACACCAGCCCTGGAGCGTATCCGTAACCCACCTCGTCAGCCCCTCGTCATCGACAATCCAGGTCATCGGCACAGCATATCTGTGTATCTCGCTACAGAACACTCTTCCGAGGCTACGTACAACAAAGTGTGCCAATCTACCACTCGGAACTTCTCAGATGCACAGGGTGTGGAAGACATCCTTTCATTTCACAAAGTAGAGAACCTTATCGCGACACTGACTGGCGTTGAGAAGGTCCAGCACGACATGTGCCCCAACAGCTGTGCAGCATTCACAGGCCCTTATTCCAAACTCGAGGAATGTCCGCTCTGTGGAGCTTCGCGTTGGAACCAAGAACGCTTACAAGGCACTAATGGCCGGAGCAAGGTGCCTTCTAAGAGATTCACTACTATTCCTCTAGGTCCACAGGTCCAGGCGCTCTATCGCAATCCTGACCAAGCCCATCACATGCGTTACTTACACGAGCGCACACAGGAAATCATTGCCGAACTTCGACAAACTGGGTCAATTTCTTTAGTCGATGACATTGCAGCAGGCTGGGACTATTTGGGCGCAGTTCTTGATGGCGATATCAAGGAGGATGACATCGTCATAATGGTCTCCCTTGATGGTGCTCAGCTCTACAAAAGCAAACAATCCGACTGCTGGATATATATTTGGATTATCCTTAACCTAGCACCTGACAAACGTTACAAGAAGGTCCACGTCTGCCCTGGTGGATTCATACCGGGTCCCAACAAACCCAAAAACATTGACTCGTTTCTATTTGTAGGTCTCCACCATATTGCAGCCCTTCAGCGTGAGGGTCTTCGCATCTGGGATGCGTCCCAAGGTCGCGTATTTTTGTCTGACCTTTATCTCCTCTTCACAACGGCTGATGGCCCTGGTCTTGTTTGTTGGGATGGGATGGTTGGACATAGTGGTAGGAACGGCTGTCGTGTCTATTGTCCTACTCCAGGGAGACGTAAAATCAATGGAACACACTACTACCCAGCGCTCTTAAGACCACGGGGAAACTGCGCACCAGGCAGTGATCACCCAGACATTGATGCCTTTCAGCTTCCCCTCGGTGGCTCTGGAGATTATGCCCACAACCTCGCACGCCTTGTTAGCGCTCCTAGTCAACGGCAGTGGGATATCCGCAAGACGGAAACTGGCATTACGAAGCCGCCTCTTATTCTTGGGCTCAACCCTGCTCGGTCGCTCGGAGTACCCTTGTGCATGACTATGGATCTCATGCATCTCGCTGGCAATCTTTCCGATCTTCTCATCTCACTCTGGCGTGGCGCAATGGAATGCGGTCCCACAGACAACAAAAGCTTGTGGGATTGGGCAGTCTTCTGTGATGAAGACCTTTGGACCGCACATGGACAAGCAGTCGAGAACGCCGGCATGTCTATTCCTGGCTCCTTCGACCGCAAACCACGCAATATTGCAGACAAAATCAATATGGACTATAAAACCTGGGAATTCCATTTATATATCTTCTGCCTCGCCCCTGCCCTCCTTTACAACATCCTCCCAGAACGCTACTGGACCAACTTCTGCAAGCTCGTACGTGGTATCCAGATTATGTCTCAGCACACCATCAACAAGGAAGATCTCAAGCACGCTTATGTTCTCCTTTGTTCATGGGGCCGCGAATTTGAACACATTTATTATCAACTCAGGCAAGACCGGCTTCATTTTATTCGCCCGTGCGTCCATCAAGTTCTCCACCTCGTAACCGAGACAATGCATAAGGGTCCCCCAATTTGCTATGCGCAGTGGACAATGGAGCGCACTATAGGAAACCTTGGTCAAGAGATTCGGCAGCCCTCCAAACCTTACGAAAATCTTGCTGAGGAGGGCGTGCGGCGATGCAGGGTGATTACTATATAATCTCGTATTTGAGCCAACTAACAACATCACTAGGTCAATGCGCTACTTGCAATTATGCCTGAACTCAATGATGAGATCAAGATGCATCCCATGGGCTCTGTTGACCTAGGAGATGGATACGTCCTACTACGCAAACGAGACAAGCGGCCCTGGCTCCCAACTGGAGAAGAGGCTTGCATCATCAGTGAGTTCATTGGCCGACCGCTTGACCGCTTCAAACGGTGGGCACGACTACGTCTTCCAAATGGACAAATCGCCTGATCTCTGTGGCGAGAATCTCTCAAATCGCCCTCTCAGATCCGGATCTCAAGAAATGTCAAGGTGAGGGCAATATCCATCATGTCACAAGATGCTAATAGTAGTTTAGTTTGTCTATAATGGGCGTGAACGATTTGGAGAAGTACAGTACTTTGCTAGGCTCACTATGCACGCAGCCGAAGAAGATGACGAGGAAGCATGGCGGTTCGAGGATGTTGCACTCACTCGCCTCTACTCTCTCCCGGATGAGGCACTTCTCAAGGATTCGTCACACACGTTTGTCTCATCAAAACTTTCTGGCGAATTTGCTGTCGTCTGCATCAAGTCAATCAAGAGCGTCGTGGGAATGATACCACACTGTCTTAAACGCCCTTCTGGTGCCACAGAAGATTGTTTTTTTTTGTTAGAAAAACCAGGACTCGATGTATCACAGCTAGGTATATCATACAACATGTATCAAGATGAGGATGATCAGGATGCGGACATCGAACAATAATAGAACATTACTTTGTACTTCTTCGATACTACACAGTAACAAGTGGATGTAATTAGAGAAGCGTCTGAGAAATGAAGGATGCGTGCAAGAGATGGGCGTCGGATAACAGTAAGGTCTACAGAAGTGTCCAAGAAATGAAGGATGCGTGCAAAAGATGGGCGTCGGATAACAGTAAAAAAACCTAAAAACCTAAGACACCTCCAGCTTTGCATGCTTGGCGGCAGGGCCTGCCGATCTGTCGGTTGGTGCCTTCCTTTTCGCAAGCTGTGTTGGGATGTCGGATGGATCAAAGCAAATGACCCACGGCTTGGCTGGACTTGTTCCATCCGGGTTTGTAGTGCGGGTAAGCACTCGGCAAGGAGAGGCGGAAATGGACTCGAACCTACAATAAATCAAAAGTGAAGAACATAATCGGAGGCAAGGAAACTTACTTTAATACATCACTGTCCCTGGCGTCCTCAGTTTCCGGCTCGAGCTTGCAATCAATGTCCTCGTCCTTGACATGGACAGGCATTGTCTGGAGGGACTCCTTGGCATCTCTGAGGACAGAAAGCTTGTTTCAGATCGTGTCGACTGTTCTGCTCGCATGGCTCGCCTTGCCAAACGCGTCCTGTACGCCGACAATTCCCTCATACGCCTTCCACAGCGCTGCATGAACAGCTCCAAGGTTGGCGCTAGCCTCCTCAACCTGTTCAAGCACTTCTCCCTCCAGTGTAGCCTTCTGTTCGGTAGAGAGGCTGCTGTTAATAGTATCAGCGCTTTTAACCAGTAGAAGAGTGACTTACACGTTATCTGCAGTGTCCTTTAGTCGGAATACGATTTTTTTGACGCCAGGTGATTGGATGTCAACAGAAAAAAAATGAGTCTTCCACTTGGAAAGAGAGCCAGCGACCTCGACGTATATAACGTCATCAACTGCACTGAGAACACACGTAGTTGGATCGGACGACATGAGTATGGGTATATAGATAAACGGAATTAAGAGAATAGGGCCGTGCGCACCTTAATTAAAGTTTAGCCTGTCGGAAAATGCCGAGTAGCACAATTATCATACCAAATCTACCCTACTCTCTACCTTTCTACCATCCACTTCCTCTCCTGTCCTCGACAGTGATGTCGTTAATCTTACCATCCAACGAGCCTAGCGGCTCTCTTCTTAATCATTCACCAACATTGCCCACTAGCCCCACTTTCCAGCCGACTTTCCCAGTAGTACCGCATTCCCCTGACATTAACTTTTCCCAGGCGACTGACATGTCGATGACATCATTCTCCACGTTTTCAAATGTAAGTCGTCTTTTTCTGACCTCAAGCTTACCGCAACTTTTTTTTTAGAACACATACAATCAGGTAGGCCTTCTACAAGAGCACAACAAGCTCTTAGAAGGCCAAGTAATGAAACTTACAGTAGAGAACAATACTCTCAGGTATGTGAAACTTATTCCACTACTTGTTAACTAGCGCTGAGCTTACATACTAGGTCCGCCTTCCAGTGCCTGGCGGGGGCAGTCGGTTTACACGATACAGACCCTTGCCAAGTTGATGCCAGCACTTCATTTCCTCAGCCATCATCCACCTCTTCGAAAGAACTTCCCCCGACTCCAGAGAAATACCCGCAGATCCAGTTCTGGGATCGAGAAGACTGGGACAAGTATCTCGAGTCCCCTGAAGGACAGAACAGCAAACGCGGAACAATGGGCTATCTTGAGGACAAGGATGGTAAGGCACCTTCGGTCAAGAAAGTGAAGGCAATCCGCAAGCTCCTGTGTGGAGGCTGGGTGGAGCTGGTGCACCAGGAGCTCGCACCTCCATCCTGGGGCAGACTCTCTGCCAGTGCACGCCAATTTATCCACAACCTCATGGAAAGTACTTTCCAAGACTTCAAATTTGCTAATAATGGGTGGAAACTCGACTACCTGGCTAGCACTACCTACCCTGCCTGGCAGAAGGGGAAGTTGGACGAGAATGGCAGGTGGAAGCCAAAGAAAGGCAAGGGTGTGAAGATCGAGGACAACGATGATGAAGACGATGACGAAGACGAAGATGACAGCACGGATGAGGTCGGCATGAAACGGAAGGCTTTGGCCTTCAAGTCAGAGGGACCAGGACCAGAAAAGAGATTCAAAGGTGTGTGCCATGTCCATTCACTGATTCGTCCAGCTAACATAAAATATACAGAGGATGATGATCTGACGCCATCCAGCTCAACGGCCTCATCTCCCCTCCCCCTTCTGACACATCCAAGTCATCATCCAATTTTACCGCTGAGAGTCTTCCGCCAGTGATGCCTGGTGTATCGCACACCAGTGCTGCTGATAATGACGAGGCCATTCCCTTCTCTGAGACTCCATGTGCCCATGTGGCGAAGGAGAGCAACTCGGATCCTGCTGCGACTGTCATCTCCATAAATCCACTGTGGGTAGCCTCAGATTTTTAGCAGTGTTACTAACAATTGTACATTCTAGTGCGGCTCTCGCTCTCGCTGCCAACAAGGCACGAGAGATCCCACCACTCCCCCTTCCTGATACCTCCCAAGCCAACTTCATGGCAGCCCCCGAACCATAGTCGAATGCAAGAATTCTCGAACTCGCAGATGCCGTTTTACCTGCCGCAGTGTCAACACCTGCTCCGCTCGACAATACCACAATGCCAGTTGGTAGCAAGCCTACCAAGGGGGGTGGAAAGGCAAAAATGCGGCCAGGTCCGACTAAAAATGGGCGGTACGTTCCACCCGCTGTGCATTAAAGCTTTCCCCATATGTTCCTAGCAATCTATGTGCTCACCGGTGGCGCAAGCAAGTCCAGTCGAACGGATCAACGGAGGAGTTCCAAAAATACTACAATGGCTTGACCGCCAAACAACGCAAGGTGAGCCACTTATTCTTCGAGGCGTTTGAAATCTCATATGATGCAGGCATATGATGACGAGGCCATGGCAGTGGTAAGTTTTCACTGGCACGTAACACAAGTCTAACTTCTTGGACAGGTTGCAGGCAATAATTGGGACACGAAGAACATCTGCAACAGCACGCTCTACTACTAGAACATTTCCCTCGCACGCTCGCACCATACGTTTGGACGCTTTCATTTCATTTCCTGGTCGCTTCAGATGCCGCACAGCTGCATTTCTCCTTTAGTACCCAGCATTCGTTCAGGAACTCGCTTGGACTTCGGACCTGCATATGTGCATGTTACCCCACTGTTTTATGTGTCAACCGCTCGCAGCATTCGTGTCCGCTTTCGACTAGCATGTACCAGTAGTAGCCGGCTAGTCGTATCCTGTATTATACTAAATGCAATGATATTTGGTCATATCGGAGCATATTTTGTAGCGCTTTGCGATGCTTGTTGAGGTCATACCCTATCACAACTGGGAATATTGTATCACAAATTGATCTAGTACGAGTATATTGGCAGCTATGATGTTTTATTTTTGAAACAAAAATCACATAAGTCGTCACACTGGGCTCTGCCCCCAAATATCGCAAATGTGAGATTTGGCAAGGTTTCATAGGCAAATATGATGATATATGTCTGGCGTTCACAGCCACGCTCAAACTCATATTTCGTCACGTAGGGTCACAGCCGGTGATGTCTACTTTTCACTGGGGTTGACATCGGGCGGATTGCGCATGCAAAGGTAAAGCAAAACGTTACATTTGAGATTTTGTAACATTTGACACTATCTAGGCATATGCTTAATAAGGAAATTCACATCTCGGCCCTTGGTGTCACACCAGGGGATGTCCACTTCTCACTGGGGTTGACCCCTGTCATTGTCCGTTCTCGCCATCGTATCATTGTCGTACTGTCGTTCCCTTGCTGTCGTAACTGCCATTTGGGGCCGAAGCCAAATCGTCATCGTCGTCTCCGCCGTACTGTTTCCCCTGTCGAACCCCCGTTGTCTGTTGCAGCCAAATCACCGCTGTCGTCACGTGTCACACGTCACAGTCACAGATCTCGCGTCATGCCAGACTCATCGCTGCACTTCACGAACCTGAATGAATCGAACTATGCTGAATGGTCGTTGTATATGCGATCTACCTTGATTAAGAAAGGTCTATGGAAAGTTGTTGAGGGATCAGAGACTCGCCCACTCGGCTCCCCCAATTTGAAAGCTGTCAAAGCATTTGAGCGCCGCCAAGCTGAAGCTCATGCTGAGATCGTCCTCCGCCTCGAACCGTCGCAGCTGCCGCACGCACACTCCACCGATCCCCACGTCCTCTGGGAAGAGCTCCAGCGCATGCATCGTGCCCAGGGCTTCGCCACGCGCATGACATTCCGTCGAAGGTTTAACACGATGACTAAGCATGCTGACCAATCAATGGGCAGTTGGATAGCTGATGTCCAGCAAGCCGCATTCCGCCTGAAAGAAGTCGGATATATTGCTACGGATGAGGACCAAGATACTCGTCCTTACTCAAGGCCTCCCCCCGTCCTATGACCCATTTATCATCTCCCTCGACGCAGCCATTGCCAATGGTACTACTACTGCTGATAACCCATCCATTTCACTTGAGGTCGTCAAGGCACGCTTACTAAATGAAGAATCACGTCAGCGCGCCGCCCATCCGGTAACGAGCCCTGACTCTGTCGCCCTTGCTGTCACCACTATTGCTTCGAAGCTGCGCCGCCCGCTCGAGCAGATCACCTGTTTCCACTGCAGAGAAAAAGGTCATTACCAGATCAGTTGCCCGAAACGGAAAGTGGAAGAGAAGGGCACTGCCGCCGCCATCTTCGAAGAAGAGCAGTCTTGGTGAAGTCGCGGGACATTTCTCCTTTTTTCTTCTTGTCTCCCTGTTGCTTTTGTACTTACTGTCTTGTTTCGTTTGCGGGAGAGTGTCAGAATATATGGCCGCTACATGGCAAACTCACAAGACTAATTGATAGTTATTAGTTTTGATATATTAGCTGTCCTACCTACAAGATAAATAGTTTGTAGTCGTACTGTGTATATCCATCGTGTTTGGACCTGGTTCGCACCCATCCGCCCATCGTGGTCACCCTGATCGACTCAGCACGTGAATTCTAACACCATGGCTACATGATAAGTAGAAAGCTCGTCTTGTATGCTAACATTAATAAATTCGCCTCATTCGTGTATTGACAACCTTTTCCACACCACGGGTATTTGACAAACTGCGGGTCTGCACAGGTTACACCGTACCCTTACCTGTGTGGGTTGCGGTGTGTACGGATACGGGTACGGTGTGCCATATTTCACTCACGGGTTAACCCATGCTCAACCCTAGAGGTGCGCCGTTTGAATGTGATTCTTATTTCATATGGCCACAAGTCTCTGTAATATAGTATACTGGGTGCCTGCAGTCAATGTTTCTCGAGTTCCTCACTGATCTGCTTACTAGTCCTACCCCCCGCCATCGTCATCGTTGTCGTTCAATTTCTTGATGGATGGATGGCTGTGAACATCCGATCCACGCTGGTAGTTGTTGTCATGGTGATCATGGTGGTGGATCATCTGCACTTTCATGACATCAGAATTGAGGCAACTTACCTGTCTCTGCTGAAAGTGTGTCCAGCAGGTGAATGGATGCACCAGTCGACTGTTTGCGTTCGGATGACACGCAATCAAACCAAGGCGTCATTGGCAACTGCAGGAGTGACATCGGGAGAGACGAAGGGTGATGTTGGTGGTAGATGAAGTGACTGCGAAGATTTTGCGGAAACAGCAATGACGTCGACTTAACACGCTGGCTGCAGAATCAGCGCATGTGTTACTAGACTGAGAAATCACAACGAAATGACTTACCTGGGATCGGATACAATTGTGATGCATGCCAAAGTGCTGCTGAGTCAAAACCCATGCTGGGCACGGGTCAGTCCTGTGATGAAGCTTCGATGTAGGTGAGTCGTTTGTTGACTCGGCACACTGCCAGATGCGTTCTGATGATTAAAGAGGGAGATGTGTTTGGGTCGCGTAGATAGGCATCGACGTCAAACAGAATGCTGTATTGTCTTAGATTGTCTTCCTCGCGCTGTGACATGCTCAGCATGGACAGGAACGGAAACAGATTGGTCGGACAACGGAATGCAATGGTTCCGTCTGCGGAAACATGGAGTGGACGGCTGGTAAATGACCTTGGACCCTATAAGTGTTTTCAATCATGGATGTAGAGCATGATGGTATTCGGACGCCCGTTATTCAATCCTCTCGAAAGCTTGAACCAAGCAAGGTTCATGCCGGC
>Ga0307518_10002329_pt1 | contig 13857 bp, 3 predicted proteins | sample 25_EM_MG_FD_203889 | JGI IMG/M metagenome (GOLD analysis project Ga0307518, IMG submission 203889) | Populus trichocarpa ectomycorrhiza microbial communities from riparian zone in the Pacific Northwest, United States - 25_EM | ecosystem: Host-associated > Plants > Roots > Unclassified | place...
AGATGTTTTTAAGGTAAAAAAACACTTAATCTTGACTTTTCTTATTATATGAAAATATTTAATGTAAAAATCAATTGTTTAGTTGGCTGAAATTTTCACCAATAATAATTTTTTCTTTTTAAAACAGAATCCAGTGACGTCCTCTCTCTCCTCGGCATAAAAAAAAGATTGAAAAAAAAATAAAAGTAAAGTTTGTTACTAAAATGTATTTTTTAAAAAAATTAAAGGAACCGATTAAATCTAATAACTTTAAAAGATAGGGAATTAAAATGAATTTTTCAAATAAATTGCATAGATATTAGATACAACCTATTTTACCTGTGTTTTCCATTTAAATTATATATCTTTTAATTCAACTTTCACCTCAAAAAAATATGTAATTGAGTTATAATTTTAACTGAGATAATTTAATTGCGTGCAAACAAAGTTTAAGTATTAAATTAAATTATTTTTAATTAAAATTATCTATTTTAATTTACAGTAATTCGTGAGAGAGCACGTAATCAAGATAGAAATAGTGACAATGCAATATCTTTTAGCTTTGTACTTAATAACTATAGATTAATATATTAAATTAAAAAAAAACTATATATGAACAGCTGATCCAATCAGGAATACGACAAAGATTTAATCTGAAACCGGGTTATACAATTTCCGAATCAATTTCAACCCGGTTTAAGATGAATATGGAAACAGAGGAGGTAAAACTCTAACACCAACAAATTGTAGTTTCTGATTTTATCGTTTAAGGCTGGACTCTTTAGTATATGTTCGTTGAGGTTGTCAAAGATATCCGATATTTCATTCCTTTCCCTCACCTCCAGAGGTCTTTTTTTATCAATTTTTTACTGAGCTCAGCAAAGAACCTCGTAGCTTAAAAACCCTGAGATATCCTTATTTTCAAGTGTTCTTAAGTTCAAACTCTGCCTTTAATGCCAGAAAATAATTAACAACAATGTGCTCATGCGGCATCCTTTGGCAGGATCAATTGTTTATTCTAAGGAAAAATGGGATTGAATAGAAATGCACTCACTACATAAAACAATAAAAGAAAATTTAATTAGAGACCAACACTATATATATATATATATATACCTTTTTTTGCATTACAACATGTTTTTATTTAAAAATATATTAAATTGATGTATTCTTAAGGTTTTTTTATGATTGCAATGTATTGATATAAAAAAATTATTTTAATATATTTTTAAATGAAAAAACTAATAACACATCAATTATAAAATGATACTGAGAAATTTAATAAGAAGTAAAAAACTGATTGACTTGCTCCATAATATTAGATGATGGACTAGATTCACTTAAATATTTCTTAAACATTAAACTGCTAGGAAAATTTGTCATGGAATCACCTAATTGACCCAATAGACATTGGTTTGATCATCAATTTACTAGTTTTAATAGTTTTTCAATTACTAATCAAGCTCACATATAAATAATTTCTTATCCAAGAACACCCTCAATCTCTTAGGTCTCGCTCGTTTTTGTGATTTGCTTGGACCACGGTGCTTTTAACCAATAAAAAGATTTGTAAAACGGAAGCATCTTTTCTATATTAAAATTATATTATTTTTGCATTTGAGAAATCTTTTGAGAGAAACTAAAATCAGATTTTACAGTGGATCACGTGGTTATCTCAATAACTGCCACGTATACGAGGTCAAGTACCGAAGGACGGCGTCTTAAGAAGTTACATTTTCGAGGGAGAAGACTTTTTGCTAGAAAATTTTAAATGAAACCTAGATTTTTTTCTGTGAATAGTTTTTATAGTGGTTATTATTTTTTAAAATATTTTTATTTGATAATAAATTAAAATAATTATTTTATTTTTAACAATTTATATTTAATATTAAAATATCAAAACAATCTAAAAAATAAAAAAAATATTTTCCTACAAAAATAATTTCAAACAATAAAAATAAAAATAAACATAAACGTATATTAGCATGCTGATTAGCTTGAGTTTTTATTTATGATATAAATAATCATTCTTCGACGAGGAATAGTTTTATGCTTAAGTCGATATATATATATATATTAAATAAACCCAATTCATATTTAATATCATGTACTAACTAACAAATTTATTAAAAATTTATCCAAAACCATCAATTTAATATATTATATTTAAAATGTAAATATTTTCCTATTTAATATCATAATCATAATTATTAAAATGGGAAAATTAATAACACATCGATTATAAAATGATATGGACAAATTAATAAATTATATTTAGTTTCTGCACAAGTAACGAGAATAGTTTTTAGAGTGATCCTCGTAAAGTATTAACTACTCATTACTTTAATTTATTTCGCCCGTCTCGCGCTCGTCTTTGTAATTTGCTTGGGGCTACGGCACAGTGCATTACGTGGTAGCCTCCACAACTGCCACGTATAGGAGTTTTTCTTTTTTTTGGTTGACATCACGTATATGAGGTTAACTAGCAAAGAATGCGTCTTTGAGACTGTAGACGTTTTTTCTTTTTCTTTTTTGTTTTTTTAAGAAGACGTCGGCCATCGTTTTCCAAAGTCGTGCATGGGGTCCATGCGTGTTTCGGTAGGAAAGCTCTCCTATATAAAGAGAATTGCCTTCGAGTCATGGAGACTCAAACAAAGAGTCTGATATATACGATGGAAGGGATGAGATAGGTGAGATTAGCAGGGGGCAAAACGGCACGAGAAAGGGCCAAAAGGAAGTAAGAGTAGAGTTGGAAGAAATAAGAGAAGAGTCGAGCCAAACTAAAAGAGGAAACTAATATAATCTCTCTGCAGAATGCTGCAAAGCAACATCGTCTAGATCTGAAACATAAGATCAAGCAGAAGTTGGTTTGCTGCACTCTGCTGGGAGATTAGATTAGTTTCCTCTTCTAGTTTGACAGCCTCTTCTCTTATTTCCTCAAACTTCTCCCTGACTTCCTTTTGCCCCTCTCTTATGCGTTTTTGGCCCCCGCTAATCTCACCCATCTTGTTACCTTTTTTCATCAGACAGGAAACCAGAGATTTAAAATGGCGTGCTTAATTTTTGTCATCTTGGTTCTGAAGCTGAAATTCCATTTCCATAATCACTAATTAATCAGGCATGTATGCTCTTTATTTCTTTTGGGTTTTATGCGTATGCTATCGTGTTGTTTGCAAGGATTTTTGTAACCTGCAACAAGCACCTTGTTCAAATAAAAGCATGCAAAGATTTCTATATCATGCTCTGTATCAGACAAGGGAGAAAGGGAAATTTTCATTAATGAGATTTTCTGTTTTCTGGTCATGAATTTGGATATTCTTTGAAGTCAGAATAATCAAGAACAACAGGAGATGTTCGCCCTGATGGGACGGAAAGGGAAAGCGCAGCAGGTGGAGAAAAGAAGACTAATTTTCCGTGAAAGCAATGTTTTCGATTTGGGTTTACTTCCCGTAGAATGACCGAGAAGAAGGAGAATGGACTCTGGCAAAAGGTCAATGCAGAGGCACAATTCCTGGAAGCTTTTCTCCTTTTTCCTTCAAGGGCGCCTATTGTCAACTCCAGCCAGCTATTCGCTGAACAAGTGATAACACATGCCCAACTTGTTCAGAAAGACTAAAAGCAAGGGAGCAGTCCAATTGGGCTGCTAATAGCAACAAGAGACAAATGATCCACAAAGCAACAAAAAACTCTACTGGTGTATCGGTATAAACATGCTGTTGTCACACATCTTACCATATTTCGGACCTTATATTGTGTGAACGTCCGGCAGAAAGTTGAATTCAGAATAGTTTTTATTTTTTTTAATTTCCAATCATTATACAAGGTATATTACTCCCCTAACAAATGTTACAATGAGTTGTTTCCTTGTTATGTTGTTAAGAAGATTAGGTTTTGTTCTTTCCATTTTCTTTAGATGAATCATCACTTCTCCAGGCTAACGAAGACCGTTTCCTTTCCGGGCCAGTGTCGATAGAGGTATGTAGAGAAGGGTAAACATTCAGTGGAGCTCTTGTTTTAGACTTTTAGTGGGCGATTCCGGACTACTATGATAGAGCTCCGATGAGGTCTATGTAAACCGTGGCCTAGTTTAGCCCACCGAAGCTGATGAAGCCTGACTAAAGATTAACGATTGCCGTCTTTTTTAAGTTCAGATCCCCATGAACAGATATTGAGTCGACCGAGAAGAGCCCAAATCAAAAAGCCAACCCAAACTGAAACACCCCCTCCACCTCCCTTTTCCCCCCTCCCTAGTGTGGTACCCATCAATCATCATGACTCTAACATGATGGAGGATGATCCTCCACTGCATAAAAAGAAGAGAAAGAAAAAGACAAACATCCAATCCTATGATTCTTCAAATGGGAACCCAACAGTTGGGTTTTTGTCGCTTTAAAGGTATTGCTTGCATTGAATCAACCTTTTTGAGCAACTAGCTAGGAGGACTAGATGCCCAACCGTTCTTTATCAACCGATCCTGCTCTTTCTGACTCGTGCAGGACTGGGTGCCCCAAACTAACTCATCAATTAAATACACGCATAGGATTATATATTATTGCACATATTAATTTTTATTATATATAAATATATCAAATTATTTTTTTAAAAAAATATATAGAAAGCTGACTCGATCTGGAATATAGCATGGACTTAGTTTTAAACCAGGTTATACAATATCCGATTTATTTTTAACCCGATTTAAATGGGGATAGAGAATAAAAAGAAGAAGCTAAAAATCTAACTCATTCAACCCTCATTGTTGTCTCGAGACATCCAATATTCCCTCCCTTTTCCTCACTATGACGGGAATATTTTTTTAGTAAAATCAGTGAAATGTTGAGAGAAATTATTAGATAAATATAATCCATCCATTAAAGATCATGGACCACCTATAAATTTATTACAAATAATTAAATTTATCAGCGTCATTAGCTTAATAAATCATATTTAGAATGTGAATCTTTTTATGTTTAATGTTAAAACAATTAATCATAATTACGAAATGAGAAAATTAACAGCATATTAATTACGAAAACGATGTGAATAAATTCAATAAGAAGTAAAAGTTTTATTGACACTGAATTGATAGGAGGATTTATTGTAGAAGCATCCAGTTGGCCCGTTATATATTGGTTAGATTAATTTAATAATTTAATAATTTATCTATTATTGTCCATAGAAAACCGAAGTTTCTCCTCTACCATAAAAAAATATTGACATTACTCTGATGCCTCGTTAATAAAAGTTTAAGATTAAAGTATTTATTTATTTTAAAAGATTTACTTTCTTTATAATTTTATGTAATCTCAAATTCAAGTCATGTGGTTACTAATATTAATAGTCATTGAATGCTTATTTAGTTATTAATTTTAAAATTCATAGAAATTAATCAAAATACATTCAAACTAATATAGAAACTCACATGAATAATAATAATAAAAAGCATTGCCATTTCTCCTCATATTTAGTAAAAACATGAACCGAACTCCAAAACCAATCACGACTAACGTCGGAATTACTTGAATCGTTGTGAGGTGGACGTAAGCTTCATGTTCTTAACCAAACCAACCAATTAACTCAGGCCACTTAACAGCCCAAACCCAATTCAAAACATAATTTTAACATAAGGTTTAAATAATAAATCGCACAATTAAATGAATGAGGATAATTATTCATGCCTTTTGCCTTTTTGCCATTTCATTCATAAAATTATCAAAAAGGAAAAAAAGGCGAGATCAGGTGAGAGGTTGACGTTGGGAGTTTACTCATCTCTCTCTGATAATTCGTCTCGTGCGTTCAAAAACATAGTGAGTGGTGGTTTCCTGCATCATCTGTTGATCGTTGACTTCTTCTTTTTGTTATTTATTTAAGTTTTTGCAATAAAATTTTATTAATTATTAGAAGCATAAAACATTCATGCCGTGTTGATCAAATTATTTTATGTCCTAAACCCTAATGCTTTCGAGAGGAATGGACCGTTTTCCCGTGTGCCTCCCGTGTCTCTCTAACCCCCCAGCCAGCGTTCGAGGAAATTCCAATCAACCGTAGAAGGAAATTGTCTTTCCTTTATTTTAAATGTTCGAGGAATTACTAGATATATCAAAAACAATATATATTTTTTTTAATACAAACATAAGATTCATCATGAAATTTATTCATGGATTCACCGATACGAGAAATTTCCTGGGAGAGAGAAAATTTCATTTATGAGATTTTCCGTTTTCTGGTCAGGAATTGGGATACTCTTTGAAGTCAAAATAATCAAGAATAATGGGAGGTGTTTGCTCTGATTGGACGGAAAGGAACAGCGCGAAAGCTGGAGAAAAGAAGATAATTTTTTTTCCGTCAAAGCAATGTTTTTTTTTCTTCTTGCCTTTATCATATGGAAAAAGCAAGAAGAAAGAGGGAGGACTCTGGTAAATGGACACCGCAGAGGCACAACTCCTGGGAACCGTCGTCTTTTTTTCCTTCGAGAGCTATTGTCAACTCCTGCGTGCTGTTCGAGGTAGTGCTCGAGGAAGCAGTCCAATTGGGCTGCTAAGTAACAAGAGACAAATGATCCACGAAGCAACACAAAATTCTACTGATGTATAAACAAAATTTTATGGGATTGTGGTTTTGTTCTTTCAATTTTCTCTACCAGACCCATCACTTTTCCAGCCTTACTGGGCCGTTTCTCTTTTGGGCCAGTGACGATAGAGGTTCGTGAAGAAAGGTAAACTTTCGGGTTGGAGAAAAACATTTAAAGTGTAAAAAACAAATTAGGTATTAATGACGTGTTTTTTAAAATAATAGATATTAATCATGAATTAAATGATTTTTTTTATCTAATATTGAGATAAAAAAATGTCATGAGCTGCAAAATTTACAAAATTAATCTAAAAAAAATAAATTGAAAAGTTAAATCTTTTGAAATCAATATTAATTGATAAAATTGATAAAAAAAAATAGCATTTATTTTTTAAAAAACTAAATAAATTTGAGTTAACTAAACAAACTTGCAACGTAAATTATGTACATCATCGGATTTAATAAATTTTTTATCCCATTAATTATTTTTTATTTAATTATACTATAATAAAATGCATATTAATTTTTTGTATCAAATATTTTTCTCATAAGTAAAAAAATTATGATAGGCAAATATTGTCGGGATAGTAAAAGTATATAATTAATAAAGAATAATGAAATTGTATTAAAAAATAAGGGGCGGAAAAATTATTAAAAAAAACAAAAAAATATTTTATTGCTAAGAATCCAACTCATTCAACCCGTTGTTGTTGTCTCAAGACATCCAATATTTTATTGCTCTCTTCCTTTCCCTCACTGTCATCTGTTTTATTTATTGTTAAAGTTATTAATGCAACTTAGATTGAAATTTAAAGCTCAAAGATTAATGAGCGCGGTCAATGAACCTCCTAGATAATCGAGAAGGTGTTTGTTTACGCGTTAATTTTAATTTTTAAAATAAATTGTGTAAATAACGCGTTTGATAATATTAAAATTTAATTTATTATTTGTGTGGGACCTATATATTTAATGTTAGAACCGTCAGTTCGTCCAAAGCAGCTGAGAGCTGCTTCTCCCACTACCGCGTCTATGCCAGGTGAATTAATTCACCTGGCACTATTTAGTTCACGTGAACAGTGCGAAGTGAATTTTACTTTGTACCGTTCACGTGAACAATGTCTTCACTGTTCATTGGACCGCGTCCGACCCAGTAAAAAAATGATTTTTTTTTAAAATTGTGTTTTACTCGAAAAACTATATTTAATATTATTTAATAACACTATATAAATTAGAAGGACCTTGCATGATGATGTAGCATTCGCGGAATTTGATCGCAATTTCAATTTTATTTCTAATGATATTTTACCCGATTTTTTTGCACGCTCAAAAAACCATGGAAACTATAGTCCTTATCAGATAAATTTCATACGTGATGAAATTGTAGATAAGTTAATGGAATAATAAAAAATATTTGATAAAAAATATTATTTATTTAATGATATAATAGTGGTAGTTAAATCTACAATATTTAAATTAAAAATCATCAATATTAATATATATATTTTTTAGTTATTTTATAACCTCAATTTGAAAAGCATGTTAAACCAAACACATTAAACTACTTTTTATTCAACCTCAATTTCAACCACAGTTTTAACCAAACATATATAAATACCAAATCAACCTCAACAAAAAGTATTTTTTTATAAAACATCTTTTTTCAAACCACAACAACAAAAACTACCACAATACCAAACACATTCAGCCTGAGATGTTGTTGGCATAGAAAAACACTCGATTCCTGGAAAAAAAATACGAAAAATAGAAATAATAATATCATGAACTAGTCAATAAATTTATTATAAATTATTAAGATTATTTAAATCATCAATTTATTAAATTATATTTAGAATGTGTATTCTTTTACATTTAATAACAATGATAAATGAGAAAATTAACAGCATATAAATTACAAAAAAGAAATAGATAAATTTATTAAAATGTGAAATTTTTTATTGCTGTGCGCAGAATCTTAGATAATAAAGTGACAAGAAGATTTGCCACAAAGCACCTAGTTTACCCATTAGATATTGGTTATATCGATTTAATGGTGTTTTTATTAGTTTTATAATTTATCAATTATTGTCTTTCATAAAATAAATAAAAAAGATAGTATTTAAAATATTGTGCAAAACTCACGCAAACAATATTTTATCAATTATTTCCAAATCGCAAGGCTTACAATCACTAATTAAAAATATACATAAATATATTAAAGAAATAAATATTCATGTCGTTTTATAATTTAGTCCAAATTACAATTATTTATCAATTTTTTTAAAATTACAATTTATAACTTGAATTTTGTTGCGTGTATATCAGTTTATATTCTAAATTATTTTATAGATTAGTTTATTTTATATTGATCAATAATATAAACTATGATTTTTTAAAAATTTATTTTTTAAAAGTTAATAAACAAGTGTAATTTGATTAAAAATAGAATGACAGAGGTAATTCTTTCTATATTAAAACTCAAAACCTAATTACATTTTTTATTTTAAAAATCTCTTGTACATATCACATTAATTCTGCTGACAGCAAAAATCACAGACAAAGGTGGCTGCCGTCACAAGGAATGCCGTTAATCTCCCCCCAATAAATTATTGCGCCGTTACTCCTCTCTCATGCTGTTGCAGCGTCCATGATACGTACAGCTAGGAAAAACATAAGCCACCTCCAAAAGCCATTCGGTTGCTTGAATGCTGTAAGGCGTGCCTAAGCTTTATGTGCTTAACCGAACCAACCAATTAATCCATGCCACTTAAAAACCAAAACCCAATTTAAGACATAATTTTAACTTAAGGTTTAATTAATAAATCATCCGTTGGTCGTTGACTTTGTTTTCTTTTTACAAGACAAATTGATTAATTACTAGAAGCATAAACATTCATGTCGTATTGCTGAAGTGTATTTAATGTCCTAAATCCTAATAAAATCTTACTCTCGAGAGAAATGAGCCATTTTTCCGCGTGTCTCTCGTAGAGGAAATTTCAATCAACCATACAGGGAAATCATCTTTCCTTTGCTATATATTAATTTTCTTTGTAATTGCCTCTTTTCTTGCTTGCTCTCCTGGTTTCTTCTTCTTCTTTTTTAGTGATAAGGAGAAATTAATTATTAGAAATATAAAAAATAATATTTTTTTTTTAATATTAACATATGATTCACCATGAAATTTATTCACGAATTCACTTTTATATGAGATAAAGGAATGTTTCTAATATATTAATAATTTATTCTCCAATAGAGTAATTTATGATATGATTTGGTATTGCTTGTTTGATTTTTTTAATCATTCTTAAAATGTATTTGGTGTAATGATTTTAATATATGATGATATTAAAATTAACCAAAAGAAAAAAAATTCATAAAATCGGTAATTTAATGACTTTTGAAATGAGATTACTTTATAAAATTATAATTGGTGTATGAACATAGAAATTGAGTAAACCGACGGATTTTCCACGAACATAAAAAATCGGGTAGGTGTCGAAATTTCGAGGTGGATTCCTAGGGTGTAGATTTTCTCCTATAAATTGCAATTTCGTGTGTACAAGTTTTACATGGAACAACGAAGAGCAACAAGGATTTCAGGAAGCAACTGAGATGGATTGACAACATGCTAGTCAAGTGTCGGTCGAATGAGTATATATACTTGAATCACCGGTGAATTGATGGATGAGATTAGCTGGGGACATAAACGCATAAGGATCGAAGTGGTGCAAGAGAAAAATCTGAAGAACAAAGCAGTAAAAGAATTTGCAGAAAACTTGCTACTTTTGCGTATCTTTATGCGTTTTTGTCCCTCGCAAATCTCATTCATGTCGAAGGTCTAGATTGGCTTGATTTGACAAGGGATTAAAGCATTTCCTCAAAGAAGGAATGGGGGGTAACGTTTTTTTTATCCAAGCCTCCAAGGTACATTATAAGTATTTATGTTCTTGTTATCTCTTTGAAGGAACTTCATATTTTGTTCTTTGTCAAACAGGTTAATTATGATCTGAATTCTTCGTTAGGTTAGTGAATTGGGATACTTTCTGAAGCCGAAAGAAGGTGGAAAAAAAAAAGAAATTGAAGGGTGGGTTCCGGTGGAACAAGAAGGAAACGTGTGAGATGGAGAAAAAAGTAGGGAACGTTTTCCGAGGTTGTCATGCAACAAAGGCAAAGGAAAAAAGGATTTCCTTTTTATGCTTTTATTTTTTTCTATGCCTTTTCTTTTCTTGTCCAATTCTCATGAATATTGTCTTTTTTTCCAAGACTTGAAGCCTCATAGTCTGGCTGGTGCTGCTCCTAATTTGATACCATCTTGTCTCCTTTGGGGGTATAACGATATCACTATCAATCTATAGTTTTTAAATTTGTTTCAAAGCGCGTGTAATATCTTGTAAAATTGCTGGAGGGTACTTAATAAATGACTTGCTTTATTTTTTTTCTTCGTTAAATTGTTATTCTCTTATCTTTTCTTTTCTAAAAATCCAAATACGTTATATTTTTTCAAAGAAATTCATAAAAACTTGGGGCAAAAAAAGAGTTAAACAAGCTCTCAATTACTTGTTGTTACTGGTTATTAGCAAGCTTGCACGTTATTAAAGTAAATTGAACAATTAAAGTTGACACTGCGATTTTCGAATAATAAGAGCTCAAGTAGATCAGTGGGAGAATTATAGTACTAAATTGTACTTTAATTATACTTGATTCTCGTAGCTTCCTTGTGGTTTCAATTTATGAGATAAAAAATATTAGCCACATGACACAGATTTCCCTTTTTTTCAATGAGATGATCATCTTAATTTACATAAATACAAACATAAATTAAATAAACAAGGTGAGGTCGAGTTAAGTCAGGTTGGCTTGTGACCAGGCTAGACAGTAAAGTGGTCGAGTCCAATGATCCTTTCGTCAAACCAGATGTTGTGACCTTGGTATGAGCTAGCCCCCCACGGTCCCCCCTTGAATTAGAGGGGCTCTCATCCATCATGGATTGGTGCCAAAAAAAACCCAAAAAACAAGGTGGGAGAGGCAGGATAAGCTCACATAAGAATCCAATAATCATGGGTTCCACGAGGATGTTGAAACGAATTACATGAATATATTGAATGGAGAATTAAATTCATAAAATTACTTACATAACAAACAAGATTTAATTCACTAATTTCAATATAAGCATGGATCCTTCAGATTTATTTGTAGAATATTATTATTGTATTTTTTCAAAAAAATTACTGATTTAGTTATTGAAAAGTCTCTAAAATATTATGGACACTCAAGAAAAATAAATTAAATTGCTAAAATTAAAAGATTAACTGATAATTTAAAATATAAATTAAAAAGTATAATTGTATATTCATAAAAAAAATCAATATGGTTTGCGTGAGAAATTGGAAAAGACTGAAAAAGAAACTGAAGTAAACGGAAGGTTGGGATCTTGATGGTGACGCCATTTCAAATAATTGATCACAGTTTGAAGACTTTTTGGCATTTTCTTCAAAATTTTCTCTTACTGTCCTTTCGGTCCCTCCCCTGAGCGTTTTAGTCCTTCGCCAATGTCAGGTTGTCATCTGGGATCGATGAGTGGCATCTTTCTATAGGTAATTAGCTGAGTGCGTCCTCCGCACCCACTGCCCTCAAGGGACTTTTTTTTTTCTGACGTTGCTCATGCATCAATGAACCAATGAGTAGCATTTCCAGATAAAAAAACAAAACAAAACAAAAGAATTTGCTCTAACAAATAATTGCTATCATTTTCTCCAGGTTATGATATGATCCGAGACCAATGTGTAATCGGAATAAGTTTTTTTTGTGAAACTTTGGAGATATTTATTATAGAACTCCAATTCTTTTTGGAATTGCTTATTAATTAAACTTTATTTGGTATGAATCGAGAATTTTGAAAAATAAAGTTATGATATATATTTAAAAAAATCATAGCTAGTTTAAGAAAAAATAAACTATTAGATATTATTTATATATAATTTTATTATAATTTCTAACATACATTGTTGTCTCATGCATTCTGGGTCATCACTTGGTGTCGGTTCAATGGGACAAGAAGAGGGCATGTCGAATTGGAGAAGAAAAGCATGTTGTGGGGTCGTTCCGCAGCTTAGCCATTAAATAAGAGAATTGTTTTATATAGGTTTTTTTTTTCCAGTCCAATTCTTCATTAATGCGAGTATAATAATAGGAAGGAATTTAATTTCTGGAGAAAAAAAATGCGGGGTTAATCCATCATTTGCCACTCCACTCTAACACCAATCTGCGGCTCCTTTAGACTTTAGAGGCGCTTCGAGAGAACTTCTCAACCGAGTTACCAACAGCAACAAGATCGACAAATTAGAATACTGCTTTTATTTTAAAATTTATATTTATTTATATATAATTAGCTAGATTTTATAGAAAAAAAAAGTGAGAAACCACACACACAAAAAAAATTATTTAGTTTACATATATATATAACAAATGATACAGTATTGTGGTGTTGCATAAAAATAAATCCAAAACTTACACCACCCTTTATCTAGTTGGAGTACAGCCCATCTTATCTACCAAAATCCACTAAATTATGTATAAATTTTTGTTCTCTCTCATAATTTGTAATATATTAGAATTAAATAACATGGTTAAATGTATTTTTTATATATATAAATAACTTAGGAAAGTAATTGTAAATAAGGCACAACAAAAACAGTTTAATTAATTAATATTATTGAAAAAAAATTACAATAAGAGAAAAACTAACGTTTACTTCACACATGGGCACCAAAAAGTGGCTTTTGATTAGACTCAAAAGCGGCACAGACTTGGGTGCTTTTTTATGAATCTTTTTCTTCGTTTTTTCGGTAACGTATCATGAGTTGATAACTATTCTATAAGATCCAGTAGTCACGCAAGCGGCAGAATATCTCTCTCTTCTATTAATGGAAGAAAAGATGAAGCAGCTTCACAGGAAGAGGGAAGGAAAATTGTCTGCCTCGAGAGTAAATTTCTAAAACATTTCGTGTTTTATACAGCACCATCCCGTGTAGGAATATTTAAAACGCTGCTTCTTTCTTCTTCTTTTTTATGAGGATATTGGAAATTAATTCTTCTTGCTTCTTCAGATTTTGTCTTCCAAATACATACATCAAATGTTCTTTTATTCTTCTTTGAAGAAAAAATACAAGCGAAAATATTTCACTGGAAAAAAAATAGAAGAGAGCTCTCCTTACATTAGTTGTTACTAATTAATAACATGTGTACACATCGAAGTAATCATGAACTTGGTGTTGAGGTTTTTCCAAACAACGGCAGCTAAAGTACAAAATTGCA
>Ga0307518_10002330_pt1 | contig 13851 bp, 15 predicted proteins | sample 25_EM_MG_FD_203889 | JGI IMG/M metagenome (GOLD analysis project Ga0307518, IMG submission 203889) | Populus trichocarpa ectomycorrhiza microbial communities from riparian zone in the Pacific Northwest, United States - 25_EM | ecosystem: Host-associated > Plants > Roots > Unclassified | place...
GTTGAAGGTTGCGAAAGTGGCTTTCGCGACACACCTCCAGCGCCTCCACGGACCGTGAGCCTGGGACCGGCAGCAGCCGGAAGCCGGTAGGCAGCCAAGACACCCTTGGTTAGAACCGTCCTTGCCACTCACGAGGGTCAGGCTCGGTCCAGGAAGGGCGTCAGCAGTTCCGGCACCGACTCCTCCGCGAACAGCAGTCCCTGCTCCTCCCCCGCGTCGTACACCGAGTACGCCCCGGCACCGGCGGCCGTGGTCGCCTCGACGGTCAGCAAACCCTTGCGCCGCTGGAAGATCGACTGTTTCACCGTCCAGCCGATCACGCCGTCCCGCTCCAGGGCGAACGTGCTCCGCCGCACGGTGCCGTGCCGTCCGACGAGGTACCGCCCGGTGATCCCGTGCCCGAGGTTGCGGTAGGCGTCCAGCGCCAGCAGCACCGACGCGGGCAGCAGCACCACGCCGAGCGCGGCGCCGATCACCAGCAGGACGTCGGTCAGCAGGAAGCCGAGGAGCGCGAAGATCGCCAGCAGGACCACCACCGACCCGATCCACCAGCGCAGCAGCCGTCCCCGCGCGGCGCGCGGATGCCCGGTGAGCCGGACGGCTTCGGTCGGCGAGACCGGTTCGCGCAGCACCGCCGCGGCGACCCGGTTGGCCGTCGCGACCGGCGCGGCGGGCAGGAGCGTGTGGTAGTCGGTCTTGTCCTTGTCGTCGCTCTGGCGCATGCCGGTGGCGATCGCGTCGACGCGCGCCGCGCCGGAGATCCGGTTCCCCAGCGGCTCCACGAGGTCGATGCCGCGCATCCGGCGTTCCTCGATCGAGATCGAGCGCGTGGTGAACAGGCCCCGGCGCACCCGCAGCGTGCCGCCCGCCTCACGGTCGAGCCGGTAGTTCCACCACATCTCGACCCACAGGCCCAGCGCGCCGATCAGGCCGACGACCATCGCGATCGCCAGCAGGATCAGGATCGCCACCACCAGCGGGATACCGCGGAACAGGCCGATCGCCCAGTCGATCAGGCCTTTTCGCAGGCCCGCCCATTCGGAGACCTGCATGAGCCCGCCGCCCGCGGCGAGCCCCAGCGCCGGGGTGAGGAACGACATCGGCGCGTAACGGATCCAGCTCCGGTCGAGTTCCGCGAGCGGCGCGTCCTCGTCGATCTCCACGCTTTCCGCGCGGCGCAACAGCTCCGCGCGCAGCCGCTCGGCTTCGGCGCGCGAGACGGGGTTGAGTTTGATCCGGCCCTGCCCGCCCGACTCGTGCGAGCCGGTGCCGATGGTCACCACCGCCACGCCGAACAGCCGGTGCAGCGGGTTCGCGGTCAGGTCGACGTTGCGGATCCGCTCGCGCTGCAAGGATTTCCGCGAGCGGAAGACCAGGGTGAACGCCGTCTCCAGGCGTTCCGGGGTGAGCCGGTAGCGAACCCCCTTCCAGTAGAAGAGGTCCGCCAGCACGCCGCCGGCGACGAGGACCAGCCCGCCTGCCACCACCCAGGCGAGCGCGACCCAGAACCTCGCGCCGCCGCCCACGATCGCGGCCGTGGTCGGGATCGCGGCACCGACGGCCGCGCCGGTCATCATCACCGCCGTGACGGCGAGTGTCCGCTTGTCGAGCGTGCTCCAGCCCTCGAATTCGCCCGAGGTCATGTCGCGTCCCCCGGCGTCGCCTGCGTCGTTTCGGTCAGCTGCTCCGCCAGGCTCGCGGCCAGTTCGTGGTCGAGCCCGCGGATCTTGACCGCGCCCCGGGCCGACGCCGTGGTGACCGTGACGGTGGCGAGCTTGAACACCTGCTGCAGCGGTCCGCGCAGGGTGTCCACGGTCTGGATCCGCGACATCGGCGCGACGCGCCACTCCTGCCAGAAGAACCCGGAGCGCGCGTACACCGCCGTCTCCGTGACCTCCCAGCGATGCACCTTGAACCACCACGGCGGCATCGCGATCACCCAGGCCAGCCCCGCCACCGCGAACACCACCGCCGGCGTCAGCAGCCAGAACCGCGCGGGCGCGATCAGCAGCCCGAGCACCACCAGCACCAGCACCGGCGCACCCCAGAAAAGCGTTCCCTGCAGCCGCCACCAGCCCACGACGCGCTGATCCAGCGCGTTCCGCGGCGGCCGCAGCCGCACCTTCCCCCGTTCGGCTTCCACCGAGTCCACCCCCGACGATCGTTTACAATGCGATCGCATCGTAATAGCGTGCGACAGTAGTGGCAATGCGATCGCATGGCAAACGGCGGAACGGATGGTGAAGGTGCCGAAACAGGTGGATCACGCCGCGCGGCGCGCGGAGATCGCCGAGGCGCTGACTCGGCTGACGGCCACGCGAGGCCTCGAAGGTGTCAGCCTCCGGCACGTCGCCGCCGAAGCGGGCATGTCGATGGGCTTGGTGCAGCACTACTTCAAGACCAAGGACGAGATGCTGCTGTTCGCCGTCGAGCGCCGCTCGCAGGAGTACGAAGCGCGCATCAAGGCCCAGCTGGAGGCCGGCGAACTGCCGTCGACGCCCAAGGCCATCATCCGCGCGATCCTGGTCGAGATCCTGCCGCTCGACGAGCGCCGCCGCGGTGACTGGCTGATGGGCGTCGCCTTCTTCATCCGCGCGATCTCCGACCCCTCGTTCGCGGCCGCGTTCACCGACGGCGTCCCCCAGCTGTTCGAGCTGCTCGCCCTCCTGATCCGCCAGGGCCAGGACGCGGGCACCGTCGACGCATCGGCCGATCCGATGCACGAGTCCGCGATCCTGTGGGCCATCGCCGATTCACAGGGCACCAACATCGTGATGAAACACCGCACGCCGGACGAGGCGCTGTCCACAGTGGACTACCACCTCGACCGGTTGTTCGGTTCAGCTCCCGCCGGCTGAGGACGCGGCCGACGCCCGCACCGCGCGCAGTTCCCGGAACAGCTTCCGCAACGCGGGAACCGCGTCCCCGCCGCGCTCGCCCAGTTCGTCGATCCGGTCCCGGTACCGGCGCCTGTCCCGGCCCGAAACGACACCGCGGAGCTCCACCGCGGCCACCAGCGCGGTGAGCGCCGCGTCCAGAGTGTCCACATCGGACACCGGCGCCGGACCGCGTAACGCCTGATCGACCAGGCCCCGTAGCCGTTCGACCATCGCCGGATCCCGCACGATCGGACGGCGCGACGGGAACAGGCCGAAGATTCGTCTGGTCGTCAAGTCGATCACCCCCGCCGCGTCCAGCTGGGACTCCAGCGCCTCCAGCGTGCCGCGCGCGTCCTTGCGCACCCACCATTTCCACTTGCGCGGGCTCTCCCGGCCGATCTCGGCGAGCAGCTCGTCGAGGACGAGATCCCCGGTCGGCCCGGCACCCGACACCGCGACCCGCCCGTCCGCGTCGGTGACGAGGCCACGCAGCGCGAGGTCGGTGAGCGCGGCGCCGCGGATCAGCAGGCCCGCCCGTGCCCGGTCGCGCAGCCTGGCCTTGCCGACGTCGCAGGCGAGCAGGTAGGTCTTGGCGGGCAACGAAAGTCCGGTCATCGTCAGTGCCTTTCCAGTTTGGGCCAGAGCTCGTCCCAGGAACCCCGTCTGCCGTCGTACCGCCACAGCAGTCCTTCCACCACCGGGGTCACCGTGGCGAAGTACGGCTTGAGCAGGCCCGGGTCGAACCCGAGGAACAACACGCTGTCCGCGGACTCCGGAGGCCGGTCGAAATACCAGTAGCCGCGATGTCCACTGTAGACGTGGTCTATGCCGTACCGCGCGCCGTAGAACTCCGCCGCGGCGGCGAACGGATAGATCTCGGCGTAGACCGCGGTGCGTGCGCGCTGCTCCGGCGGCAGGGCCGCGTACGCCTCGCCGACCGCCTTGACCAGTTCCTGTTGTGGCAGTTCACCACCGGCGAAGGAACTGCCGAGCGCGATCGGCCCGAAGGACGTCCTGGTCATGGTCGCCGGATAGATCGGCAGGCCCGCGAGCGTGATCACCGCCGAAAGCACCATCACGGGCCAGGCCACCGGCCGCCATCGGGGAACATGCCGCGTGAAACCCGTCGCCGCGGCGGCGAACGGCAGCGCGAAGACGCCCATCAGATAGTAGGAACGCCCGTGCAGCACCAAGAACGCCACGATGAGCGCGGCTATCGCCACCCCCAGGAAGCGATAGCCGCGAAGTTCGCGGGAGAAGTTCAGCCGGACGAGGCCGTAGCCGAACGCGAGCACACCCGCCCCGACACCCGCCATCAGGAAACCGTCGCGCAGGAACGGCCACGTGCCGGGGAATTCCGCCGAGACGACGTCGTTCATGATCAGGTACGGCCAGCCGTTCGACGCCTGCCACAGCAGCGTCGGGATCGTCGCGACGACGGCGATTCCCGCGCCCAGCCACAGTTTCGGCCGCCGCACGAGGTCACGCGGCCCGAGCACCGACGCGGCGATCAGCACGAGCACCCAGAAGGCCGGGACGAGGAACTTCGTCTGCAGGGAGACCGCGGTGACGACGCCGGCCCAGACCAAGAGCCCGTCGCGGCGGACCCGCACCCAGCGGACGACCAGCCAGACGATCACCGTCCAGAGGAACGGATCGAAGACGTACGTGCCGATCCAATGGCTGACGACGATCACGCCGGACGTCGCGTAGAGCCCGGCCGCGAGCACCTGCGCGCCGCGTCCGCCGCCCAGTTCCCTGGCGATCAGCGCGGTGACGACCACTCCGGCGGCGGCCGCCAGTGTCATCGGCAGCCGCAGCATCACCAGCGAACCGGGGAACAGCGTGTCCATCGCCCCCGCCAGTGCGGGGATCAGCGGCGGCTGGTCGAAGTACCCCCACGCGAGGTGTTCCTTACCCGCCATCAGGAAGTACAGCTCGTCGAAGCCGTGCGCGTACCGGCCGCTGGTCGCCAGGAGCGCGGCACCGGCCAGCGCGGCGACGACGAACACCGGCAGCCGCGCGAAGGTCTGCTCCTGTCCTGTTCGGACGGTCTGGGTCGCGATGCTCATGGTCTCCAGTCCACCGGAGCCGGTCCCGTCCGGAAACCGGGAAAGGAGGGTGAGGGGATAGCCGAAAGTTGCGGATCTCCCCGCCGCCGGTCTCCGGGTGGTTACCGTGATCCGGTGGAGAAACGCAGGCCGGGCCCGGCCGACACCGGGTGGCTCACGCTGGCGGCGCTCGCGTTCGCGGGCCTGGACGTCACGCTGTACGTGTTCGGCGAACCGACCTCCGGCTGGGCGGGGCCCGCCGCCGGCGTCACCCTGCAGGTGGTGCTCGACCTCTCGCTGATCCTGCTGCTCCGGTTCCCCCGGCTGGTCGCGGGCCTGATCGTGGCGGGCGGGCTGCTGATGCTCGCCTCGGACCTGTTCTCCCCCGGGCTGCTGGTGCCGGAACGGCAGCTGACGCTGATGACCGTCCCGACGATCACCCCGGTGGTGCTCAGCCAGCTGGCCCGCCTGATCGACCGGCGGACCCTGCTGTGGCTGACCGCGATCCTGGCGGTCTGCGCGTCGCGGCCGTGGGACGCGCACTGGAACACCACCCCGTTCGGGTTGCTGAGCACGGCGCTGCCCACCACGCTTTCGCTGTATTTCGAGGCCCGGCGCCAGTTGCTGCGCTCGCTGCGGGACCGCGCGGACCGAGCCGAGCGCGAACAGCACCTGCTCGCCGAACGCGCCCGTGCCGAGGAGCGGCGGAAACTGGCCGAAGAGATGCACGACGTCGTCACGCACCGGCTGAGCCTGATGGTGCTGCACGCCGGCGCGCTCGGCGTCGTCTCGGCGGACGACGCGGTGCGGACCTCCGCCGAGGACATCCGTCGCGAAGGCGCGCTGGCGCTGGACGAACTGCGTGATCTCGTCGGCGTGCTGCGCAACGGCGCGAACGCCGAGCCGCCCACCCTGACCGAGGGCCGGGCGGACGATCCGGCGACGCTGGTCGCGGAATCGTCGTCGGTGGGCATCCCGACCGAACTGCTCGTGCACGGCGACCCCGGGCGGATCTCCCCGACCGTCGCCCGGACGGCGTACCGCGTCGTGCAGGAAGCGTTGACGAACGTCCGCAAGCACGCGCCGGGATCGTCCGCGACCGTCGAACTCCGGTACCACGAGGACGGTCTGGACGTCGCCGTGGAGAACACGCGGGCGGGAGCCGCGCCGGATCCGGCGCTGGCGGGCAGCGGTTCGGGTGCGGGGCTGGCCGGGCTGCGGCACCGTGTCGAGCTGATCGGCGGCCGGTTCGAGGCAGGGCCGCGAACGGGCGGCGGATACCGCGTCGATGCGATACTGCCCGCCTACGTCCCGACGGCGGAAGGGGACCGGTGATCCGGGTGGTCGTCGTCGACGACGAGCCGATGGTCTGCGCGCATCTGCGGACGATCCTCGGCTCCGCGGACGACATCGAGGTGGTCGCGCAGGCGCAGGACGGTGCCGAAGCGGTCGAAGCCGTGATCCGGCACAAGCCACGTGTGGTGCTGATGGACCTGCGGATGCCCGGCGTCGACGGGCTGACCGCCATCGAACGGATCGCGAAACTCCCGGAGCCGCCCGCGGTCGTCGCGCTGACGACGTTCGACGCGGACACCTACGTCATCCGCGCGCTGCGGGCGGGCGCGGCCGGATTCCTGGTGAAGTCGACCCCGCCGGAGGATCTGATCGGCCTCGTCCGGGTCGCGGCCGACGGGCACACGGTGCTCTCCCCCGAAGCGGCGCGACGGCTGGTGGCGATGTCGGCCGACGGGCGGCGCCGCGGGGACGACGCGCGCCGGAAGACCGAAGGGCTCACCGACCGCGAAACCGACGTCCTGGCCTGCCTCGGCGAAGGGCTGTCCAATGCGGACATCGCGGCGCGGCTGCACCTGGCCGAGGCGACGGTGAAGAGCTACGTGTCGCGGATGCTGGTCAAACTCGGCTGCGCGAACCGGACCCAGGCGGGATTGCTCGCGCACGAGGCCGGTCTGGTCAAGCGGTGAGCTGACCGTCGTAGCTCTTGCGGGCGTCGAGCACCTCGCCCATGTGGACGCGTGCCCATTTGTCGAGCATCTCGAGCGGTTCGGCGAGGTTGCGGCCGAGCGCGGTCAGCTCGTACTCCACGTGCGGAGGGATCTCCGGATACGCGGTGCGCGTCAGGATCCCGTCGCGGACGAGGCTGCGCAGGGTCTGGGTGAGGACCTTCTGCGAAATGCCGCGCACACGCTTGCCGATCTCGGTGAACCGGAGCGGGCCGTCGCCGAGCACGCCGACGATCAGCACGGTCCACTGGTCGCCGATGCGGTCGAGCAGCGCGCGGGTCGGGCAGTCGGGGTCGTACGGGTTTCCGAGCACGTGACCTCCTCACTCTCCCGGGGAGAGTAACACGCTCAACGAGAGGGAGCGGGCGGCATCAACGCCTCGAACAGCAGGATCAGATGGCGGCGGCCGCGGTCCCAGCGCGCCTCCAGCTCCGTCTGGTCGCGGGTCGCCCAGCTGGCGATGAGGATGCCGCGGACGACGTCCATCGCCGTGTACACCGCGTGCAGGAACTCCGGATGCGCCGAATGGTCCGGCAGCAGGGCCTTGCCGAACTCGACCAGGCTGCTCGTCGCGATCGGCTCGACCTCCGCCATCTGGGCGCGCAGTTCCGCGTCGGTGCGCGACGCCACCCACAGCTCGACGGTCGCCGAGAAGACCGGCCCCTGATGCATCTCCCACAGCAGCTGCAACGCGTCCCCGACCGGGTCGGCCGACGCCTTGAGCCGGTCGATCTCCGCCATCGCGACCTCGGTGCGTTTGGCCGCGAGATGCCGGATCGCGGAGGTGACGAGGTCGGTCTTGGTCGGGAAGTGGTGCACCTGCGCGCCGCGGGTCACCCCGGCGCGATCCGCGACGCGGGTGGTCGTGGTGCCCGCGTAGCCGTACTCGACGAGACAGTCGATGGTGGCGTCGAGCAGCCTGACGCGCATCGCGGCGCTGCGTTCCTCCTGCGTGCGTCGTGGGGCTGCCATACGCCTACTTTATGGTGCGCCGCGCGAGGCGCGCGCCACGAGGCTCTCGACCATGCGCCCGATGAAGTGGCCGAGGAACCGGCGATAGAACCAGCCGGTGCCCGGGATCTTGGCGGTGAACGTGGAATGCCAGTGGATCGCGGTGCCGTCCCGCTCGGGGGTGAGGTCGACGTAGGCGCGGTAATCCCGCACCGGGAGCCCCTTCTTCAGCGAGTAGCCGAAGCGTTTGCCGGGTTCGAGCGCGATGACCTCTTCGCAGCTGTTGACGCCGTTGGTGCTGAAGACGCCGACGGCGCCGAGACCGTTGTCGTCCCCCTTCTCGAGCAGACGGAACGCGCCCATCGGCGACCAGTCGGGCCAATGCTCGCGGTCCACGAGGAGCGCGTAGACGGCATCGGGGCTCGCGCTCGTGTGGCCGTGGACGGAAATGCGCTGGATCTTCGCCATACGTTCTCCTTCACCGGGGTTCGTGCCAGGGGAAGCCGTCCGGGGCGACGTTCAGTTCGGCGACCGGGTAGCGGGCCGGCGCAGCCAGAAGTCGGGCAGGGTCATGGTTCCGACCTTAGCCAGGTGACGCCCTTCCCCACTCGCATTCAGAGGACTAAACGCGAAGCGAGCTCTCCCGGAACCTCGCGATCGCCTCAGCAGGTCGAGCGCCCACCCCGCCGACGTTGCGAAAGCCACTTTCGCAACGTTGAAGGTTGCGAAAGTGGCTTTCGCGACACGCCCCACCCGCGCATTCAGAGGACTAAACGCGGGCGATGGGCAGCGCGAGCGAAGTCCCGCCCAGCTCGAACGTCACCCGCGACCCGAGCGCGGGCAGCGCCGGATCGAACATGTCCCCATCGGTCCCGCCCAGGACGAGCGCCAGCCGGTGCCCCGCCGCGACGACGTGGTCGAGGCTGCTCAGCCGGAACGTCATCGTGTACGCCTTGCCGGGCACGAGCGGCTCACCCCGCCACAACGACCGGTGGTGACCGAGGTCCGCCCAGCCGGTCGCCACGATCCGTTTGTCCACAGTGGTCAGATCAGCGACGGTGTCGAGGAAGCAGCCGGTGTCCGCCGCGGTGCCCGCGCCCCAGCAGGAGCGGGACGTCAGGTTCTTCGTGCCGAGCGCCGGGAACTTCGTGTTCCGCACGGTCGCGGGCCCGTAGTCGACCAGCACCGCGCCGAGCCGCGCGTTCGGCTTGTCCGAACGGGCGGTCACCGTCACCGTGGCGGTCCCGGCCACACGCGTGTCCACCCGCACGGGTTCACCGCCGAAGACGACCCGATCCGGGCTGGGCAGCGCCGGGTTCTCCACCCACTGCGACGCCCCGCGCGCCGGATCGTCGGTCACCGAAGCCGTGCCCGGCGACGGGCGATTCCCCAGCCCGCCCGACACCGACGGCCACCACACGCGCGACTGCGTGGCAGGCGGCCAGCGGCGTTCGTCGGTCCAGCGGTCCGGCGTGTGCTCGACGCGGATCGCGGGTTCGGTCTCGACACCGTTGCGGACGCCGAGCAGCCAGCGGTCGAACCAGCGGTGCAGCGTCCGCACGAACAGCGACCGGTCGAGATCGAACGGGTCGACGTGCGCCGCCTGGTGCAGCCACGCCTTGCGCGGCACACCGTGGGCGTTCAGCGCCTCCCACCACGGCCCGAACTGGATCGGGTTGACGTTGAGGTCGTGGAAGCCCATGGACGCGAAAACGCTCGCGCGCACCTTGCCGGTCTTCGCGACGTAGTCGAGCCCGCGCCAGTACTCGTTGAAGTTCCCGTCCGTCCCCGCGCGCCGCGCGTTGTCCTCTTCGAACGGCTGACACAGCTTCTCGGCACGCTCGTTGTAGAACCCGGGACCGCCCGCCCAGCCGAAGTAGGCGCCGTGCGAGTTGTGCACCTCGTAGTACGAACTGACCCCCGCGATCGGCACGATCGTCTTCAACCCCTCGATCCCGGACGCCGCCATCCCGATCGCCGTCGCGCCGTCCTGCGACTTCCCGATCGCGCCGACCGACCCGTTCGCCCAGCCCGCGCGGATCCGCTCGGGCCCGAACGGCGTGCGGAAGGCCTGAGCACGCCCGTTGAGCCAGTTCACGACGCCGTTGCCGGACGCGACGTCGTCGAAGCACCCGGACGAGCGATTGGTGCCCCCGACGTCGACCAGCACGACCGCGTACCCGCGCGGGACGAAGTAGTTGTCGTAGAAGAGCGGGAACTGCGACGGCGTGCCGTCGGGGAGATACGTCTTCGGCTGGCGCTCGTTGCCGCGCCCGACCTTCTCGAAGTACGGGCTGACGTCCATGATCACCGGGACGCGCCGCCCTCGGGTGGCCGGTTCCGCCGGGCGGATGATGTCGGCGGCGACGCGATCGGTCCGCCCGTCGCGGTCGAGGTCCTGGCCGGTCTCCACCCAGGCGGTCTCCCGGATGGCCTTCTCGTAGGAGTACACCGGCTCGCTGACGCCGTGACGCAGGACGAACGCGGGTGAAGCGACGGCGGGCGCGGCGGTGGACAGCAGTGCCGCCACGACGGTGGCGGTCAACGTCTTGAGCCCCATCGCCCGAGTATCGCTTACCAAACCCGAACATTTCCCCCACATTCCTCGTATCCGGCCGCGCGACGCTCTTCGCATGCTGAAACACACCATCGCCGTCTGCCTCACCGCCGCCGGCCTCGTCGCTCTAGCCCCCGCCGCCTCGGCCCAGGCCCCGATCACCCTGAGCCCCGAAGAGGCCCAGACGCTGTGCGCCGAATGGCTGCCCAAGCTCACCCAGCGCACCACGAAGCTCACCGAACGCGTCAACGGCGGCCCCGAGGTCCGCGGTTCGGTGGCGAACCTCAAGGCCAGGGCCGAAGGCCAGCGCAAGAAGGGCCACAACGACACCGCCGACAGGCTCCAGAAGCGTGCCGACAAGCGCAGCGGACGGCTGCCCGAACTCGCCGCGGCGAAGCAGAAACTCGACGCGTTCGCCGGGGCGCACTGCAAGGCGGGCAAGTGAAACGCCTCCTGGCCGCGGGCCTGATCGCGCTCGCGTTGTTCGGCACGGCCGCGTGCGGCGACGACGACGAGCCCGCGTCGAGCCCTGCGCCGGGGCAGCTGAGCGACGTCCAGCACACCCTCGACTCGATCGAGCAGGACATGGCCGGCGACCCGGCCCCGTGACAGGATCGGCCGGTGACGACACAACCGGGACGCGGGCTGGTGCTGGTCGTCGAGGACGACCCCGCGATCGCCGAGCTCGCCTCGCTGTACCTGCGGCGGGACGGGTTCGGCGTGCACGTGGAGGCGGACGGCGGCGCGGCTCTGGCCACGATCCGGCGGTTGCGCCCGGTCGCGATCGTGCTCGACATCGGACTGTCCGGAATGGACGGTATCGAGATCTGCCGGACCCTGCGCGCGGACGGCGACTGGACGCCCGTGCTGTTCGTGACCGCCCGCGACGACGAACTGGACCGCTTGCTGGGCCTGGAGATCGGCGCGGACGACTACCTGACGAAACCGTTCAGCCCGCGTGAACTCTCGGCGCGGGTCCGGACCGTGCTGCGCCGCGCCGCCGGGACGCCGTCGCCCGCCGAGACCTACACCGCGGGCGGCGTCCGGGTCGACGTCACGCAACGTCGTGTCTGGGCGGGCGGCACCGAGATCGCGCTGACGTCGACCGAGTTCGATCTGCTGACCCATCTGGCGCGACGGCCCGGCCAGGTGTTCAGCCGCGAACAGTTGCTCAGCTCCGTCTGGGGTTACGCGGCGTCGGCGGGCACGCGGACCGTCGACGTCCACATCGCCCAGCTGCGCGGGAAACTGGGCGAGCACAGTCCGATCAGGACGGTCCGCGGGATCGGTTACGCGGCGGACGCCGGATGAACCGGACGTCGCTCGCGCTGCGGATCACCGTGGTGTGCCTCGCGATCGCCGCGGTCGCGGTGGTGGTCGCCGGGCTGGTCGCGGCGCGGCTCATCCGCACCACCGGCACCGACGTGCTCCGGCAGTCGCTTTCGGCGCAGGCCGACGTGGTCGCGAGCCAGCTCGACGAGACCGGGATCGGCAACCGGCTCAACGTCGGCAAGGTCGCGGAAGTCGTTCGTGGACAAGGGATCGACGTCGTCGTCCGCCGTCCGAACGGGACACTCGGCGGCGCGGGGACGGAAGCGGCGATCGCCGCCACCAAGGCGGGCTTGACCCGCACCGGCTCGGCCACGGTGGTCGTGGAGGGCCAGCAATACCTCGTCGAGGTCCGCACCGTGGGCGCCAAGGGGGCCGCGTTCGCGCTCGTCCAATCGACGGAGATCGGCGAGGCACGCGGCCGGACGCTGGTGCGCAACACCGTGCTCGCGCTCGGCGCCGGGCTGGCGGTCGCCGCGATCGCCGGGCTGGTGCTGAGCCGGATGCTGTCGCGGCCGCTGCGCCGGGTCGCGTCGGTGGCGGGCGGGATGCGCGCCGGGCGCCGTGACCTGCGCGTTCCGGTGGAAGGCCCGTCCGAGGTCGCGGACGTGGCGAAATCGGTCAACGAACTGGCCGACGCCCTGCAGTACAGCGAGGCGCGGCAACGCGAGTTCCTGCTTTCGGTGTCGCACGAACTGCGGACGCCGCTGACCGCCGTCACCGGATTCGCCGAGGCGATCGGGGACGGCGTGGCCGAAGGCGAGGACGCGCGCCGCGCCGGGCAGACCATCCATCGCGAGGCGGAACGGCTGGAACGCCTGGTCAGCGATCTGCTGGAGCTGGCGCGGCTGGGTGCGGACGAGTTCCGCCTCGACCCGGCCCGGCTCGATCTCGCCGCGCTGGTCGACGAATGCGCGGACGTCTGGCGGCTGCGGTGCGCCCGGCAGGACGTCACGCTGGTGGTCGAGCGGCCGCCCGGCGAGGTGCCGGTGATCGCCGATCCGCGGCGGCTCCGCCAGGTCGTCGACGGACTGGCCGAGAACGCCCTGCGCGTGACCCCGGCGGGTGCGCCGATCGTGTTCTCGCTGGTCGCGGGCGACGGTCAGGCCCGGCTGGCGGTGCGCGACGGCGGGCCCGGCCTGGCGCCGGAGGACTACCCCGTCGCGTTCGAGCGCGGAGTGCTGAACCGGCGCTACCGCGACCGCCGCCCGGTCGGCTCGGGGATCGGGCTCGCGCTGGCCCACGGCCTGGTCACCCGTATGGGCGGCACGCTGACGGCGGGCCCGGCGCCGGAAGGCGGAGCCGCGTTCACCGTGGCTCTGCGGTTAGGGTGATCGGGTGGAGATGTTGCACCTGCGGTATTTCGTGGCCGTCGCCGAGGAACTGAACTTCTCCCAGGCGGCCCGCAAACTGCACATGGCCGCCTCGCCGCTGAGCCAGCGCATCAAGGACCTCGAACACGAACTGGGCCACAAGCTGTTCGACCGCAGCACGCACCACGTCACGCTCACCGCGGCGGGTTCCGCGCTGCTGCCCATCGCGCGGGACGTCCTCGAACAGGTCAACGCGATCCCCTGGCGCCTGCAGGAAGCGGTGAAACCCCGGCGGAGCACCGTGTTCGTCGGCATCCCCGCCGGCGTGCACCCGGCCCTGCGCGAGCGAGTCAAACGGCTCGAAGAACGCTGCCACGACCGTTTCGAGCTCAAGCGCTGGCCGGGGACGACACCCGATCTGGTCGCCGCGGTGCACGAGGGCAAGCTGGCGTTGTCGCTGGTCCGGATGCCGGTGACCGATCCCGCGCTGGAGATCGTCCCGGTGCAGGTGGAGCGGCTCGGCGCGGTCGTCCCGGCCGCCCGGTTCGCCGGACGGGAAACGGTGGACATCGCCGAATTGCGTGATCTGTCCTACATCCCGTCGGCGTCGGAGAGCATTCCGGCCTATTCGGACGATATGGACCGGAAATTGTCGAACTCGGGCATCAGGAAACGGCTCAAGGTCGGCGGAACCGAATATTCGGGCATTTCCGAACTGGTGGCGAACGGTTCGTCGTTCTCGATCACGAT